>VFQN01002323.1_pt1 | contig 29725 bp, 50 predicted proteins | sample 3512371 | NCBI WGS metagenome assembly VFQN01 (sample SAMN10412370, study PRJNA504923) | tailings metagenome | isolation source: Replicate 2 from Balatoc abandoned mine | place: Philippines: Itogon, Benguet | collected 2017-08-28 | reverse complement strand
ATGCGCGGCAGGATGCGCCGACGCGGCGGCGCCACCACCGGCGCCACCCGGCCGCCCGACCCCGCGAAGCCCTCCCAGCCGGCGCCCTCGCCGCCGTCATCCTCGCCGCCACCCAGGTGCCCGTCGTCGTCCCAGCGCTGCGGGGCAGGTACGGCACCGTGCATACGGTAAAGGGCGGGGTACTTGCTCCTGCCCCTGCCCCCGCACCTGGCCCTACTAGCCTTGAGTTCACCAGCTCCCTCACAATATCACACCTCGCCTCCCCGCCCGGCTCCAAGCCCACTCCCACCAGGTTTACCAGTAAGACGCCCCCACCACCGATACCCCCCAAAGCCGCCAGCCTCACCTTGCCGCCCCGCCCCGCCCGCCCCGCCGCCCGCAACGCCGCCACCACCTCCGGCGGCAGCGTGGGGTCGATCCCTTCCGCAGCCGCAGCAGCGGCGCTGCTCTCGGCCCGATCCCGGTCCCGCTCCCGATGCCGCCCGTGCCGCCCCTCCCTGTCCCTGTCTCGCTCCCGCTCCCGCTCTCGCTCCTTTTCCCGTTCCCGTGCTGCGATGGCTGCCAGGGCGACCTGCTCCGGGTCCACCACCACGATGGGGTTGCGCATGGTGAAGGTGTCCCTGAAGGGGGTGCAGGCAAGGCGTAGGTTTTCACAGAACCGAATCAGCAGCGCAAGCATGCGAGACGACGGGACACTTGAGGTCACATCTACGATTGGTTGCAAATGGCGACGGTTTCTCCTGGGGGACAAAACACAGCCAACACGACGCATACTCGGTGAGGCAACAAGGTCGGACGGCGCTCGTGACCTGTGACGTGGCACTGCAACCCAGCCTGGCCCGCAGGCGACCGCCTCTGGATGTGCGCGAGCCAACAGGGGCATCGCAACGGGCAGGGCCAGGCAAGGGCAGGGCAGGCCGTGGTGGCGACGGTTTATGCAGTGCCCCGTGCCCGTCCTTCCCTTAGCCCCCGCGGCCGCACCTGAACCTCTGCACGCGCGCCTGGTACTCCCGCCAGGTGGTTTCGTTCATGTCGTAGTTGAAGTAGTCGCCGGGGTTGGCGGTGGGGTGCCGCCACAGCGCCTCGTGCGGCACGATCCTACCGTTGGGCCAGGGAGGAGGGTGGAGGAGGGCGGCAGTGGGCGCTGGGAAGCGGGCAGGGCCGCGTGTCAGGACGCAGGACAGAGCCCCTTGTCATGTGCACAGCTGCACGGCTGCGGCGGCACACGGCGGGGGCGCATGGAGGAGCCTCGCGAGCTGCCACCGGTCATATGGTATCGGCGTTGGTCGCAGGGGCTCTTCAGTTGTCTGGGCTTCACCCGCGACACCAATACGGGCCCCACACACCGCGCCGTCAGCTCGCGGCCGCTGCCAGTTAGTACCCTGATCGCACCGCGTACCCTGGAATCCCGCCCACATGTCCATGTCCAGATCGTGAGTGGCACCCGTGTCCTGCCCTGACCTTGCCCTGCCCTAACCTTGCGCGCCCCCCCCCCCGACAAGAAAACACTTAGGACGAAAGGTCCCATCAGCGCCCTCCTGCCCATAACTATCATACATAACAACGTGCGGCACAGCGGACACTGCGGGTGATGGCTGTACAGGCACATACCCATCTCTTGGCCCCCGGCTCACCGGTCCAGGTCCAACTCGTAGATGTCGCCGTGGCCAAGGGCTAGGAACGCGCGGTACTCCTGCGGGTGTGCAGGGTGGTGGGGGCCAGCTGCACGGTAAGCCGAAACGTTGAGGGCGTTGGGTGGGAGTGGGGCGAGGGAGTCTTAACGTGAGGAGACGCAACCACGGCGAGGAATCATAACGGCTCTCCATCGATGCCCGTAGCTACAGGTTCAAGCCACTTTTTGCACACAGCCACCCGCCCCCGCCCCGCACCCGCCCCGGCCCCACGTCTGGCGTCACGCGCGTCTGCTTGGGCAGCTTGATGGCCTGGTCGGCACGGGCCTCGGTGGGCCACGCCGCGTCCTCGATGCTGTACCGGAAGTTGAGGCCTGGGCGGGGAGGGGGGGATAGTATGGGGTTGTTAGCTGGGCAGGGCTGGGGCAATGCAGGCGAGGGATGGGGATTTCAGTGCTGGTGCAGGGGCAAAGCATATAGCCCGTAGCGAAAGTTGAGGTCCAAGAGGGCACGTTTGGTGCGGGAGGCGTGGTTGAGCATTCGGGCCGTTCAGGCCTAGGAACCGAGGGCGGCGGGGCACAGGTGGGACAGCAAGGTGCATGGCGCACCCAGGGACGAAGAGCACCCAGCAGGCGCCTGGAGGCTACAAGGATGGCGTTGAGTGCGCGGGCAAGGAGGGGGCGCCAAACCGCTGCATGCAGAGATCCAGCAGCACCCAACGGTTGCCATCCGCGACACCACTTTCCCCCTGCCTGGCATCAGTGCCATACACCCGGGGCAGCGGCAGCAGCTCCGTGCTACGCACCGTAGATGGGTGGCGGCGGCCGCGGCTGGAAGGGCCGCGGCCCAGCACCGAAGGGCGGCCGGGGCAGGCCTCCGCCGGCGCCCGGGGGCGGCGGACCCCCGGGGGGCGGTCGGGGGCCTGGCGGGTGGAACCCGCCGTCGCCTGCGAGTGATCAGGAGACAGGCAGGGAAGGGAAGTGTAAATGTTCCGGCAGCCGGCGCCAACCGGTTACCACGTTGCACTCCAGCCGCTTTCTTTAATTGGTCTAAGCTGCCGGCCTGTACAACGCACACACGTCCGGCGGGGGCCTCCCGACGGGACAAGCTGGGCAGTACGTGCGGAGCGGTCCCGCACAGCATGCCCAGAGCTCCTTGCCTACGATGCGAGCGACCAAAGGGGCCCCCTCCACCCACGCCCGGTGACCACTTCCGGTTCAGTTACTTGGCCACTCCGCGTTTATCCCCCACGCCCGGCCCTCCCAGCCAAAAACCTGCCCGGCCCTTGCCCCACCTGGCGGCGCTCCCGGCGGCGGCGCGGGCCCAGGCGGCGGCCCTCCCGGCGGCGGCCGCGGCAGCGGCACGCCCCCCGGCCCCAACGCCGCTCCGGGCAGGGGGCCGCTGGCGGCCCGCGCCCCTGCCGCCGCCCCCGCAGCCGGACCCCCGCCCGGCGCCCCGGCCGCGGCTCCTGCTGCTGCCCCTGCTGCTGCCGCCGCTGCCTGCTGCTGCTGCGCTATGGCCACTGTGTCCAGCTCGTCCAGCGTCACCTCGAAGTCATCGTCGTCGTTTGGAGGAGGCTGGAGGGGAATAGCAGCGGTTTGACGGGAGGCGAATATTCAAGGGTTGTGCTCATACTTGGAGCTAAGGCACGCCCACGTAGCTGCACAGCAAAAGGACATACCAACAAAGCAGTGAAACACATATGGCGAGAAGGCCCCCTTCTGCACAATGCTGGCGAGGGGCGCAACCGCAGTGGCCTGTGGATGACAGCTGTGGCTCTGCGTCGGCGAGCATGCATGACCCAGCCCTCCCACAGCCCCTCCCAGGATCTCCGTGCCCTGCCACCTGCGCAGGCGGTACCGCCACCGCCGCCGCTAGGAAGGCCGCCGCTGCCGCCGCCGCTGTGGGCTGCTGCTGCGGCCCTCGGTCAGCAGCCGCAGGCTTGCCATCTGCATGCAGCACCCACACGACCGGCACGCAACACGAGGAGGGTAAGGTGTCAGGAGCTGTCGGGGCGAGTTCGTGGGTCGTGCGAGCCCTAGTCCTGCCCCGGCCCTGCGCGGATCAAGCCACGAGGCACCCCACCAGCGACGCCGGTTCTTTCAAGACAACTGCGTGCGCCGCACCTGCACCTGCTGCCGCTGGTGCTGCTGCTGCCGCTGCGGCCGGCTGGCGCGCCACCACGATGGACGCCACGGGCGGCAGCGACAGCGGCATCACGGGCTTCAGACCGCCGTACCGCAGCGGCAGCGGGCCGGCCGGCACGGAGCCGAACAGCTGCAGGTAGGACCGCGAGAAGCAGCGTAGTTATAAGACTTACGTAGGCACAGGGGCGCTGGAGCGGACACAGCCACTTGTCAAGGTACGGTAGCAAACCAGGGGCGTGCAGCTTTGGATGGAAAGAAGGGAAGCCAGGGCAGTGGCACGCGGCCCTTGCATGCGCAGCTGCGCAGGCTGTAAGTGTAAGGCAGTACTTCTACAAGTGCAGGAGCACAGCTGGACTCGATTGGCACCTCTCCCGCCACTACCCCACGTACTCGGGTCACGTGTGCGACGTATGGGGTTGCCCTTCCTGTGCCCTCCCCTACCGGCCCCCGAGCCCAGCACCTAGGTGCCCAAGGCCCCCACCTGTGCGAATAGCACCATGTCGTCATCTTCCTCCGCTTTGCTGCCCTCCTTGTCCTTGTCTTTGCTGCCAGGCGCCGCCGCAGGGGCTGCAGGGCCAGCGGGGGACGGGAGGACCCCGGATGCAGGGACAGCATACCAGTCGGTTTGATTGCCAATGATAATCTCTGGGCAATCATTCTTGTTTCACATATTTGTTTGAGCTCACCGCTCGGCAGAGGCAGCAAAGTGGGCTGGAGGACGGCGATCGAGCCCCCGAAGAAGGCACCGAACTCGTCCTCGTCCGCCATGTTTAACAGCTTGTTTGTCTGTTGTTATTGTTGCGGAGTGTTCAAGGTTAGTGTACCAGTCCGGCCGTCCGAAAACGTCATTCTGAAACCCGGACGAAAGCCCACTGACATGTCCGCTACATACATACTCTATCTAAGGTAATACTAAGTCATGCGCCGGTGCAGATAGCATGGACGTCATGGGCAGCATGAGCGAGCGACATGGGTTTTGACTGGCACAGCACGGGCGGGGCTGCCCCTGCGGCTGCTTTCAGGCCCCCCTGCTCCTATAGCTTACGCGCCCCCGCAAGCAAGCACCCTCCCCCAGGCGATTTTGCGTCTGGAGCGTGCCTAGTTGCAAAATCGCTTTCCATTGTGAGCTATAAAGCATGGCAACAGTGAAATGCCCCCAAAAGACCCCAGAAGCGGGCATGGAGCGTCGTCGCCCCGCCAGCACAGGGCGCAATTAACCCCTTATCGCCATGCAGGTAAGGCTTGGTAGGCTTGGGAGTGCTACTGGACATACGCTACAGCTGCATCCTTCTAAGTCAGCCGTGGTTCTGCTGCCTCGTGCCGCTGACCAGACGACTGTGACGGGACAATAAGGTCGTTGACAGTTGGGCTGCTTCGCACACGTGTGTCGTCCCAACACGACCGTACATGGGTTCCGATGCCCAACGTAACCCCGGACGGTCGGCAACACCGGTACTTGCAACATGAGGAACTTGCTCTGTACCTTCAGCCCTTGGCGGATGGAGGTTCTGGAGCTGCTTAAGTCTCGGCGAGCAGTCAAAGGCCGGCAACTGAATCCGCCTGAACTACAATCCCCCGATCTGCGTTGTCACAGCAGGTCATTGACACGTCGCAAAGCAAGTTGCAACACAACCGCAATGCAAGGCGGCGGTACGAAATGAAGGGCGCAGCGGCACACGTCCCACGCGGCCACGGCATGTCAAGCCACACGTGTTGCCACGTGTACGTGCGACGGTGGTGAGACCGACCATGCGAGTTTACTCCAACCGACCCACTCGTAGCGGCACCCTACTGCACCCTGATGCCTTATCACGGCGCGTACGGCGCTTGACCCCTTGCTTGCGCCTCCATGCCGCCGCTGCACCCATGCATACCACGCGACCGTGCCGCTGTCCACCTCAGCAACCCAAGGGCGAGCCCCACCTAGCTCCCCTTCAACAATCGGCAGCACGGCAGCGCACCCATGTGTACCAAAGCACGTTAGGAGGCACAAACCGCCTGCTCCCGCGCCTGTGCGTGCCCTACACCACTGCTGGGTACCTAATCCCACCATGTGTCTTAGCACCTCCTCCGTGCACCGTGCACGTAACCCCTGTGGTCACTCCCTGCCCGTGCCCCTGCCCCGTCCTGCGCCCCAGGTGGCGCACAGCAGCGCCTCTGCGCCGCTCGGTGGCCATGGTTCCCCCTATTCCCGGGCCCTACCCCCGCCCCGCGCCTCAGGCTGCACAAGTCAGCCGGTCGGAGTGGCCAGTTGCCATGGTTCCCCACTACTCCTTGTCCCTGCGCCCGTCCTGCGCCCCAGCCCCAGGCGGCACTCCGCAGCCCTCCTCGCCCCCCACGTGCAGCGCCGAGCCGCACGCCCCGTCAGCGCGGTCGATGTCCCCGGACCAGTAGGTGGCCTGACCACGTGTCAGGGGAGCACGTGTACGTTGTAGGGAGAAAGGGGAGCGGGGTATCATACAGGGGTACGGTAGCAGACCAGTAGGTGGCCTGCTGGGCATGGGTGCCAAGCATGTGTAGAGAGGCAGTGATCAGGGGCTTATGTAGGGGTACCGGACCAGCAGGTGGAGCATGTGTAGGGGAAGATGGAGCGGGGCCTTATGTACGGGGCTACGGACACTGCGGGAAGCATGGCGGCGGTGTGTTAGCGCTTTCTGCATACTGGCAATGGCACCGGTACGCGCCTGCAGATTGCTGCTGCCGGCGCAGCAGGGCCGCGTCCACCTCGTGCGCAGCCATGTAACACAACGACCCGCACGCATTGCTCCAGCCCGTATTGATCTGATCACGGCAACCTGCTGAAGCTGTGCGTCAGCAGCCAGGTGGCACTCATCCCCAACGCCATGCACGTGCTGCACCCACCAACCCAGCCACCCACCGGCGGCAGCTTGGGCACATGCGGCCGCCGCGCCGCCCCCTGCCGCTGGCCCTCCCCCTCCCCCGGCGGCGGCGGGTGTTCGTCCGCCTCATCCGGCCCCGACCCCACCAACTCCGCGCCCGCGCCCGCCCCTGCCCCTGCCCCTGGCCACCTGCTGCTGCTGCCCCTGTTGCCCCCCACGCCCGCCCCCGTCCCCAGCCCCTCCACGTCCTCCGGGTCGTCCGCAGCCACCATTGCCATGGCGTGACGCATGGCCTGTGGGCGCAAGGGGGGATACAAGAGTCAGTCCAATCAAAGCGCAAGAACGCGCAAGGACGTACGGCCTGGCGCGTGGCCTGGGGACGGGGGCAGGGCCGGCACGGTACGGTACTTGGGCTTCCGTGCATCACCGCATGCACGTTGCCTACATGGGGGATACACGATCGAAACGTTTCTCGGTTCGTGTGTTACGGACAGGAAATGCATGGCCGAGACTGATCCTTGCTGAGGTCGGCCTTGATCGCAACCTTACCTCTGCGGTGGCCGGGTCCACCTCCCCGCGCTGCACCTCGGCCTGCAGGATGGCCTCAGCCTCGTCGTCAATAAACCCGCCACCCCTGCCGTCGCCTGGGGGAGAAGAGGGACATTTGACTTGTACTGTACGTCCCACGAGACCAGCACGACGACGTGGCATGTGCCAAGTTGGTGCAGGGTAATCTCAGCGTGGTCGTCAATGACGGTGGCACCACCGGCCTCGCCTGAGGAGAGACACAGCGCACACAGACGCGGGTGGCGGCGTGGCGGTGCAGGGATGCGTGGCAGTGCAAGGTGGCCCCCGCATCGCCAGTGACACAGCCAGCGTTGTCGCATGGGAGCGTGCACGGCCCGCACGCGGTGCAGGCCAGGGTGGGGCATCACACAGCAGCGGTGGTGCACAGGTCGCGTTGCCGCTCGGCGGCGGTCAAGCCACGTTGGTCGACATCAACAGGCACTCACCCCGCCTGTCCGAACGCTGACAAGGGCGGATTGTCACTTCATTGCAGTGCTGCACATTCGCATTCCACTTACCCCTACCCGCGCTCCTGTCGCCGCCACTCTCGTTCATCGCAGCACGTCTCACATAGCCTCCCCCGCCCTCCGCCTCCACCCCCGCATGCCCGCCAGCCCCCACCCCCGCCTCTCCCGCCCGCCCGCCGCCACCACGGACCTCTCCCCCACCGCCACCCCCGCCGCCGCCCCCTCCCGCCGCCGCCACCACCCCCATCCGCGCCGCCACAGCCGCCTCCTGCGCCCTCACACCACTGCTCCTATCCACGCCCTGCTGCCGCTGCTGGCCCCCACCACTGCCCAAACCCTCCTCCCCGCCCACGCCCACACCAGCCGCACCCCACTGCCCCTCCTGCCCGCCCACATCCGCGTGGGTCTCCCCTGTCGCCGCGTCCTCCAGGGAGGGCGGGTCGGGTTCCACCTCGTCCCTAGACATGGACAGCTTGGCGGGGCTGGCGGTGTGGGCGAAGGGGTAGGGGTGGGGGTAGGGGTAGGAGGGGTAGGAGGGGTAGGCAGAGGGACCGGGGGCGGGCACGGGGGTGCGGGAGTCGCCCAGGGGCGCCTGGGGCGCCGCGGAGGGGGAGTACGGCAGTCCGCCTCCCTGCATGGGAATGCATTGGGAAGAGGCTCAGCCGGTGATGGGACATGGTGACGAGGAGCGGCTGCGTACCGCCGTGATGCTTTGATAGGGTCACTTCGCACGTGCTCCGGGCCCATGCCTCAGGTGCTGGGTGCGCATGCACAGCCAGGCAGCCTGCAGAGCCACACCAAGGTCCTCGCACCTGGGGTGCTGGGCCGCTGCCTGCCGGCTCCTCGGGGAACGCCTCCGCCCCCATGGCGTCGGAGTCGCTCTGACGGGACAGCCCGCTGCCGCCGCTGCCGCCGCCGCTCCTGTAGCTGCTGTTGCCTTGCAGGAGGCCCTGCGGCAGGTCGCTCTGTGGGCAAGCCAGACACGACAGGACGTCAAGAACGAGTGCTCAGCTTTCGTCACAAACGTGGGACCACGGTTGCACGTACGCGCAGATCAACATGCGGCGGCGGATACCGGCACTGCAGTACGAGTGGGGCACGACGGCAGGTGTGCCGGGGGGTCCTTGCAGCATGTGGTAAGGATCCAAGCGGTGGATAGCCTCACTGCCCACGTGCTTAGCACTGGACCTTTACCCCTTTCGCAGGGAATTACAGTCACGCACCGGGGAAGCGGCAGGCTGGGCCCCCTCCACGAACGCCTCCGCCCCCATGGCGTCAGAGTCGGTGAGGCGGGAGACCCCGGCCCCAGACTCAGCACTGTTAGCAGCTCCTGCTTCCGCGTCACTGGCCTCCGCGCGCGGGGGCAGCAGGCGAGCCAGCCGGCGCTGGCCCATCAGCAGCGACGAGGAGGCCGTGCTCAGCGCTGTGTTGTAACTGGTGTGTACTCCTGCTCGCAAAGGTGCTCGTTGCACGCACGCGATGGCAGGCTGCTGGCGCCTCTGCAGCTGCGCTCGCGAGCTGCAGAGCGTATGTCCAGGCACCAAGGTCGCCATCTTCTATCCTATGTATTAATCGTATTATTGGCGTGAACGTCGTGGCTCAATGGGTACTGGCTCCGCTGGCTGCGACCTGGATTTCAGTGGAACTTCTAGTCTCGGAAAATGGACCCCGCGTGGTGGTGACGCAAGCAGGCGGACCTGAGTGCTGTCACGTAACACACTAGAGAAGATTATACGCCAAAGCTGTCTTGTTCTTACAACAGGTGTTTGTGGGGGCAACAGTGGTTCTGCAAACACGCTGCTCGGCTGTCCCCGGTGTCCCGCGGGTCAGTCCGCCGTCCAAAAGGGCGTGGGCGCATGCACCCGGGCAACTTGGTGTGCGCTTTCGCACATTGCAAAGAGGAGCCACAAAAAGCATTTTCTATGAGCTGTGGCGCTTTGCTGCGCTGAATGGGATGGGGTGCTAGATAGGCTGGCATGCTCCTTGCCTTGCCCAGCCTTGCCTTGCCTTGCCTTGCCTTGCCTGTCCCTAGTGGGTCCTTCCCTCCGGAAGGAACTGCACAATTGAACGGTGCTCCGTAATCCCTATCCCCCGCTATGGGGGGGCCCGGTATGTGCGGCGTTTGCAGTCATGTTTGGGCCCGTGCCCCGTGGGTAAAAGTCCTGAGACTAGGCTGGCATGCTCCTTGACTTGCCTGTCCCTAGTCGGCCCTTCCCTCCAAAAGGAACTGCAGTACTGCACATGGAACCGGCTGCTCCACGGGACGTTTGAAGTGGTCCTGCACCCATGGGACGAGCGACATATGACCAAGCGTGGACTGAGAGCGGGAAGTCAGGAAGAGGGACCGTCCTTTGCGACACCGCCAAGCACCGGGCCCCCATCAAATTCAGAAGCCTACTTAAATTTTATTATAGCAAAAGTGCATTGAAACAATGCAGGTTGGCGCGTCGTAGCCATCTGTCGCCCGTCTTCGGTTGTCCTTCAGTGTTCAGTCAGCGTCTCGTCTCCCCGTGGCCCCGCGGTCATGCTGCCATTTACATGTTCCTTTCAATCGAATTGACATAATAATAATATGCTCGGGTACCAGTAAAGGCGCGTTCGGACGCTGTCCAGCGAGCCCACAATCTGAAACCGTACTGCTTAGGAATTTCGTATGTGAGCAGCCGTGGCCCCTGATTTGACTCATAGATAGAATGAGCGTATGTGCGCTATCATTTTAGCTGTAGGCTTGACGCTTGGTACTTTCTTATTGATGGCGTGAAAAGGCCGCCCGTGGGGTCGTCGTGGCTTTCGGGCTTACAGAACGCTGTGGCCCTTGATGCTCAAGCATCATTACTGAGTCCTTCATTAAGTCAGGGTTAGAGTAGATTGGCACACGGGCACAGGCGAGCAGCCCAAAGGTTTTCCCAACAAATGGATTGCACTGCTGGAGCCGGTGGATCACAGGCGTGCCCCAGATGCAGCGGCAGCTCGACTCGCGTGATACAATGCAGGACTTGCCAGCGGTAAGATGGCTTGCAGCTCACGAGCGCTCTTTCATGGCACAATCCATTTCCATTTCCATTTGGCCACCTACATGAAGCTATGTGCCTGCAGATGGTATTTCAAAGGATACGTGGACAACCGGTTGTCATGCAAAGACCTGGTCTTGCTGAAGAAGCGCTTCGCAAAGGTTTTTGAGGACAGCCTTGCGGAGGTATGTCCAAGGGCTTCCATGAGGCTACTACTTCATGGGAAAAAGAAAAACTTAGTACTTGCCTGCTGTAAGTTAAGCACGAAGATAGTAGAGGGCCTCAAACGAAGGGCCTCGAGCATATGCCCGGCGTCTTCGCCTTTGCTGATACGTATCCTCCTCGACTGCAGGCACTAGCCCTTTATGAAGCAAATTGGATCAACTCGACCGAGTTCCACGCGCGGATGGACAAGCGGGCGGTCTCCTTGGTGCAGTCAGCGCATGCGGACACATCCGCGGTTGCGCAGGCGGGACAGCCCGCCTCGGCGCAGCTGGAGGCCTCGCTTGTGCCCTTTCGCGGCGGTCAGTGGCTCATGGCCAGCATGACGTACTCATGTCTGGACGAGAACAGCCGCATGGCGCAGCGCAAGGCGCATTGCCTGCGCTTCCTGCAGGCCGACTCTACCGGAGCCGGCATCATCCAGCAGCCGCCCTGGGTAAGCAACACGACCAACATGCATCCTATTGCTCATTCAGTACGCCTGGCACCTCCCGCAGGACCACCAATATCCCGACATAAACGCACGCAGGGTGAAGCATCATGAAACAAAATTGCATGCTGGCATGCACCGTCCAGCCCTTGACACACCAGCACACAGTTACCTTCGGACCTACCCCCCACTCCAGCAATAACCTCACTTGCATTGCTAGAAACCAGTCCCATACGCATACACATGGTACTGACTCGCAACTCACACGTTGGCAGCCGCTCCCACCTCCCATAACGCCCGCCATCCGCCCGCCCTCCTGCCCGCCCGCTGCCTCCCTTCCCCCCCTTAGGGCCGTCCCACCGACGCCGCGCTGCAGATGTCCGGCCCCACGCTGGCCGCCATGGCGCAGCAGCTGCTGGCGTACGGCATCCCCCTGGTAGCGCTGCGCCTGGGTCAGGGCCTGCTGCCGCTCACCAGGGCCCACGGCCACGGCCACGCAGCCGGCTCCGTGACCCACGGGTCGGCCGGCGATCTGGCGGAGCAGCTGGCGGCGCTGGGCGTGGCGGTCGGCCCCACCGCGCCGTACGAGCGCGCCATGGCGGAGGACCTGCAGGCCGTGGCTGTCGACGAGTCGGCGCGCCTGGCACGGCTGCAGCTTGGCGGCGGCGGCGGTGACGGCATGGACGAGGATGGTGGCGGCGTCGGCGGCAAGAAGGACGTTGGCAGCCGCGCGGATCAGCAGCAGATGCAGCAGCAGCAGCAGCAACGGCAGCAGCTAGAGAGCCAGCAGCAGAAGCAGCGGGAGCGGGAGCGGGAGCAGGTTGCGTCGGAGGCGGAGGCGGCGATGCAGGAGTTGGGCATGGAGAAGGGCGGCGGCGGCGGCGGGCTCAAGCGCGGCGGCGGCGGGAAGCAGCAGCAGCAGTTCTGCGACGGCGACGGCGATGGCGACGGCGACGGCGAGGCGCAGCCTGACGACAGCGCCGACACCATCCTGCTGTGCACGGGGGAGACCGTCGAGATGGGCGCCATGGACGATGGGCCCGAGTACCGCGGCAGCACCAGCGGCTCCGGCACGCCGCCGTTCAAGGGCCTGCAGGACAAGGTGCGGCGAGGCAGCCCCCTGGGCATCGTCGCGTGAGGTGGTGGGCGGAGATTTGTGTCTTCGCCGGTACGTGGTACGTACTTGGTAGGGCGGACTACCTACAGCGTACTGTCTGTGTCATGCAATAAATGAGCAAGAAAAGTGTGACGGCGTCTGTCATTGGTGCTCAAGGGGGGCAGGTATGGAGCCAATGACTGGCGCCTATGGGTATGGTCGGTAGGTAGTGACACCCGTATTCAGACACTAGGAGCCTTAGGAGACATTCAATTAAGGTGGCATGGGACCGGCACGGGCTATTATCAGGGGGTGCGATGGGACGCTGGTGGGGACCCTGCTCGGGCCGTGCTTCGTGGTAGGTAGCCAGGACAGTGAGCCCCAGGAACCTAGGCCGTGCACAACGTTGGCGTTACGCCTGCACTCAAGTTGGGGTGGTGTGTAGCTACCCTGGCCACGCCGGCGCGAGCTGGTGCTTGTGTATGGGGAGTGGCAGTTATGGCTAGCTGTGTGGTACGGGTCGCCTCTTCTTTACTACACTGCCAGGTATGCACGCAGCAGTTGTGCAAGACTCCACGCAACGAATGCAGATATGCCAGACGGGCGCTGTTGGGAGAGAGAGAGAGGCATGCGGAAGGTGGTCGCGGTGCACGGGGCGTTGCCTGGCTAGGCCAGCTGTGTTGTGTGCATCCTATCCTTCCTCATTTTGCGCTCTCGGCTCTACCCAGTGGGCGCGGCCCGGACATGGTAACACGCCTTTAGCTGCACGGAGTGAGACCGCAGGCTCTATGCCGTGGGACTAAAACGGCTGGGGGACTGGGCTGGGGCAGGCTTTGGCTTCGTGCCGTCAACTAACTATGAGGGTTTGCCCTGAGCGTTTGCGCTCCTAAATCTTTTCCAGAACTCGCACCACCGCCCCAGTTGCGTGGACCGTGACCTTGGAGAGTTCATTGTCAGTTTCCCTGTGTGGCCTTCCAGAAGTTTCTCAGTGTGTGCCCGTGTTTTCCGGCCTGGTTCATATGCAGCACTCTGTTGGTGAAGCTGTAGTGTTGTAGCCAAGTGGTACCCAGGATAGCGTGTTTTGGTTGGGAGTGTATGCTTGCAAATCTGTAGCACCTGTGTGTCTGCCACGTTCAGGAAAAGCCATGGTTTGAGGGTTCGTTTAGGGGGCACTGAGTACCTGTTTCTGAAGGCCTTTTGGGTCGTTGCTTGTTGGCTCGGCTGCCATGCATGCAGTCAGTTGACGGTGGTTTGACGGTTGTGCGTGAACTTTATTTCCAGTGGAGTTGGGGAGAAGGGGCCGCGCCAGCAGTGCGGCCGTGATGAGTGAGAGACCAGAGCGCGCGACAGCATTTCAGAAGGATTTTGCACGAACGTTGGCAAGCGTGACCGCGTTTTTGGCGGCGTGCACGAAGAGATGGGCCCATATATGGCATGTAGGCAACAGTCTGCTTGCCGTTGGTTTGCACCAGGACGGGTCTGTAGCGTCCGTATTCATCCTCCGCCATTCATGCCCCCTCACGTGGTGGAGCAGTTGCAATATTTTGGCCTGACATAGTTTGCATGAGCAAGGGATGCATTACGAAGGGTGCGTTGCAAGTCACGCCGGCACGAGTGCTATGGTTGGGCACCGATTGTGCCGCCGACACTGCTTGAGGGGCGCTGCGTACACAGGAGGAGACTGCGGACAGAAGCACTCGTACTATGCTTGCATTCAGAATTTTTGAGTCGTCACTCATGAGCTTGTGGTCCCTTTTGTGAGCGGGCGATGGGAAGGGGTTGCTGCAGCTGGCTGCAGCAGCGCGGTGAGGAAGCGGCCGCGCTGTCCCCTGCCCACCGACGCCGAGCGAAATTGTGTAACATCAGACAGATGCTGGCACGTGCGTGACTACCGGTCTGTTTGCGCGCTCCCATGCTCTCGGATTGCATGAATGGAGCAGGGGGCTCTCTTGGCATGGAGCAGCTGGAATCCTGGAAGCACCGGACGACGTGGGCCAGCATGGGCGGAAGGGAACAACAGGGAGGACTGGGGCGGCGAACCGGGGACGGGCACAGCCTGTACGGCAGCGAAAGCAAGGCAAATGTCTACGCACGGGTGTGGGCCGTTCCTGCCAGCTGCGCGTCATCTGCATGCGGTGCAGCTCTGGGCAAAGGACAACAACATAACGTCATGGGGCCAACCAAGGCCAACACGGACTTTTAGAGAGCGTACTCAGGCTGGCTGCTGTCCTGACAGAGTCTCTGGCACTCTGAGGCATGCCAGTAACAAGATCCCATGGTAATTGCAGTTCCGCTGCATCGGAGACGCTGGCGGCGTTACGGTCTGTGCAGCTATTTTCACTGAATCTAGAGCACCTGACACGCACTTTGCACAGTGGCATGAACGACATGTCATGTGTGTCGAGGTCGCCATGGAGCTTTGCAGGGTTGGCCGAGGCCGAGTCGCGTGCACTTAAGTCCACTAGCCGTATCGGCAAGACCAGGCAGGACTGCTCAGGTGGTACCACGCGCTGCCTGAACTGGTAGAACTGTACATGTTAAATCAAGCATGAAACCCACGAGGCGCCATTCTGGGTTGCTTACATTCCAGGTGGAAAGCAGTAGTCCATAGAGTTTGGCAGCTGTGCAAGCAAGCAAGACCGAGAAGACGGACAAGAGCACCGGAACCCAGAACCCACACGCGGCCAGCAGAAGCTTCCCGCATGCAACGCCCTTGCTCCCGAGCATGCACCAAGTCCCGCGCCAAGCCCCGCCGTTTCAGCACGCCATCGCAGCCACAGCACCCGCAACCGCCGCCGCCTCAGCCCAAAGCTTTCGGAACTGCTGCTGCAGCTGCTGCAGGTGCTGCCACCGCAGCCGACCCAGGCTCAAGCTGACGCAGACGCTTAGGCCTTGACGCGGCCGAAGGTCTTCATCTTCTCCTCCGTGGTCTGGAAGCGGCCGTGGCCGAACTTCGAGGCCGTGTCGATGAACTTGAGCTTGATCTCCTCCAGCGCGTTGCGGCTGGTCTGGGGCAGCAGCGAGCGGCGCAGGGTGATGGCGCGCTTCTTGGTGCCGGGCACGGCGCCCTGCAAGGGTGGGGGGAGGCGGGGGCAAGCCGAGGGAGCAGAGGTCAGGAAGAAGGTTGAGGAGGGCAAGAGGTGCGGAGTGAAGGGTGTCGTGAAGGGTGTCATGTGTTGGGCTTAGGTTAGGTAGGCGCGTGTCCCAGGCACTAGATCAGCTTGCAGCACAGCGCCCGAGGGCAGCTGCAAGCCGACGGAAGGCCATGGTGTCCGTCTGGCACACGGGTATATGAGCAGTTCCTCGGGCACGTGTCTAGTCCCGGCTGCAAGAGGGTACGGTGCCGTCGGCTACGCAAATGACTCCCATGCTTGCTCCAGCGGTCCGGCCCTGACTACAGCCGCCGGTCCCAGCCCACCCGCGCTGACTACACCCTCCCCCTGCCCACCGCCTTCGCCTGTGCCCACCTTGATCATCAGGTAGTCCTCGTTGACCACACCGTAGTGGGGGAAGCCGCCCATGGGGGTGATCTCCTTCTTGGTCACGTCGAACTCCGTGGTGGCCAGGTGCGAGGCGTCGCCCTTCTTGCCGATCTTGTACACCTGCGCGTGGGGTAAGGGGCGAGGCGGGCAGGAAGCCATACCGTACGGTCAGCAGCCGCTACTTTCAACCCATCCGCTCTGCGGTGAGCGCTATGCCCGCCGTCACCACGTACGCAATGTGATACACGAACGACGCAGAGCGGTTGCACCCAGACGTTTATGCACTGTCTGCAAAGGCGTGAAAAGCACCAGGTGCTGACGGCAGCCCCGTCGCCCTCCCGCCCCTAGAAAGCGCACCTTCTTGTTGATCTCCGTGCGGTGGAAGAAGCCCTGCTGACCGGCGCGGGCCACGGTCCACTTCACGCGGGCAGGGTGCCACGCGCCGATGCAGGCCACCTTGCGCAGACCACGGTGGGTCTTGCGCGGCAGGCGGGTCACACCCCAGCGCTGCACCACGCCCTGCACTCCGTGGCCCTTGGTGATGGCGATCGTGTCGATCATCTCGTTGGGCTGGAACACGGCGTCCACGGACACCTACGGGTCGGGAGGAGCAGGAGAGCAGGGAGGGTGGCGTTAGGCTCGTCTCGGTTGCGACGAGTCGGGTGCGGAGAGCGCGATCCTTCTCAAACCCCTAGTCAGCTCCAACCACCAGGCAGGCAAGGTGTGCCCGACTGCGTCCTGCGTGACTGCGGCTGCGTGACTGCGGCTTTCACGCTGACGCGTTTATGCTCGATCCACTGGCGCTGCCCCAGTGCTGACGAGCTGTTGCCCCTTGCACAGTGCATCACGCTGCCAACCCATCTCCCGCACCACTAGGCCCCACATGGACGGGTGGCCCCCAGCCGCGGGCCCCATAACACGCTCCCATCCGCCCGCCCACCTGCTTCTCGAACATGCTGTAGGCGAAGTCCACCTTCTGGCCGATGGTGCCACCGTTGACCTGCACGGACCAGTGGTGGCCAGGCCACGGGCATCCAGTCAGCCTCCGAGCAGCGTGCAGCGACCTCAGCGAGTCCCAGGCCCCCGGACCTCCGGCACGATCATGTAATGCCTAGCGGAGTCCGCGGTCCACAGCTGCCCAGCTCGCAAGCACCGTTTGATTCCCTCCGCCGCGCACCTGGATCTCGATCAGCTGCGCCTTCTTCTGGCCGAAGTTGAGCTTCTTGACCTGCGTGTGCGCCAGCACGCGGATGGCGCAGCAGTGCTTCTTCAGCGAGGCCAGCTCCGCCTCCACCGCCTTCTTGCCGTCGCTGTACTTCTTGGCGTACTTGGTGAACGCCTTCTTCTTGGACTTGTACCAGTTCTTGTAGAACCTGGACAGCACAATGGTGCGACAGCAAAGGAGTGTTGGCATGACAGCTGACGCGCCAACCCAGGACACGGTCTGCCAGTACGTTTCACCCCGAGCTGCCGGGTGCTGCAGCACGGAGTTCCGGCCTCGGCCCCGTATGTGCTGCAATTGGCCAGCAGCTCAGCCAGCAGCCCACAGGCTCCAGCTCCAGCGGTTAAGGCATGACCCGTCAGCAACAAAGCCCTGCTCCCTCGTTCCGCCTTAACCCTTGCCGCCTCCTGGCCCGGTTCCGGCCGGGCCCAGCCATGCTGCCGCCCACCCCAGCGCCGCCGGCCCAGACTGCAAGGCTGAACGCCCCTCGAACTATGAAGCTGAGACGCCGATTCCTCAACCAGCCTCAACAATGCTGTACGTCGTGCTGACTGCTGCGCGCCACCCCCTCGTGCCCAGGTGCGTCCAAGCGCAAGCGAGCTAAAACTCCAGAATCCCATCATGCTGTCCACCCCTGTTCCGTGCGGAACCCCTTGCCCTGTTATGGCTGCGTTACCTGCGCTTGACCTCCTCGCTCAGGTGCTCGGCCCAGACCGTGTTCAGCGAGCGCAGGCCACGGGGGGTCTTCACGTAGCCGACCACGCCGACCACCACCATAGGGGGGCACTCGATGATGGTCACTGGCTCGCAGGTCTCCTTCTTGTGCAGCTTAGAGCCAGGCTTCTCCACCTCACGCACAATGTGCGTCATGCCTGCAGAAGGAACGCGATGCCGTCCACCCTTTGGCAACCCAAAGTGCCAATACCACCGCTAGACGATTCACAATCACTTCCAAGCAGCATTTTTGCCATTCATGCTACTTATAGCACTGGAGCGGCCAGAGAACAGTGTTTGGGTGTTGTCGGCGCCCGACGCACAGCACCGAACACAAGAACATCAGCAGCACGGAGAATTTTATTTTCACCCCTATTAGTGCTTACCGGCCTTGTAGCCCATGAAGGCCGTCAGGTGCACCGGCTTGGAGGCATCGTCCCGAGGGAACGACTTCACCTTGCCCCGACCGCGGCGGCAGCGCTTCCTGGGGCTAAAGCCCAGAGAGCCGCTCCTGGGGTCTGCGCAGCATAAGGCAGACGCAACCTGTGAGCTTGCCGCACCGATCCTGCGTGAAGGCTGCTTGCGGCTGACAAGAGGACTGATAGCCGATGCAGCCAAATAGGTTGTAATGTGATACAGCAAAGTCAGGCCTAGCAAGCGACTGAGAATAGGACGCAGTCTAATTGCCGCAGGAGTGGTGGCGGCGGCAGTCTGCTAAGAGGCTCAGAGTGACTCACGTTCGAACTTCCTGTGCGACATGGTGCCTAGGCAACCCGGAAAGGAGGGAGCAGTGTCGTGTCAACCCAGTGAAATAGCTCTCCTGCCTGTCGGCGAGTACGGCACCCGAAGAAGAACCGTCGCAGAGCGCGAATTCAGCCAAAGTCAGTCTTCACTATATATTGAACGATAAAATGATTGTACTACCACCTGTGCTGCAGCTGTGGTTATCGGCTTCCACGTTCCAGGCAGGCTTGCGTGCAGTTTTGCGTTGGGTGTATGCGCCTTTAACTTGACGCAGCGGCAGCAAGGGCCTGGCCAGAGGCATCTATAGGAGAGATGTTGAAGTGATGCACAGGAGCAAGCGTGTGCTTGGGAAGCATTGCTGTGCACCGGTAGGCTGTTGGGGGCATGTTAGGGGCATTGCCACGTGCCGCCCTGCACAACAGCCATGTGTGGTGGTCTTCAACTTCGCCAGGGCCACAGAGCCTTACAGCGGAGCCTCGCTGCCCCGCCAAAGCAACCTGACCCAACAAGCAAAGGCAAACAGCTCCACTACCGATAGACCGAACCCAGTGAGCTTCAACTGCAGTAGGGGTGCACTTAGATGAAGGAGTTAGAATTGGCGTTAATCTAAACCAAGCACTATGGCACAGAACGAGGGTCTAAGCACGAGGACGGGTGCAAGGACGGACCTGGATGCTGCTGGATGCAGTGAGGGGAGGGTAGCAGGATGCGGTGAGGGGAGGTACAACCTGGGTACAACGCACGTATCAGACCCGGAAGTCTGTTGATGATCCTGCGCCACTCTGCTTTCCTGATCCTCGCCTACACCCTGCAAGTCCCCCTTCATGGATGAATCCGTCCAACCTCCCCTGGTCGTCCACGTGTACGACTGGGCGTGCTCGGGCGAGACGGGCAGCTTAGGCGGGGGCGAGGAGACCTGGTTTTGTACTCATTGCGCTCTGGTCATCTTCACGCCGCATACGCAAAACGTCTTGGCTGCGTGCCTGCGCCTGGTGCTCTGGTCGCTACACAAGCAGTTGGAAATAGCTGGTAGCCGGATGTGCTCCTAACTAGACGTCAAGCATTTGCGACTACTATTCATTCACAAGCACAACAGTAATACACCAGGTTGCGAAGCGCATTACAGAGAGCCAGGGAAGCCAGCATGAGCGACAGTGGGTACCAGTTCCAAGCTGAACGGCAGCCTACGTGGGCAACAGAAACAGACGATAAGGCCCCGCTGCTAGATGTTGTGGCGTACAAAGGCACCAAGCTGGGAAGCGATGTCGTGGTGAAACGACGATGCGTACTTTTCAGGGACAGGTTGCGCACATTTCACGATCCCGATGGAAAGACCCCAAATGACTACAAAACCTGGCATTTGGATCATAACTGCGAGCTACTACCCAGGACCACTGCGGAGCTCAAAGAGACGAAGCGTGGCATTCGGCAACCCGGGACATGGGCAATCACGGCAGCTATCCAAGGCGTCCAGGAGACCGTGGACGTGGTCGGTGCTGTGTGCAGTATCAAACAACGTATCAAATGGGCAGCTCACACGAATCAAGGTGTATCGGGGGCCCTGTCACTGCCACTGCCGAGCAACCGCAGGGTGTCACCCCCTGCGCATCCCACCGCTCCCCTCGCCACCATGCCTTCCCCTTTTTCCACCTGACCTGCACATACGACACGACCTACTTTGATGACGCCTCAATCCAAGCAAAGTGGAGGTGTTCAGCGCCTTCCTGCTATCGAGCAACCCACCAGCCCCGCTGCCCCCGCGCGTTGCCCCTCCCTCCCTCAGTTCGAGGTTACCATCGACTGGCCGTCCTCCTGGGCCGCCGCCGGCTACACGTCCCTGCAGCTGGGCTTCGAGAGCCGCGAGCGCGCGGAGGCGTGGCACGCGGCGGTGGCGGGCGTGCTGCAGCGCATGCGAGACGTCAAGTGAGCACGCCCAGCCCCACTCCCGCACCTCGCCTCCACGCCGCCCGCAACCCATCTCAGTCCTCACCTGCCCTTGCACCCCACCCCCTGCATAGCGCCCCATTTTACACTACGGGCACCGACCCAGATCGCACCCATGCGCCACCGCCCACGGCCCATGGCCCACCCCCACCAGGTCCTCGACCCGCACCATGAGCGGCCAGACGCCCCTGAAGGACCGCTCCGGCTCCGGCCACCCCGACCAGGCCCTGGCCGCCATGTCCAGCCCCATCAACGGAGGCAAGGCTGGCACAGGGTCGCCGCTGTCGCGTGGGGGAGGGCAGCCGGAGCCGCCCGCGCCGTCCTCTGCCGTGGAGCTGGGCGCGGCGGCCAAGGTGGGGGCGGGTAGCAGGGAACGTGGCGCCTGCTTGCCAAGAGAGCATGATACCTGGAAAGGGGTTGTGTGAGCTGGGCCGTAGGGCCTGTAGTGCATCATGGATTATGGTCATGGAGTATGGTGCTGAGCTTCAGGCTGAGGGTAAGGGTGGCACAGCATGGGGTGCAGGGCACGGCCTGCTGCGTTTCATGGGCTGCGGCCTTGGTGGTTCCGCAGTGCGGGTCGGGGCTAAGCGAGTGAGTTACGGTGGCACTGGTGGGTTGACGGTCCAGACGTTTGAAGGGCCTCACGGGTTGGCAGGCTGCAAGTTAAGAAGCGGCGTGTCTGCGCGCAAACGTTTCTGAGCTGTCCGACCCAATTGGGCGACGTGCCCAGGACGGCGTCCAGCATGGTTGCTGCATGCAGGCAACCACAAGTCAAGCACCCTTTGCTGACACGTGCCTGCAATCCTTGCAGCTGGACTAAGGATGCCTCCTGTCCATCGCCCGCAATGCGTTCACAGACCTCTGGCGCCAGCCTTGCGGCCTCCTCTACACCTGCCTTCCAAACAGGTGTGTGAACGTTCGCCAAGAGCACCCCGAAGGCCATACGAACTGCAGCCTGGCAAAGGGAGCTACCCGAGCAACCCCGCCCCCTGCCCTTCCCCTGTTGCGCTGACGCAAGGACGTCCTGTGTTCCGTTGCCCTCACATATACACTCAACGCATCTGACCCCCAGCCACCTTAGCGTCTACTTACTAGTGCTTATCCTGGTGTCTCGGCCCGTCCCTTGTCGCTGCAGCCGCACCGTCGGGAGGCTCCGAGACCTCGCAGGCGCATGCGGCCCAAGGCGGCAGCGACGACGCGGCGGCGTTTGCGCTGTCCGACGACTACGAGTGCGACACCGATGAGGAGGCGGATGGCGAGTGCAGCATGGGGGAGGACGGCGAGGACGAGGCGGCGCCGCCGGACGACGAGCGCTGGGTGCCGTACAGGTGCGGAGCTGGGGGCCGGGCAAGGAGCTTTTGGGTGTTTGGAGCCAAGGTGTGCGCCTGCGGCAGCGATGCTCCCTGGCAAAGCCGCATGTATGTGCAACATGCGCCAGGGGCTCACAGTGGCGATGCGTGTGCGTGTACCCGCAGGCAGACGAACGGCGTGGCCATCTACTACCACCCCAGCAGCGACAAGGAGGTGGGTGCGGGGTGGGGCGTAGGAGCGCATGCGCGTGCCTAAACAAAGACGGGAAACACCGCCTCACGTATGCGCATCCTACCAAAGCATTCCTCCTGAGTAAGCATATGGGCCAAGCAACACAGTCTGCTGCCCTTTTTCCCTGCATCGCTACTGTGCTGCCCTGTGCGTGTCTGTCCCCTAGGGCGGCGGCGAGTACATGGTGTCCAGCGTGATCCGCGGCCGCCCGCACCGCGTCGCGTCCGCTCTGATGCGGCTGCGCAGCCACACCACGGTGCTGGGCCCCGCGGCGCACGTGGAGGTGCTGCAGCCGGCGGGGCGCGAGGGCGGCAAGGAGGTGCTGCGGCTGGTGCTGACGGCCACGGGCTCGGCGGGGCTGTTCTGCGCGCCGCGGGAGGTCATCCTGGAGCGCTTCCGGCGGGACGAAGAGGACGGCGTGGTGGTCATCCTGTTCCGGTCCGTGGAGCTGCCCAACGAAACCAGTACGGCAGGCAAGGGCAACAACCTGTACGGCAGCGGGCTGTACAAGCGGCCTGTGCGTTGCGTGGTGGCTGGCGGCTACACGATCGCGGGTCTCAAGGGTCGCGGCGCGGACAGCGAGGAGAGCCTGGTGACGGCCATCGTGCAGCTGGACCTGGGCGGAGTGTGCGGGCCGCGCAGCTGGGGGCGGCCGCTGGCTGCCGCGGCGGGGTGGACGGACAGCTTCCTGGACCGCGTGCTCATGAGCGTGCAGCTGCTGCGGGACGAGGTTGAGCAGCGCAGGTTCGTGCGGCCGCCGCACGCGGTGGTGGCGTCGGCAAAGGCGCGGTACGACGAGGTGCGAGGGGTGGAGAGGAGGCGGCTTTGGCAGGGGAGGAGGAGTGAACGTGTGAGGGGCGACGGGGCGAGGGATGTGTGCAGGGATGCTGGGGCCGGGGTGGCAGCAGGCGCGGTACGATTAGGTGCGGAACATATAGGGCTTGTGTGATGGGCGGAGGGAGGGCTGGACTGCGGGGCGCAAGAAGGAGTATTGGCAATGCGATGGGGGAACGGGCCACCCACTTGACACCGCTTCCTGCGTGCCTCCGCGGACCAAGCTTGCTCTACGCAAAAAAATCAGGTGTTTTGCGTGTAGTCTTTGGTCTGCACTCGGCAAAGAATACCGGTAGAATCCACATTTTGACGTATCCTATGTTCCTCGCATGCAGTCTTTGCAAAGTCAGCATGCCTTGACGTGGCTGCTCCCGACCCTTAACGACTGCAGGATGGCCACCTGGTCGGCGAGCGCCCCGCGGGCTCCTCGCGCCAGCAGGTGCGGCTGCGCGCCTACGTGGCCTAGACACGTGCTAGCCTGGCCTGCGCACCCTCTGGCTGGCCGCACGTGCTGCGTACTGTGCACCTTCCGCTCCCGTACTGGGTGCTTCCAGTCCTTGTGATCAACCACCACCGGAAACTCCTCGCTTGCAGCTATCCGGCCCTGAAGCAGTCTTACCCATAAGCCACCAACGCCCCACAACTGCATGGCCCCTGTCGACCAAACGGAGCCTGGCCATTCACACCCTCTTCCTCCCTTCCATTGCCGTCCGCCCCGCCGCAGGGCGCCACCGCGGCCGCCTCCGGCCCCAGCGCCTCCGTCTCGCAGCCGTCCGCTGGCGGCGCCGGCCGCAAGATGCCGCGCATGGCCTCCATCCGCCCCGCCACTCGTGGGGAGGCGGCGGCGCTGGAGGCGGCGGTGGCGGCGCGGGGGCAGTCGGCGGTCGGCATCCAGGTGGGGCGGGGCGGGGTGGGGTCCGGGAGCGGGGCGGGGTCCGGGGGCGGGAAGAGGGCTGCACGGACGTTAACGTGCTGGTTGTGGGCTTGTGGCTGTCGGGGAGGAGAGGCAGGGTCATCCTGGATTGGATCCTCATGACAGGGAAATGTGCTGCAAGGAGACGTGTTCGCAGGTGGGCGTGCGTGAACAGGCAAGCGCGGAAGGGGCGGGCTTGCCCGGGGCCCCAGGGAAGGCCTTGCCTCGCTTGCAGGCAGGCAGTTGCAGCGCCCAGTGGCCTGCCTGGCAGACCTTACCAGCTATCCACCTTTGCCCCTACCGCGCAGCCCATTGCGGAGGAGGAGCAGCCCGCGCCGCCCGCGTCGGCTGCTGCCGGCGCCTCTGCTGCCTCGGTGCACCCCGCGGCGCTGGACCTGGCGCTGGTGCAGTCGCTGGCGCTCATGCCGCGCAAGTACTGGTCGGAGATACACGTGCCAGGCACCGACGCGCCCTTCATGGTGAGCAGTGGTGCCCCATACTTGCTGCACCACGAGCCGACGAGCTTGCAGACTGGCATACCGGTATCGGTGTGCTGGCAACGTGTGGCATGGGCCGTCTGCTGCGCTTCCCCCTTCACGCAGCCCTGTTGTCTCCTGCTGTCGCCGTGCTCCGTGGCCAACTTCCCTTCTTTACGGCACCCCGCCTTGCTGCCTCCCTGCACGCACCCGCACTCCACCCGCCGCGCTCCTGCTCGCATGCCCACCCCACTCGCTCCCTTTTCCCCAGGTCCGCGGCCCGACGTACCTCAAGGACCGCAAGAAGGTGCCCGCGGGGCCGCCCGCCTTCAGCCTTGGCAGCCTGGAGATGGTGGTGCTGCCGCCGCCGGGCACACTGGTGGCGGGCAAGCAGGAGAACGGTAAGCCACACGGGGGGCAAAAGGCAGTGCTTCGCATTTGGAATACTTTATAAACCAACGCTTGTTTGAACGCTTGGTCCTTCCCTTGCTGCCAACCCCTTTCAGGCGTGGTGCAGCACGTGGCCCGCTTCCTGCCCTCGGTGCGGCAGGGCAGGGCGCCCTTCTCCATCATCATACACCTGGTGGGTTACAGGGCGTGAGTGTGGGAATGGAGTGGAAGTTCTAGCCGGCTGGATAAGGTAATTTGACTGTACGCTCGCACCGCTGGCTCAAGAAGTTCGCTGTCAAGGGTCCTGTACCCTCTTTCCACAGGCGTCACCCAGGGGCAGGGGTACCTGCACACCAGCCTTGGTACTGCCAACTTGCCTTGCACAAAATGGGAGCGCTCGGCCCTGACCATGTCCTGAAAACCTCAGCCTGCGAGCCCGAGCTACCAACGCGCAACAGTAGCCCCTGCTTGCCTGCCTGCATGTCCCGCACATCCAATGCCCCCACGTCATCTCCGGCCTGCCCCTTCAACCTCAAATATCAACAGGTGTCCTCCTCCCCACGCTCCACAACCCCAACAGGTCATCCCCGGATCGCCCCTGCTGGGCCCCCTTTCTGCTTACATTCTTGCTGACGGTGCCACCCTGCACGCAGGTCACCCCCGGCTCGCCCCTGCTGGGCCCCCTTTCTGCTTACATTCTTGCTGACGGTGCCACCCTGCACGCAGGTCACCCCCGGCTCGCCCCTGCTGGGCCCCCTTTCTGCTTACATTCTTGCTGACGGTGCCACCCTGCACGCAGGTCACCCCCGGCTCGCCGCTGCCGTCCCCTGCTGATTGACACAGTTTTTTGTTTCCACCGCCCTCGAACCCCGGCAGGTCATCCCCGGATCGCCCCTGCTGGGCCTGCTCGCGGTGTTCGTGTGCGACAAGCACCCGTCCATCCTGGGCAGCCCCCCGCAGCGGCCCATGGAGGAGGCGCACGACTGGCAGCCGTTCGACTTCGTGCTGCACAAGTTCGTGTACGGCGACGACGCCACGCGCGACCGCATGATCAAGCTGGTGCCGCACATCGCGTCCGGCTCCTGGATGATCAAGCAGAGCGTGGGCACCACGCCCGTCATCCTGGGCAAGGCGCTCAAGACCACCTACCACTGCACGCCCAGCTACATAGAGGTAGGGCGCGCGCACGGGCAGGGTGCGCGTGTCAAGTATCCCTTTTTCCCTTGAATACACATGTCGACACAACTGAAAGCCATTCTACCACTGCACGCCAAGCTACAGAGAGGTGGGGCGCACAAGGGAGCTGACAAGGGTGTGCGGGAGAGAAGGGGGCGGCGGAAACTGGGCAAGGGCCGTGGCCGAGGCACGGCACCTTGTGGGCCTCAAAAGGACTTTCAAGTGACCGCATGGAAGCTTCTGCAAGCATTTTTTGAACGCGCATGTGGAAATCACCTGGAACCATTGCGCTCACCTTACGCGGTGCACGCCCAGCTTGACACCGACGCCGACACACTAACCCCACGCTCCACCCCATAGGTGGACATCGACATCTCCGCCAACTCCGTGGCCAACTACGTCACGGGCATGGTGCGCGGCGCCACCACCTCGCTTGTCATCGACATTGGCTTCGTGCTGGAGGGTAAGGGGGGGCAGGGAGGAGCAGGGGCTTCTGGGGGGAGGGCTCGCCGTGCGCCTGGCATGTTTAGGCCTGCGGGAGGGCGAGGGACGGACCGAGCTACATGCACGTCTCTCAGCAGTCGCCTCCGAGGGCCGGGTTCCGCTGCCCGTATGGTACCAGCAATGCTGCTGCTGCAGGCCTGTGGAAACCTCAGCTGCAGCAGTAGCTTGGTACAATACAACAGTAGCGCAAGCCCAGTAGTGTTTAGGGGCCGGCAAGGCGGGCAGCGGGGACACTGCTGAGCGGGCCTTGGTGAGTTGCCGTCGCGCCGGCACTAGCGCGGTGCTGCGTGGCCGCCCGCAGCAATCACCAGCACTGGCAGGCCGGTGCTAAGGCTTGGGCCTTGTTACCATGAGTTGCGTCGCTGTTACAAAGCATACCGCCTGTCGTTGCCGTCTTGGCCGGCACCTCCAGGGTACCCGCACGCGGTCCCGACGTTAATGCAGCAACCCGCATTCCCGGCCCCCTCCCCGCTCACGCGCGCCCACTCCTCTGCAGGCACGGCGCCGTGGGAGCTGCCCGAGTGCCTGCTGGGCGGGATGCGGCTGACGCAGCTGGACTGCAAGGCGGCCATGCGGGAGCTGGACTGGAGCAAGGAGTTGCCGCTGTGAGGGCGGCCATGTGAGGGCAAGGGATGGAATGGAGGAGGGAGCTGCCGCTGTGGGATCGAGTGATAAGTGGGGCTGCCGCTGTGAGGGCGAGGGGCATTGAGGACCAAGGTGCTGTCTCTGACGGTGTGCGGATTGGTGTTGGCAAGGCAGGGGCTGCAGCTGGGGACGGATGGGAAAGCTGGACTGGCACGGTGAGCTCCAGCTGTAAGGGCAGGTGAGGTAGCTGGACTGCAGCAAGCGGACTGCCCACGTGAGGGCGGATGGGATGGAGCAGGGAAAAGAGCGCTGGGAGCCGTCGAGGAGACTGCAACTTAAAAACTGGCGATGTGCAGCCGCCAATGCGAAGCCGTTAATGGGTCAGCCTGGTGAGCTTTGGCAGGATTCGTTGGCAAGGATGGCGACGGCATGGATGGAGTGGCGGGGCGAGCCATTGTTTGCACTGTGGGAAAGCACTGCAGGTGCAGTGAGGAGCATTAGGTGCGTCGATGTGCGTGCTTGAACCACTCTTGCGTTCGTGAGCTTCGTGAATGCGTACATACGATGTGATGTACTGGCCAGTCCAAGCACAAGCCGTGCCGTTGTCGGAAGGAACTTGGTTTTGATGGGACGTAGTATGAGATGGGATCGAGCTTGGGCGTACGAAGGCAGGGCCGTGTCCCTTCGGCACGGCCAGCGTGTCACGACCGCATTGCGCAGGGCTGTGGCTGGCTGTGATATGTTGGCTTCGGCTTGACGGGTTGCAGCAGCAGAGAATGGTGCTTTACGGCCTTCTTTCCTTGCTTATACCGGTATATATGGAGTATGCGTGGAGTAGCTCTTGGCAATGCGGCGCGGTGTGGTACAGCGTGAACACTTACTGTGACGCGTACGTACTGCAAGGCGCAGTCCGACTGTACATTGTGTAAATGGGTGACGAGTAGAGCTGAGCAGCCGCCGTATGGCAAGATGTGTCGAGCGCGCATTGGCCATCATTGCACCACTACAGATCCGGTAAAAGGCGGGAGCAGGAGACGGTACCCAGAGCTATCGGCACCATGAAATGCTGAGGGTGTGGCTGGCTGGATTCCTGCTGCCGCTGCTGGTACGATTCAGGGATCCCTGGTAGGTGGACTTGATGACAGGGAGCCTTGTGAGCATGCGGCCATGCGCCATGGTGCCATTACAGCTACCGGTACATACGATGCGCTAGGATGCTCCCCTCGGGTGCAATGCGGCACATGCTGGTAACGAAGGAAATTGCTGGTACCTGCATGCTGCATCACGTTGCACAGAGCTTCCTGTCTTCCGCTTCTGCCACTGTACAGTGTCTCTGAGTGTATATAGCAAAGTCTGGGTACCCTATACACCACCGAGGGTCACCGTCTCGCCTCTCTACAATCTCTGGTCTCTGCTGACACGCCCAATCCAGCCCCACCTGGTGCGTCCCGCTGCGCCCAATTGCCCAAGGCGAACTGCGGCGATTTGTGGTATAGCGGCAGCACAAGCGTGCTACCGTCTCCAATGCACCCTGAGTGAATGCGAGGAGGTGTTTGGTTGCTTCACAGCTGAGCCCGTTTCGTCCACCTCACGCAGCAGCCCCCCTCTGAACCGGTGGTCCCGGAGCCAAAAGTCTCGACCAACTCCAGGCCTCAGATACTGCAGACTACAAGATTGCAAGTCATGTCCGCTGTGAGGGAAGGTCATCGGCCTCTGCTGAGCCCCGCGCAGGCCGCAGCGCTGGCGCGCAAGTTGTTCGGTGTCCACTGCGACCCCGAAACCTGCAAGGAGCTTCCAAGCTATGACGATCGCAATTTCTTAATAAAAGCATGCGCCAGCCACAGCGCCGAACAGCAAACTCCATGCGTCCATGGCACCGCAGCGCCTGCATCTGCGGAGCCCATGCGTTGGGTGCTCAAGGTGCACAACACCAGAGACACCCACCGCCACGCATACTTCCAGGTGATGGACCAGCTAGGCCAATACCGATAGCTGGATGACCTCAATGCGCCTGGACAGCGCAGGGTCCAGGACGCGTGTTGTCCTGGGGGGCAACAAGGCAACGCCCCCACGGTGCTGCGAAGTGGGACTGCCCACCGTGCACTCACCCCTACGCACACTGGAATACCTTCAAACTCGGCCAGTACACCATATGTTACTGGCACGCTATGGTGGACATAGCCCTCAGTGCTCGACTGGGCATGGCGTTTGCTGACGGTGCTTACGCCGCGGAACACCTCCCAACCGCCAACCTCCAACCCCCAGGCCATTGACGCCGCCATGCTGCGGCTGGCAGCTGCTGGCGTGCTGACCAACACGCCTGTGCCGCCCACAGCCGCAGACGCGGCCCATGGGCCGGCCGTGAGCTCTGCACTGGGAGCAGGGACGGACGCAGCTGGGCACCCACGGGCGGCAGCAGGAGCAGAAGCAGGAGCAGCGGCATCGGCCATGTGTGAGCAACAGCCCACAGCAACAGCCGCTGGGGTACCAGGGCCGCACAGTGAATGCACACCTGCGGGGCAGGGTGGCAGCGTGGAAGGCAAGGAGGGCTCGCCCCCGGATGCAAAAGGCGGTGCGAGCCAGGCCTGCCTGCCCACATGCGGCGTGGATAGGTGGCCCGCTACGGGGCCCGCTTGGGAGGGAGGGGACAGCGCACAGGCGGTTGCGTCAACGGACGCAGGTACAGGGGCGCGGGGGGAAGGTCGACAGCCGCAGGAGGGCGCGGCGTTCCGCCTGGCCTGGGCGCTGCTGCCGTGCTCCTGCCACCCGCCGCCGCTAACCCACACGA
>VFQN01002321.1_pt1 | contig 29733 bp, 50 predicted proteins | sample 3512371 | NCBI WGS metagenome assembly VFQN01 (sample SAMN10412370, study PRJNA504923) | tailings metagenome | isolation source: Replicate 2 from Balatoc abandoned mine | place: Philippines: Itogon, Benguet | collected 2017-08-28 | reverse complement strand
TTTGGCTGACCCTGTCTGCACCCACTGGCACAATGCTGCATCCAACAGATGCAACATTCCATGTTCGTGGGTGTGGGTATTGGAGCTCAGGTGGCTACCTGGTACCATAGCGGAACTTGCGCAAGGGCACCCTCCCGGGCACCAGTAGCGAAAGTGGCGCAGCTGCTTGCTGTTTGCTGGCAGCTGCCGCGGGATGGTAACCGGCATTGCACACATCTATCTGGAAGCTAAAAGGCTCGCACTTTCCTTGCCGCCGCTTGTGGGCTTGCAGCGGCGGCCGGTCCGTTCAAGATACGCTGGAGCACACAGCTTCCCAGCTCTCCAACCCACACGGGCTCCACCACCGACACACATGGGGGTCCACAAGCAGCTGCGGGCGCAGCTACACCTGGGCCCCAAGATGTACGCCAGACGATAGGTGCGCCCGTTGGCCCGCCTCTGGCAGCGGTCAGGGCGCCGCGGGGCATATGGACCTCGCTCAAGCTGCAGCAGCTGCCACAAATAGCGGCCCACGCTGTGCGGCTTGAGGCCATGAGGAGGGCACTGGACTGGGTGGCGGCAGCGCAAGCGGTGGCAGAGGAGCCGGGCGCGCGGGATGGCGAGACAGGGACGGGGCGAAGCCAGCACGGGGGTGGTGGGCGGTCACAGAGTTGTGCCGGCCTGGAGCTGGAACACGTGAGGTGAGGAGGGCCCGGGCAAGGGGGGCTGTTCAAGGAAGGCAAAGCACGCTTTTGCCAAACGAAGCCGCATGCCTACAAGCGTCGTGCGCAAGCGGCTTGTGTTTATCGTACTCGCGCACCCATGGGTATGTTTGTGGGATATCGGTATTGGTGCTGATGCATGTGCAACACCGGGGTCGCCTTCTGTTGGCTCTGCCCCTCTCATCTGCTACCTGGGTTGCAGGCCAGGACAGGTTGACAACTCTTACCGTACCTTTGTCCCCAGGGTATGCAGCGGCTGCCGGCGCTGGGCCACGGCCAGGAAGCTGGCCGTTGCAGGCGCCCGGATAGCAGCAGCGCTGGTGCTCGCAGCGGCGTTGTGGGCAGTGCTGGGAGGGGAGGCAGCATGGACTAGGTTCACACGAGGCGTATTGGCCCCGGTGTGAGGTAGCGTGTTTGACAAAGCACTGCGTCATGAACTTAGTGAACAAGTGCGACGGAACCCGGGGTCTCACCCTGCCTGGGGCACAACAGTTGCAGGTTGTGGTGCACGAGAAGCCATCACGTGGGAAACCTTGCATGGCCGGCGTTGCGTTGGGCTGCAGTGTACAGAATAACAAAATCGGTCCTGTTATGGCGCTGTTCGTGGCGCTGAGTCTGTATGCGCTGCAACGGGCGCAAAGTGGCTTAGCAGACGTGCGTGCCCAGGTCCCGCGTGCAGGGCGACCTCAATGCAGAAGTCCATCCCTGCTCGTGACGTAAAGGCGTGGGCTACGTTGCAGTTGCGCCCTGTGTAAAGGGTGTAGAGCACAGGTTTTCGTGTGGCTCCGCGTGCAATGGCACAGGGCCCCCGGCGAGGCAAGGGAGCTAGTATGCGGCAGAGGGTTATTGTGGGGGGTGCACTGGCACGGTGCACAGGTCATGGTGCGACACACGTACTTCGATGCACGACTCCGCAAGACGGCCCCCACTACGACGACCCCATGAAATTGCTCTTGTACATAGGCTTTAACCATATTTTGCAGTCAACCGCAATTAGCGCTCCGGCACAAGCCTCTTCAAGCCACCCGTCAGTCCTTCGACTCTTTCTCTTTTCAACCCATCAAGCATACGCACGCTTACTGTTGTGCAAATACTTCAAGACAGAGTAAACGAAGCTCGACAACCACACGCAACCACCTGGGCTTGTCGCGATGAGTTATGCACATAATAGCCTCCCCGACGTGACCCAAACATTCCAAAATACAACGCTTGTCAAGAACTGGTATGAAGATAGGTTCCAGAGTGATGAAGCGAAGGCGACGGGGAAGTTCAACCTTACCAGCGCGGAGCGCACCATTCCAACCCTGCCGGGGCACGAGCCGCAGCTCCTTACAACAAAACAAGCATCTGACATCGCCGTCATGACAGTGCCTCCCCCAGCTAAAGTCCAAAAGCCCAGTATGTACAGCGCGGCGAACATTGAGGAGCGCCTGCAGACATATGGCGTTGCCCCACCGCTCACCTACACGATAGGTAGGGCGCTGCTCCCTGCCCCACAACCCACAGCCCACGTGTGGCCCTACACAGGGGCTTACCGCAACACGTACTTATCTTTAACGCGGCACAGGAGTGCACTGCAAGTCGCCTTGCTAAGCGTCTCAGTCCAGACGTGGCCCTGTAATATAGTGCACCACGGGGCTGCACCCCTGCATGCACCACACCACAACACGAATCTACTGCCTAGACTGCTCACACAAGCACATTACAAGCTGGACTGCTGAACTGCTAATGCAGGCACACTGCATGCCATACCCGTCGTGCTCTTGATGCCGCTCTGCCCATGCGTCCAATCATCCTGATGCCCTAACCCCCTTCGCACAACAGCGCGCCTCGGCTCTGCACGTACGTTTACCTCCCTCCAACCCCCAACGGCACACACCGCGCCTAAACAGGTCCAAACGCAGCAGCCGAAGCGACCAAGCCCGTGGAACGGCACCTGGTCACCACCAACCAGATCTACTACGAGCAGAAGCCGCAGGAAGCGCTGCAGGCGTCCCCGGACACCTTCCGGCGGGACGCGACCGCCACCTTTGCGCTCGTCAACCACTGCGAGCGAGCGGTGCACGGGGAGCAGTCGGACCAGACCAACCTAGCGGGCGGCAAGGGGGCACGCGGGGAGATCACGCGGAATCCGAAGGAGGTGAGCGGGCAATGAGCAGCTTGCGTGACATGCCGTGCAGCAAACAGGGGTTGGAATGGCACGGCCCGGCAAGATGTCTTGCTGCTGTGCGTTTTCAGGAAGGTTGGGCGACATGCGATGGAACCAGGGAAGCCACCCTGGCCCTTGTGTTCCCATGTGTGCAGCGTGCTCAATGCGTACTGGCTACCGCATGCCTGGGTCTTTGGCTTGGTATGGAACATGGCTTTACCCTCCCTGCCTGCAGGCGGGCAGCGTGTACGGCGTGTCCGTGTTCGCGGACGAGTACGGCAAGTGGGGGACCGCGCTGCAGGGGATGGCCCTACAAGAAACCGTGAACCGCAAGCAGACGAAGTACTTCCCGTAGCTGTAGCTCCATGTGTTGTACTTGTAGGTGTGCGGCAAGGCACTTGCATCGGACGGCATCCTCCGGGGCTTGGCGGGGTACAACGGAATCGGCGGGCGATGGGGGATTCAATGACAGTCGGCAAGCAAGCAGGCAGGGCGCGGGGTTCGGGTTATGTGGCAGTGATTGGCAGCATGTATTGCATTTTACGGTAACGCATTCACCAGCTCTGGTGTTAATGATACACCAGTCGGGCCTAACCCGGTGCTCCTGAGCTCATGGCTGTACACGCTGTCCAGGGCTGTTTACCAGGCAGTACCAGGGCCTTCGGAGTGACCAAGTCCTTCTTCTGTGCAAACGAAATGTACTGCGACCAGATGGGTATTCGGAATGTGGGACTTGCTAAATGCCGAGCTGGCCTTTCCAAATAACGGTGTGGGGCTTTTGGTTTGGGGCTTGCGCCCCAACGGAAATGGCAGTGCGGCCAACGTCGATGCCGCTGCTGTGCGAATGCTCGTTGTGGCTTGTGGGGACTGTTTGGTTGTGGGCGTACCGGCATGAAAGGCCGCAACTCCTGCGTAAGCGGACACCTTGTCACTGGAACACTTGCCATGAGAAACTCAGTTCCAAGGAGGGGTATGTAACCCATAACAGTCAGTCGGTCCGTGTTACACGGCGAGGGTTCTCCCCTCCGCAAGTGCAACGACCCATTACGAGCCGGGGGCTCAAGGGCCTGCAAGGACTTTCACGTAAACGCCACCTACCGCACATCCCCCTTAAATTAGATCTGACACCTGCCGCCTACCGCACAGCCCCCTTAGACCTTGTCACAACCAACACGGAACACACACTCGCCTTGTTCACCTTCCTCTTTACCCAGAGCACGCAGCAGCTGCCATTAGAACGTGTAGTCCCCCACCTGGCCGTCCTTCACGCACCGAATGCCCACGTCATTACATAGCCTGACGTCTCGCCCAGGTGGGGTACCCAGTGGCAACACCTGCTGGTGGCAGCGCCAAGCACACGTGCTCGCCCATGGCATGCAGTGAGGTTCCCCCGCCTTGCGCCCATGCGGCCCCGACGGTAAGACGCTTGCGTGCGGTGTATGCTAGGCCCCACATTGGCGCATACGGTATGCGGCCTTGCATCCTCCCAGGCTCCTGCCCGGGCCCAGGCACTCTGCCCCTGCCCAACCAGCCTACTGGCTGCTCCATCTTAACGCCTCTATGACCATAGCCTGACGTTGCAACAGCAAGCCGTCAGTACCGCTGCCTCACCAGCTGCACCCCAGACCCCCCCAGCAGCGAGCTGCCCGCCCCACCGCCAAACGCAGCCCCGAACCGGTCGTCCAGCCCACCGCCCACGCCCCCTCCTGTCCGCCCTCCCGCGCCTGCCCCCAGCGCCTGCCTCCGTGCCTCCAGAAGCCCCCCCGCCGCCTCGGACCACGTGCGCTTGACGCCCCCTGCTCCCCCGGGGTCTGCCCCCCGGTTGTAGTGGTGGTGCTGGTGGTGCCCCTGGCCGGTGCTGGACCGGGGCGCGTTGTGGGAGGAGGGGTACGTGGGCATGTCCGCGGGCTGCTTGGGGTACGGCTTTTCCTGGGGAAGTACGGCACAGCGGGGAATACGATTGGCGTGGACACCGTAGAAAGGTGAGAGCCAAAGGAGCAGATGCGCAAAAGGCGAGGATGAGGACAAGCGCTGGTACGCTCTCCGGATGGACGAGGCCGTGAGCAAGGTGAGGCCACACGCCCACAAAACATGTGATGCCATCCAGCTGGGCAGTCGCGTAGACGGCAGCTTACGAAAGGGTTGGCTGCAGTTGCCCCGTTGGGCCTGGCCGGTTCGTAAGATCGGTGCACCGCATTAAGGCGAGGATCGCGCGGTGGCCACGGCACCTGCCCGGCATGCAGTGTGGTAACTCACGTAGAAGAAGGGGTGGCGCAGCGCCTTCCGTGCCGTTATGCGCTGCGCTGGGTCGTACGTGAGCAGCGCATTGAGCAGGTCGATGCCCTGGTCGGACAGCTGCGGCAGCTGGCGGCGAAGGAAGTTGTAGGGCTGTTGCGGGAACACGAACTTGTTGGCGTGCGGCAGCGAGGACATACCCTGTCACAGGGAGGGAGGAGGGGCAACACGGTCAAGTCCTCCTGCACGCGCAAGCAGGAGTCGGGCACAACCGACGCCCAGTGTGGATTCGCCAAGGACGAGGTGCGTTGCTGCAAATGCTTCCTCGTGCCTGTGTGTGTTAACCATCCGTCCATCCCTATGACCATGCCGCTCGGTTTGGGCTCGCCAACGTCGCACGCCCAGCTGTCAAATCGTCAGGGCGCTCGTCAACGGAGCTCCTGCCTTCCCGCCCTTCGTGCCCAATTGTCCGCCACCAGGCTGGTGCCAACCCACCGGCCAGATGTCCTCTGTGGGCGTGCCCAGCAGCTGCGCCATCATGGTGAGGCACTCGGCCTCGTTGGAGGCGGGGAACAGCGGCTCGCCAGCCACCAGCTCCGCGAGGATGGCGCCGCAGCTCCACATGCTGAGCAACAAACAAACAACAGCAACACACAGTGAGGGCCATCCCGGACATATCAGTATGTCGGCTACCAGTCTCAAAACGGGCTTTGGAAAAGCCGATACCGCACGCGTATGCAGTGCGGGGGCGACTTAGTATCACTAGGCCCACCCTGCCCCCTCCCGGCAACGTGCTCCGACGTCCCGCACCCTGCGCCCATCCCCGGTCGACAACTTTCCCCTCCGCCCCCCCCTTCTCACTCTATGCTCTCGTCGTACTCCTCGCTGCCCAGCAGCACCTCGGGCGCGCGGTACCACAGCGTGACCACGGAGGGCGTCATGGGGGCGACGTAGGGGGCAAAGTACCTGCGTGTATTAAGCGGCCGGGCAGCCGGAACACGAGGCCGTGTCAGGGAACCCTGTCCGCGGCTCGTGTGCACTCCTAGGGCCCCAAGTACCTGTGCAAAAGCATGCGAAGGCGCAACCGGAGCGGCGGGTTCATACGCCGTGTCAGGGGCCGCGGTCTAAGTGCACTGGTCGCGCAGGGAGGAAGATGGTACCACCCTCGCCCCATGCCAAACAGCATTGGGTATGTATGGTGCTGCGCCGGGCGGGAGGCGGCTGCAGGTCCCGCACCTGGCCAGGCCAAAGTCGCACAGCTTGAGGTGGCCGGTGTGTGTGTAGAGCAGGTTGGACAGCTTGATGTCCCGGTGCACCACCCAGCGGTCGTGCAGGAAGGCTACCGCCTCCAGCAGCTGGGCGCGGACAGCAAGAGGAAGGGGTGGGAGAGGAACGGGGACAGGAGCGGGACGGGGTTCGGGTGTTGTCAGGAGCAAAAGCGTTGACCACAGACAGGTGAGGAGTCCTAAGAATGGGTGTTGGGTACGTGGCGAGCACTGGGCCAGTATGGGGTGAGTACAATGTGCTGTGTGGGTCGGACTACCGGCGGGCTCTGATCGCCCGATGGGATAAGGAGCAGGGTCACACGCGCGTACCAATGGCTTGCATACTCGCTCGCACCACGCCTCGCTTTGCACACCTGTCGCATGAGGCACTTGACCTCTCCCATGCTGAAGCTCTTCGGCAGGGAGTCCAGCAGGCGGCCCAGGTCGTGCTCGGCGTACTCGAACACGAGGAACACACTGTAAACAGCATGGAAGTGGCAACGGAGGCTGTTGGCCTGCGTGCTCGTACGCACGGGTAAGGACATGCCTGACGGCCCCCTCGTGCGCCCTGCACTACCAAGCTGGACCCCGGCCTGGACCCGAGATATACAACCAGCAATGCCACGTGCCTGCGCACGCACGCGCACCTGTCAGGCTGCGACCCTGTGACCACCTTCTTCAACTCCACAATGTTGGGGTGGCGGCACTCCTGCAATTGCAGCCGAATGTTAAGGTACTGTCCATCTTCAGGTGTCTTGGGCTCATGCAAGTTAGGCCCGTGCGCCCAGCTGCTCCAGTGCCCAGGTGCTCACCATGCCGGCGCTTACGCCCTTTGCACAAAGTCAACATGCCGCACACTCGCCCCCAAACACACAGTACCTCCCCATGCTCCACCTGCAGCACCCTGAGCTCCCGGATGGAGGTCACCGGCACGCCCTCCCGGGAGCGGTCGAAGCGCACACGCTTGAGCGCCACCACCTCCCCCGTGGTGCGGTCGCGGGCCTTGTCTGCGTAGCGCAGGAATCGCGAGGGAGTACGGTAGTGGGTTGTTGCGTGGGCGGTGGAGGGTGATGTATGTGGTGGTTGCGATGTGGGTCGGACACAAGGCGTCCCTACAGGCGTTAACGTTAGATGAGGGTGTTGGATGATGGGTGAGCCCACGGTGAGAAGGGTAGTTCAGAGGGGAGGCGGACGTCCCATAAGGGGCATGCAGTAGCCCAAACGGCACGAAAGTACGGCTCTACAGTTCCGATGACTTACAGCAGACACCATAGGTGCCTTCCCCTATGCGGTGCATCTTCTCGTAATTGCTGACGGGGTCCAGCACGGGCAGCGGCGCCGGGCTGCTGGCCCGCTGGGGCTGTGCCGCCGAGCTGTCCTCTCCATGGCTGCTGGGGTGTTGATGCTGTTGTTGCTGTTGGGGTAACGTCTTGCCTGGGGCTTCCCTACGTGAGTTCATGGATGCCCATTGGTGGGCAGGAGCTAAGCAAGTCGCTGGTTGACGGCTGACGGGAAAGTCCCCCTGCTGCGTTTCGGGTTCAGGGTTGCTGGGCTGCCTGTTTCTACTGCCCACACGGCCAATGCCACCGGCTAGCCTTCTGGCTCCCCTACAAGTTGTAACTCATCAGCGTTGCGGAATTGTATGTACCGAACGGCCTGCTGTTCGTATCTCGTGGCCTAAACGCACAAGGAAGATAGGTGAGCGCCAGTACCAGGACGACACGTAAGCAGTATACTTGTAGCATACACAACGGCCGCTTTGCGGAGTCGAATGTTGCCAAAGGTGAATGGTTTCGGGGCTCGGTGGGGTCAGTCCAACACTCCAGCGACCTCCAGGTCGTGCCTTTCTACTCCGTGTCGCCCTGTTGCAGTGTGACAAACAAGAATGGTCACTTAGCACAGATCAACTGGGGTGGGCCCACCTTTCGGTAAATACTATACAAATGGAACCAGCTGGGGTATGCTCCGTGGTGGAGATGGACCTCCGCTTGCTTCTGGCGGAGATGAAGAAGGTGGAGGGTCCTGTATCTAGCCTTATGGGCATGCTTCACCACTCGGAGCTGCCGGCAATTAAGGATGCTGCCGAGCGCGCTTTGCACAAGCTGCGAGGCATGCCAGAGCGACAGGTCCGGCAGTGTCAGGTGGGTGACCGATTATCATCTGCATCTTTTCGTCATGCCAACATGTCGGTCAACCAGTTCTCGCGGGCTTTGCAGGAGATACTCGTGCCTTTTTCGTTGGCGTGCGACACCAAATACCCGAAGCTGGCGTCCATTGCAGTTAGCACCTTTCAGAAGCTCCTTGCTAACGATGCGGTGTCCAGCCAGGGACGCAGCGACGTAATCAAAGCCCTCCACTCGGTGGGTGGGGTCCCAGGGTGGGGCTGGTGCCTCTACGACATCTGGCCACGCATGATGTAGCATGTTTGCAGGGCAAACCAGTTGGGGCGCATGCTCCTGCATGCATGTGGTTTAATACAGGCCCGTGTTGCCAACTGTGCGTGCTAATGCTGCGCCCGTAACTCAAACCTTCCCCACCTGCAGGCCGAGCGCCTCAGCGATGAGAGCGTACGACTACGCATCCTGCAGGCCAGCCTCACAATCATGCAGAGCCAGTCTTTTGCTGATGAGCAGGTACGGCACCACAGTAACAGAGATGGTGATGCTGCGAAGGCAGCGTGGGGCACGTTTGAGGCTTGAAGGCACCAGCCGCTGGCTGGGCTGAGATAACCGCCCCCACTTCCAGCGAACCACGCATGAAGATGTGTAGGTGCATGTGAGCAGTTCCTTCCTTCATGCAACCTTGCATGGTTGTCAACGTGCTCGTGGGAAGCACGTGGCCTGTCCTAGATTGCTGCTGACTACTGGGCCACAATACGGCTGCGGTGCCCCACAGGACGGCGTCCTGCAGCTGCTGTCGCTCATCTTCAGGATTTATGCCAGCAGCCGTGGGAACCCGACCGTGCAGAACACTGCGGCAGCCACCGTCCGCCAGGTAAGGCTACACCCAGTGAGCGTCAAAGCAAATGCTTCAAGATGCTTGATTTGTTTGTGCAACCTGTTCACTGGCACTGTATACCGCAAGCACACCAACTCCTGGGGACGTACCCCTGCAGGCGGTTGCGCTGGTGTTCGACCACTCCATTGCAAAGCCGAAATCGGCAGCAGCCGTGGCCGTGGGCTCTCCACCGATTGGCTCCCCACCCGCAGCGGCCTCCTCCGCCACCAGGGCAGGATCGGGCGGGGCCGCAGCGCTGGCGAGCATCCCCCTGGGGACCTCCCCTGCGCAAGCGACTGCCATGGGCAGCCCTGGAGGGCCAGGGCGGCCGGTTGGGCCCGGGGGCATGGTCACGGCCAGCAGCCAGGAGGCCCCCGGGCGGGAGGTGGTGCCGCTGGGAGTGCTGCTGGACATCGTGGCGTGGATAGAGGGTGAGCCAGGAGGGTCAGGGACCGGGAATCCTCCAGGCTCGTGGGCTAGGGCCTGTTACGCCGAAGGCCTTCGGGGGGCAGGGAGGGGATGATACGGATGCCGTTGCGTAGCGAATGCTGCAGGTGCTGGCGGTCAGTCAGCCCGCTCTGGTCTGGCGCTGCGGCGTACCTGCTCGGCATGGGAGCAGCGTCCCTGTGTTGCATGTCAAACATGCCGCAGACAAGAAGCCGCACTTGCATTTGGACGTGGTGCTCTGGGCAGTGCAGGAGGTTACAGGTATGCCATCGATCCAGGGAGTGCCGACTTGCAATTCCCTAAGAACGGCCGGGCGGATGGCCCCGCCCCCACTGCCGCAGAGCGCAAGGAGACGCACTCACTGCGCTCCCCGCCCCCCGACAAGCGCTTCCTGCTGGACCTGCTGGAGGGCGTGCTGCTGCAGCGCTCAGCCGCCTTCTACCGCCTGCCCTCGCTGGCGTTCGCGCTGAAGAACAAGGTGGGGCGAGAGCGCCGGCAAATGCGCAACCGGCAGTGAAGCTATGCCGCCGTACGGGAACACAGGACGGTACTATCCGCTTCGCCCCCTTGGACTTACCCAGCCGACCTGCGCCCATCCGCGCATCCCCCAACGGCTTCTGTCCACGACCTCCGCGTCGTAGGTTGCGGACGTGCTGCTGTCGCAGCTGCAGCACGCGCTGGAGTACCCCGAGGGCGACAAGGGCCCCGACCCCTGCCGCCTGGTCATCCGCTGCGCGGGCGCCTACATCCGGCGCTACACGGCGCTGGCCCCGGAGCGCTCCGCCGCCATGCTGCACGTGCTGGTCAGCAGCGTGCGCGAGGAGCTGACCGCGTGGCAGCGCTTCCTGGTGTTCCAGGCGCTGAGGCCGCTCATGCAGGACGCAGAGCTAGTGTACAGGCGAGGCGGGGAAAGGGGCAGTACCAGGAGGGGGTACGCGTGAACCTGGGAAGGGGCCCGATTGGGCCTGCCGTCAAGCAGGACGCGGAGCTGGTGTATAGGCGACGCGGGAGGGCAGTGCTTAGGGGGGGACCGATGGGGCGAGGGCAGCCGATTGCGACGGGGAAGGGGGCCGTGGTGTGGGTACACGCTGAGGGCACCGTGGAGGGTGGAGGGGTGCGGTTGGCCTGGCTCATGACGCGGAGCTGGTGTGCGGGCGAGGCGGGGGTGGGGGTGGGGGAGAGCCAGCACGGAAGCGGGGCCGACGGGGCGAAGGGAAACGCACGAGGAGAAAAGATGGGCATCGGGCATCGGATGACCCTATGGGACACACCACCCTGTGTCCTCGTTGCTTGGCTGCAGGCTGTACTTCATGTCTCCGCCTCCGCCGCCTCCCTCGTCCCCTGCACCGCCGCCCCTCACCGCCACCTCCTCCCTCAAGCGCCTCCTGGGCGGCCCGCCCACGCCCTCCATTCCCCTTGGGGGTGGGCCAGCCGGCACCCCGGGGGGCGCCGCACCCACTTCCTCGCCGCAGCCCCCGGCTGCGCCTCCCTCCCAACAGCAGCAGCAGCAGCAGCAGCCGGGCACGCTGCTGGTGTCGCTGCTGTCCGCGCTGCAGGACGTGGTGCGGCTGTACGTGCGGCAGGCCACCATCGCCATCTCCGAGGGCGACGACACCAACCTGTTCCTGGAGGCGCTGTACCGCAACCTGCCCCACTACCAGTTTGCGCGCTCCAAGGGCCGCGATATGGTGCAGGTGCGCCGCGCCCCGCGCTGATCCGGTGGTGCTGCCCGGGGTATGCTGCGAGCCTGCCGCTGGAGTAGCTTTTACCCACCTGCTGCAGCCTCCGCCACCCAGCGCATGGGGCTTGGCTGGTTGCAGCGGCGCGTCTATGACCTTGACGCTGAATGACCACCCCGTTCTCCTTTGCCTTCTCTGGATTCCCAATCATCACCCGGCGCCCAACCCCGCGTCCACATGCGCAGGAGGCCGAGGCCGCGGGCATCGGCGCGCACGTGGGCGCCACGCGCGAGGCCATCCTGCTGCCGCTGGTGGTGGACAGCGTGCTGGGGCTGGTGGACAGCATGGAGAAGCTGACGGCCATCGTGGTGGTGCCCGCGGAGCCGGGCATGCCGTCGCCGAAGCGTGAGTGGGCCGTGAGGGCTGGTCTCGTAGACACGACGGGCCTGGGCCGGGGCTTGGAGAGGTGATCGTCGGGGCACCGTTTCCCTCAGCTGAGGAGGTTCAAAAGTGGTTAACGCCACCCCCAAGCAGCCTGGGTGGTCAGCATCGAGATGCAGTAGATTGACCCCGCTCCCTGCTTTCAACCGCAGTGGTGCGGCGCGACACCGAGCTGGTCCGCTGCGCCCACGTGGCGGGCTTGGTGTCCATGTCGTGGCGCTGCGTGCTGTCCGCGGCGACGGTGCTGCTGCCGCGCTGCCAGCACGACCCGCTGGTGGCCAACCTCGTCAACGGACTGCGGGTGAGGCCCGCTGCGTGCAGCGTATCAAGCCAGGCGTAGCCTGGCAATTTCACCCTGGCTGGCTCGTGGGATAGAGCTTGGCCAACGCCAAGGAGTCGACCATCCTTTACTACCTGTACCTGATTAAGTGCTTCTCGCACCTGGTTATTGGCTGGTGGTCATGTTGGCATAGCGGTTGCCTCGGGCAAGGAGCCGGCGCGTGCCGCACACTGATGCGTGGCTTCCCATGCGCCTCCCCTCTCCCCTGCCAGGGCATCACCTACTGCGCCGGCGCGCTGGGTGTTGCTGACGCCCGTGACACGCTGCTGTACGCCTTGTGCGCGCACACGCTGACCAACCCCGCGGAGGAGCTGGGGCCGGGCGGCACGGTGCCCATCCTGGGCGAGCCGGAACGCAACGCCAACGGGTGAGCGGAGGGGTGTTGGCTAAGGCTACGGCTCTCGGGGTCTCGTCAATTCCTCCTCGGCCGGTTCCGGCGGCGCATTGCACCTTGCGGTTCCGCTTGACAGTCCCGGCGCTTGCACTTGTCCCCCGCCCTGTGAACCCACAGCGGCCGCCGTGCCACCTCCAGCAGCAACACGCCCGTCCCTGCCGCGCCGCCCTACACTGGGCCCGGCTTCCTGACCATCCAGTGGGAGAAGGAGGGCCACCAGGGCGCCATGCTGCTGCCCAAGCACATACACGCCCTGCACGCGCTGTTCAACATCGCGCACAGGTGCGTCTGCGGGGCCTGGGCGCCGTCCTAATGTGTAGTAAAACTGCACATGTGAGCATGTTGCCGCCTGCGTAGGACCCCGGCTTGTTTTACAAAAGAAGCCACCGTCAGGGACATACAGGCAAGGAGATGACCACCAGTTGTAGGCTTGCACGATGGCATGCATCTGCCGTGTACCATGAGCACTCGGTTGTATGCCTTCCTGCCTTCCTACCGCAGGCTGGCGGACGAGCTGGGCGTGCGCGGCTGGCTGTACGTGGTGGACGTGGTCAACGTCATGGACCGCGTGCTGGCCTCCTCCTACACCACCACGCAGCCATATGAGCAGCTCATGGTGGGCGCAGGGGTGCTGCGGCGGAGGTTGCTGGGGCAGCGCGGCCCGGAGGCGCACCGTAAATCTGGGGTGGAATTCTAACTAGATGCTGTGGCGGACACTCCCACCAATAGCCACTAGGTTAGTATTGGAGTCCCTGTTGCGTGTGCCCTGCATCTGCATAGCTGAACATACACTCCTTACCCTGTTTCCGTGCCCTACCCTCAGCTGGCGGACCAGCTCACGGACTTCGACAGCGACACAGCACCGTCCCTCCAGTCCATGGCCTCGACGCCCGGCGGGCCCCATGGCACTGCCGCCTCCTCTTCCGCCGCCGCCGCCGCGGCGGCCGCAACCGCCGCCAACGCGGGTGGCCTCGCCGCCGCCGCCCCCGGCTCCCCCGTCGCGAACCCCACCGAGGCCCAAAAGACGCTGCAGATCCTCGCGGGCTCCGTGGGCTCCCTCTTCGAAAGCACGCACCACATGTCCCCTGAGGGCCTCGTCTCCTTGCTGTCCGCCCTGTCGGAGATCTCCCAGCGCACGCTCAGCCTGCAAGGCCTCGTGTGCCCTCCCGTGGCTGTTGCGGCCGCCGCTGCCGCCGGCTTCAGCAGCGTCCCCTCCCTTATCCTTGGCGGAGGCTCTACCATCGGGCCCGTCGCCTCCGCAACCTCTGCGCCCGGCGGCGGGCCTGGCGGTGGCGGCGGGCAGGGAGGCGGCGGCACCGCTCCCGGACCGGGGCCCGGCGGCGCGAGCGGCGGCGGTGGCGGCGGTGGAGGCGGGGGCGGGGGCTCCTCGACGCAGGCTGGCGGCGTGCGGCTGTGCGCGCTGAACCGCATGGCGGACACGCTGCTGCACAACCTGTGGCGGGTGCAGGACCTGTGGGGCATCTTCCTGGCGCACGTGCTGGATGTGCTCAACAGCCCCAGCCCGCAGGTGCGCAGACATAGGAAGTGTGATCTGCAATTTGGTCAGTCTAAATCCAAGCCATCATGCAGGTCGCCGAACGGAACTTGGTCTTGGCGTAGTGGTTGACATGTCCGGCTTCGGCTCCAGCGGCAGGGCAAGCAGAGATCGTGTGATCTGCAATGTTTGAAACTGACGGCCGAAGCATACGGCTGCACATGAGCGTTCTATTCCCCATGGTGCACGTTCACTGGCAGAAGGACACAGTACAAATCTTCACCAATATAATCTTTCGACACTACGTGTCGACATGTGTCGACCACTACCATCCTGATCCTGTTCGCACAGGTCCGCGCCGCCGCGCTGGACGCCCTGGACCGCACCATCACCGGGGCGCTCAACCCCGACAACCTACACGTGCCCGACAAGTTCACCGCCCCGCTGCCACCCCTGGAGGACGGCCTCTCCCCCGCCACCCTCGCAGCCGTCGCCGGCCTCTCCACAGGCACCCCTGGCGCAGCGCACTTACCTAGCCCCTCCGCCGCCGCCGCCGCCGCCGGCAGCTTCCCAGCCCACACCCTCTTCCCCTCCTCCCCCCCGTCGGCGACCTTTGCCGGCATCACGGCCACGCCTCAGCCCATATCCGGGCGCTCCTCCCGCGAGATCAGCCCCCAGGTCGGACCTGGCTACATGGGCGGCTACTTCCCCGTGCCCGCCTCCCCCGTGTCCCCCATCGTGGCCGCCGCCTTCGCAAAGGAGCCCCAGAGGCGCCTCAGCATCGGCGGCAACCCCCTGCCCCCGCGCCCAACCACGCCCCCGCAGCAGACCCCAGCACCAGCCCCCAGTCGCGCACCTGACGCGTCCATGAACACCACCTCCTCCCCCTTCGCTGGCTTCTCCGGCGCGTCCGCCGCCGCCATTGCGTCCAGCCTCCCGCCCTTGACACCCCACGGCGCGGTCCTGCCCCCCATCAACGCACCGCTGCCCTCCACCGCCCTCGCCGCCGCAGCCTTGGGCAGCGGAACGGGTCCTGCGCCTCCGTCGGGTACGGCTGCGGCCGCCGCTGCTGCTGCCGCGGCCGCCAACGGCCCTGGCGCCGGGGCCAGCGCTACGGCCATCCGGGGCGTGCAGCAGGCGGCGCAGCAGGAGGACGTGCAGCACATGCTGCTGGTGGCACTGGACTCGCTGTACAGGCAAGCATGGTTTCTCGACTGCACCCTGCCTGCCTGCGCCACGCCGCCTTCTATCCTGATAACCTGGAGCGCATCCTTGCACTGCTGTGCCTGGGTTGCACTTTCTGCCCACGCCGAATGTCAGCAGCATCATGGTTTCACTGCCGTACCTGCGCGGGCCAGTGCACCAATGCGACTTCTGCACCGCGTGCTCGGCTCCCCTGCCCCTTACCCCACACGTCCGACGCTCGCCGCCCGTGCAGGGAGTCCAAGCTGCCCGACGTGCGTCGCGGCCTGCTGCGCATCGCGCTGCACGTGCTGCAGCACCACGGGGACACCATCACGCGCGGCTGGGTGCCCATGCTGCGGCTGCTGGAGGCGGTGCCGCAGCGGAACGGGCAGGACGCGGCGGAGGTCGGGCTGGGCTTCCAGGTGGGGGACCGCGCGCGTGGAACCGGCATCCCAGACAGCACGCCCTGGTGCCCGTCATTAGGCCAGGCTGGGACGGGTGCCAGGCATGCGACCAGGGTTCAGCGTCTTCCGTTGCTGCACATGCGTGTACCTTGCTGTGCAGGGTGGGTCTTGCAGCCCGTTTATCTTCCACGCGCCGTATGATCTTGACTTGTTTCGGCTCGTTTCTTCCTTGCATGCAGGTGGTGGAGTTGCTCGCCACCGACTACCTGGCGTCCTCCCTGCCCAAGGAGCACGTGCCCAAGGCGCTGGACGTCATTGCACGCTTCGCAGTACAGGTGGGTCGGTAGGGCAGAGCGCCGCCTTTGTTCCTTAGGGGTGTTGCGCAACGCAACAACGCACAGCTTGTGTGGGTTCCACCAAGCGTAGCAGAGTGAAAAGCCGCCCACCGGGATGACTGGATTACCTCTCAACCATCCTTACAATCCACTTCCATCCGGAACCCTCCTCACTCTCACCTGACGCCAACTTCCCTCAGGACTGCGTGCTCAACATCTCCCTCACCGCCATCACCATGCTGTGGAACGCCTCTGACCACCTCGCACGCAGCAGAGGCACCCTCTCCAAGGCCGCCGCCTCCCTCGCCGCCTCCTCCGCCTCCTTGTCCCGCGCCGGAAACGCCTCCACCGCTGGCCCCGGCGCCGCGCCGCGCCTCTCCCCCTTGGGCCTCCCGCCGCCCCCGCCCGCCGCCACCACCATCCCGACCACATCCCCAACGCCCTTCGAAGCCGCTGGCGCCATCGCCACCTCCATAGGCAGCACATCCGCAATCTCGGACGGCCTCCCGGAGAGGCAGCAGTCTGCGGCCTTCACCGCAGCGCTCTCCTTCGCGCATGGGGTGCCCACGCTCCCCGGCCGCTCCTCCACGCCTCCCAGCCCAACCACCAACAGATTCCAACAGCAGCAGCAACAGGATGGGGGCGCCTCCGTCACGCTGGGGACGGGCCTTCGAGGCGGGGAAGTAGTCAGCCCGCAGCCGATCCCTGCCGGCGGCGCTGTGGCCCTGTTCAGCGGGCCGCCCGTGCCGTACACGGGCGGGCATGACCTGAACGAGGCGGAGAGTATAGCCATGCTCATGATTGCGTTCAGGTCGCTCAAGTCGCTGTCCGTGGACCGCCGGCCGGAGGTAAGCAACCAGCACAACCCAGCATGCACAAAGCTTGCCTTACGGCTGACGGTCAATGCGCTGTTTGCGTGTATGAGCTAGCCTGGGCAGCCCGTCCAGTGAAGGTATGTGAGTTGACATCTGCTGAATGGCATGCTGTCGTGCTGCCCTCCCCTCCTGCGCAGACCCGCAACGCCGCCGTGCGCACGCTGTTCATGGCGGTGGGCAGCCACGGGGGCAAGTTCCCTCGCTCCGTGTGGCAGGAGCTGTTCTGGGAGCAGCTGTTCCCGCTGGTGCAGCACATCCACCACCTCAGCACCACCAGCAGCCAGGAGGAGGCCGCGGCCGTGGAGCTGGGCAAGGAGCGAGGTGGGGCACGTGGTGTGGCATCAGCTGCTGCTGGCTTCCACCCTGATGGTCGCCCCTAACGCGGGCTGGTGCGCTTTGTCGTCTTGCATGCAGCATCTGCAGCTGAAGCGGAGCAAGTGGGCTAGCTCAGGGGGCCCTGGGCTAGCTAATTGGCCGGACGAAGCAAACCTGTTCAGCACTGCACTTACCAGGACTCTTTCCGTACCCGCAGGCGGCAAGTCCGTGCTGATGCTGATGCACCACAGCCGCAACAGCGAGCAGAAGCAGTGGGACGAGACGCTGGTGCTGACGGTGGGCGGCTGCGCCAAGGTGCTGCGATCGCACCTGGGCGTGCTGTCGGGGCTGCAGGCGTGGAGGCAGGCGTGGGAGGGGCTCATGCAGGTGCGTGGCGCAGGGGTGGGAGTGGGGACGACAGCACGTCTGCTCACAGGACGTCCGGCACAGTAACGGTATACATCCAGCTGCTCCGCACTATCTACGCAGTTACCCCGCCAGGCAAACGCTGCTTGGCGGTCCTTCGCAACAAGGCGTGAGGTACATTAACACATGGCCGGACAGGTGTGCGCGTTGCCCTTTGGGACATATTGTGGATGAAGGGCACCGTCAAATGTGCCTCAATTGCCTCCGTCGCAGATCGCGGGCGACATGCTTGCGTCCGGGCGGAAGGGCGTGGCCCTGGCCGCCGCCAGCCTCATGTCCACGCTCATGCAGGCGCACGGCGCCAGTCCCCTCATGCAGCCGTGGATGGCGGCCAGCGCGCTGGCGGCCCTCGACAGGGGTGAGTCATACGCAGGGCGCCGCCCAGTGACAGTGCGCCTAGAGCGGCTCGCATCCAGTTCTACTTTATGCTTCTTGCTTTTCTGCTTGGCGGCAACGCGCCGAGCAGGCCTGCAAGATAATAAGCCATGACTGCTGCGCTCAAACCCCAGTGTTATCAAGGGGGCTTTGCCTTACACACCGCTAACCCACCCTCCCCGGCTGCCCCCCATGCAGGCGTGGCCATCATGGCCTGCCCCGGCACCCTGGCCACCCTGCAGTCCCGCCAGGAGCTGCTGTCCACCATCACCACCGTGTACGGCGTGCTGCGGGAGCGCATGGACCGCCAGCAGCTGCTGATGGTGGTGCGCTGGCTGGACCGCTTCGCGCGCTACCCCGTGGGCGCGGAGGACACCTCCTCCATACACTTCTCCACCATCGGCCCCATCCAAAAGGCCGCCCTGCAAGGCTTCGCCGCGCTGCCGCCCCTCCCGCCCGCCGCCTTGGCTGCCGGGACCGAGGGGTCCGGCGACGCGTGGCAAGGCGTGCTGGGCGTGCTGTGCAACATGCTGCGGCCGTACAGCACGCTGGCGCTGCGGCAGCACGCGCAGCAGGCGGCGGCCATGGCGCAGAGCGGCTCCGGCGTGCCGCGCCGCAGCTCGGTCCCCACCGCCGTGCCGCACTCGTCCTCCAGCCTGTCGCAGCTGGACCTGCAGTCCGGCACAGCTGGGTCCACACCTACGCACCACGGCGACGCGGGTGCGGCCTCCAGCGGGGCCCGTTCACCCTTGCGTGGGGCGGGGTCGCGGCAAGGGACAGGGGACGGCAGCGGCCATGCGCCGGAGGGTGAGCCCACGGGGGCAGCAGCGGCGGCGGCGGCGGCTGAGCCCAGTGACGTGATGCTGGAGGCCCGGGCCATGACCCCCATGTGGATGACCCGGGTGGTGGAGATGCTGGCGGCGTGGTACCGGGACCAGGTCACCTGGCAGGTGGGCGGGAGGTGCAGGACACGTGCCGTGGTGCAGGACACGTGCCGTGCTGTGACCCCTGGGCAGCGGTACCCATGCGGAGGTGGGAACACCCCTTACCCACGATACGGTACCACGGGAAACAATTTAGCAGTGATAATTTGCCACCCCTTTTGGACGACTGCTATGTACTGATTGTGTGCCCAGGTGCGCGTGGCCACGTTTCCGCTGCTGGTGGGCGCGCTGTCGGAGTGCATGGCGTGCCGCCACCTGCCCGAGGGCGTGGCGGCGGCGGAGCGGGACGCCATCGAGGACCTGTGGCGGGCGGCGGCGCGCGCCTTCGTGACGGTGGTGCAGACGGGGCTGCCGTCCATCAACATTTGCAGCGGCCAGGTGGGGATTGGGGGCGGGGCAGCAGTGGTTGGAGCAGTCCGTGAGAGCCACTTGACACCCGCAGCTCTGAGGCAAAGCTTGCACCTAGTGCAGGTTCTTGGGTAGAGCCAGCACCAGTCCCACCTCATTGTGCCAACTCGCACACCCCACCAGTTACTCAGGCTCACTGGCTGACCCGAACCTGGTTTTGCCACTACCCCCTTGCAGCCCCAGGGGCACTGTTCCGTGCCGCCGTCCACGTGGCAGGCCCTGCAGCGCTCCTTCCACGTGTTCCTGCTGGGCACGTGCCTGCCGCCGCTGGCCCAGCCGCCACCCGAGGCCCAGGCCGCCCTGTCCCAGGCCATGACCGCAGCCTCATGGTCCTCGGGGGGCAGCGCTGCAGCAATGGCGCTGGCCCGGTCCCTCATCGCAGCTGGGGCGGGGGCAGCAGGCGGGCAGGGGGCTGGGGGTGGAGGTGTGCAGCTGTCCCCGGCGCAGGTTGCTGCGGACCTGGAAATTGCCACCGCGGTGCTGGACTGCCTGTGCGATACGGTGCTGGCGTCGTGCCAGCATGCACCTGCAGAGGTAAGCGCGAAGCGGGTCGACTCGTCGCACCCAAGTTCATCGTGATTTTGTGGTACCGGTACGGTACATGCACGTACGTGTAGGTGCATTGCTTGCGATACATGTTGTGGCTGGTAACTGTTTGGCTGTGAACACTACTGAACACTACACGTGTGTGCTGGCTGTGTGTCGCTGTGCCAACAGGTCCGCAAGGCGCTGGTGGCCATTGTGGACGCAGGCGCAGCCTCCGCCGCCGCAATGGCGCCAGGCGCTGGGGCAGCAGCAGCCGCTTCCTCTACAGCCACCCGCCTCTCCAACGCCTCCTCGAACCCCGCTGGGCCCGCGTCCCTGCCACCACATCGCCCGCTGCACAGCACCCGCCAGAGCAAGCAGCCGCCCGCCGCCGCCCACCACGCGTACGACGACGTGGGGTTGCCGCCCGCCAGCCGGCTGTCGCACGTGTGCCTGGACAAGCTGTACGTGCTGTGCAGCAGGGGACAGGAGCCGCCGCCGCCGGGGGCCGACGGCTGGGAGCAGCCCTCAGTGCGGGCCCAGCTAGAGGTGGGTTGCATGCTTGCCTCACTGTGATGACGGGCAAACGGCCAGTACATACAGCTGCCTCGTCATTCTTGCTGGCAGCCTGACGGGCTACGCCCATGACTCCTTCAGTGGCACCGTGGCACTGTCATACTGTCCACAGGCAGGCCGTTTTCCACACCGCCTCACAGACTGCGTGCACCTCACTGCCGGACTGACGCACTGGACCACAACACGGGCCCTGTTCCCCTCCCCAGGTGGCCCAGCTGGCCCTCCCGGTGTTCGTGTCGCGCTGCGAGGACGTGCTGGTATCCTTCACTCGCGCGGAGCGTCTGGCGCGCACAGGCTCCACCGCCGACGTCACCACCCTTGTCCACGGCGCCCCGAGCGCCGGCACGGCCGCTGCTGGCGTGGGTGCGGGTGCGGGTGCTGCCGCCTCCGCAGCTGGCGGCGGCCCAGTGTCCGTCCCACCGGTGCTGCACGACAAGGCGGCACACGTGCTGGAGCTGCTGCTGCAGCTGCGTGTATTACCCGTGGTGGCGGACTCGCTGCTGCCCCAGCGGCCGCAGCTGCGGTTCTGGATGGAGGTCGGCCGGGCCCTGGCGTCCCCAGGGGCCGTGCAGATGCCTGCTCCGGGCGCCGTCTACCACAGCGCCGCCCCAACGCTGTTGCCACCCCACTCGCCAACGCTTGCTCCCACCGCCCCCGGCAGCGTCACCGCCGCCGCTCCCTCGCTTGCCTCTGCGCCCTCGGGGAGCGCGCTGTCTGCCGCACACTCCCGGCGGAGCAGCAGCGGGCAGGACGGCTTTCCGGGGGCAGCAGCGGCAGGGGGTGCTGCCTCTGTTGGAGATGCAGCGGGGGCGGGGCACAAGACGGCGGGGTCTGCGTCTAGCTCATCCGCTTCGTTCTTCGCGCGCACGTACAGCAGCACAGGGGCGCTGCTATCATCTGCCATCGGCGTTGCAACGGGCATGGGCGGCGGCGCGGCGGCGGCGCAGCGGGGTGCAGCGGCGGGGCCGTCCCCTCGGCCGAGCAATTACGGGGAAGGGGACTTTGACGGGCAAGGGTCGGTGGGCGGTCGGGTGGGGCCGGGCACAGCTGGGACGCCGCCATCTGCGTGGCTGAGGTGCAAGGAGCAGACGCACCTGGTGGCGCTGTACGGTGTGTTGTGTGAGTGTGTTAGCTGCAATGACCCAGCGGTCAGGAGGACGGTGCAGGCGCTGCTGACGGCGGTGGGGACGGGGCTGGGGATGTGCGGTCCAGGGACACCGGGCGCTGCGGAGGGTGGGTCGACGGGGTCCCAGGGAGGACGGGGCTCTTAAGAGAGCCGCACCTATTCTGCTTGTATTTTAACGGTGACGGGGTCTTGCAGTGCTGTGGTGAAATGTACGTACGGCAATGTGGTTCAGGCTTTTGCAGGAGGACCATTGGGGTGCGAGGCACTAGCCACTAGGTGGATGCTGCCAGCCAGGGAAATGGCATTGGAGCGCGTCGGGTAGGCTTTGGCTGCAGCAGGGGAGACCCTAGACCGTTAGAAGGGCGCGCTGCAATAGGCTGATGCCCCTTTGCGGTTGTAGCCTGCGGATGGCCTACCCAGTACTACGGCTTACTGAACCAGTAGGCCCCCAAATGACCACAATTCGAGCGATCTGCCATTATGCCCTGCTTCCACTGTAAGTTGGCAACGTGGTGCACTTGTCGTTCACCGTAGCGCACAGTAAGCTTGCCAGAATGCCAGGGCATGGGAGCTCCCCGGGGCCGGAATGCAGACGGTAGGATCCAGGAGCATGGTACCGGTGGGTCAGGGTGGGTGGTAAGTTGCAAAACAGGTGTCCACTGGGCGCAGCGCTGCAGCGGCTACCAGGATACTTGCAGTGGCTTCAGTACTTGCTTGTGAAGCTATGGCAGCAGTACTGTGGGGCCTTCTTCCACCAATCGAAGACACGTTTACCCACGAGCAAAGCCCACGAGCAAAGCAGTCCTCCCTGGTTGATGGGAGCACAGAGCGTGCCGTACTTAATAGGAGCCTTACATTGAGACACTGTAGCTTTGAGTATATTATCAACATTTTACAGATGCGCCTGATTGTATGTTTGTGGAGGACTCACACATTACCGCCGCGGTCGCGGTCACGCAGTGTCGCTTTGCCTTCCAACGCGCAAGACCTCTTGTTAACGGCAGATACAAGTGACAAAAGCACGTCGAGTTGCGGTTACACCGTGAAGCCAGCCCCGAGCGCTGCCCTCAGCGGCGGAGCGGAAGATGTCCAACACATCGATGCGTGCACCCACCAGTGGCGACCCACTCGCCGTCCTGCCGGAGGAGCTGCGCCAGAGCGTCCTGACCCAGCTCTCACCACATGATGTTGCGTTGGGCTGGCGGCTGACCTGCAAGGACGCAGCACAGCGGTACAGCGGGCCGCACCACCGCACCGCCCGCGTTGGCCAGTTGCTGCCGCCCCACGCCGTCGCCGCCACGTGGTGCGTGGAGGGCGTGCTAGCGGCCCTGCGGGGGATGTGCTTGGAGCACAAGGTCGCCAAGCTATTGCGCACAGCAGCCTCCAGCGGCTGCGAGACGAACATGGAGCTAGCATGGAAGGCCTTGCAGCGAATCCTCTTCCCTGAGCTGCTGCCTTCTGCCTTCTACGATGACATTGTGAAAGGCGCAGACACTGGCCCGGTGGCCGTGGCATCGGGGCTGGCGCACCTGCTACCGCTCCTGCATCAACGCTGCCCGGGGCTGCTGGACCCGGCGCGCACCCTGGAGGCGGCGGCGCGGCACTGCGACCTGCCGGGGCTGCAGGCGGCGTGGGAGGTGCTGGGGCATCGGTTCCTGAGCAGCCTTGGGTTCAGGGACGGTGACAACATGCGCAACCGCCATAGACAGTACCAGGAGCGGGTCCAGGGCGTCTGGCGGCCCATGCTGGCTGCGGCAGCCGGGTCCGCCACCCCCGACGCCGTTGCCAAATTGGAGTGGCTGTTGGCGCAGACGCGCTACCCCGAGGTACCCTTGGACCGTGAGGATGTGTGCGGCGCCGCTGCCGCCTCGGGCGACCTGACCCGACTGCAGTGGCTGCGGGAGCGGGGCTTTCCGTGGGGCACTGCCCCGGTGCTGCGGGCCGTGTTGCAGCACGCAGACATGGGCTGCATCCAGCGTGTGGAGGAGGAGGGCGGCTACCTGCCGCCCGAGGGAGACGCGGCTTGGAGCGGCCGGGCGGTCATGTGCGCCGCCGCCGCCGCCCCCCGGGACAGCGCGGCCAAGCTGCGGTGGCTGGCGGGCAAGGGTGTGCGGCTGGTGCGGGAGGTGGCGGTGACGGCGGCGGCCAAGCACGGCAACCTGGAGGCGCTGCAGCTGCTGCTCGAGCACCAGCGTGTGGATGATGATGATCCCCTCATTCCAAGGGGAGACCTCATCTCGTTGGCCGTGGAGGCAGGCAGTGTGCACACGGCCACGTGGCTGCGGCAGGCCGGCGGTGGCGCGGCCTGGCTCAGCCCCAAGGCCATGATGGGCGCAGCACGCAGGGGCGACCTGGCCATGGTGCGGTGGCTGTTGGATGTCGGGTGCCCCCGGGAGGACATCTGCCTGTCGGAGCTGGTCTACAACTGGTTCAGGGGGAAGCCAGCAGACGGGGAGGGGCTGGTGGAGGCAGCGCGGCTGCTGGCGGCGGCCGGGTGGCCGGGGATGTGTGGTGCAGACCGAGGCACGGACCCGGTCCTCGCAGCGGCTAGGGCAGGGCAGCTATGGGACGTTTGGCCGCAAGTGAGGGAGCAGCTGCCTGCGGACGCCTGGGGCATGCCCAAGGAGCATGACGCCATGTGTGCCGCATTTGCGGGCTGCGAGGGGATGCTAGAGGCCATGGTGGGCTTGGGTGTGCGCGGGGTGTACGGGTCCGACCTGGAGAGCTACTGGTACGGATCTGCCGCCAAGATGGGCGACCTGGGCACGCTTGCCTGCCTGCGGCGGCTGGGGGTGCCCCTGGGGGATCGGGCGCTCACGTCCGCTGTCGGCCTGGGTGCGCCGCTGTGTGTGTTGCAGTGGCTGGTGGGGCAGGGGGCGCCTGTCGTGGGGGGCTCGGAGGTCGGTGGGCCGCTGCGGAGACTGCGCTTATACAGCCACAGCTACGACGCGAAGAGGGAGCAGGAGCGGCAGGCGATTGAGGCGTGGCTGGTAGGTCTGATGGAGAAGCCGGTGGACGGGCCATAACAGGCCTACCGTTTGCAGTTATGGAGTGCAGGTGTTGGGCTGGCATGGGGAGGCAGTGTTCTGCATGGCGCGCCACGCGCAGTCTCAGCGTGCACACGTGTGATTACGGTTTTTGACCTCCACGTCTCTGCTGTTGGGGTGTTGTCTTTACCTTCCGAATTACTGGGCCATGACATGTTGCGGTGGCTGTTTGCACGTGCCTGTTGACGTCACCAACACGCCAGCGTGCCAGCTGTACTGGCTTCCACACGCACCGGGCATGCAACAATGCTGTTGTGGGCATTCATGCGGCACTCCTGGACGTACAAGATGTTCGTCGGCAGCGAAGGATCGGAGGGATTTTCGTTGACCTTGTGGTACTGCGCATTGTGGCGCGTGGGGTTGTGACCGTGCCATATGCAATGCCCCCCCCCCCCGCAAGTGGTACGGTATGGCAAGGGCTGCAAGCGTTGTTAGACTGATCCGCGCTGTTTTGCATCCGTGGGTCATGGCTTGTCCCTGATACTTTCAACCGTTTCAAGCAATGTAGGCCTGTGGGGCAGCGTGGGGCGTGCCTTCCGCGGACATTCGTGGGGTGGGCGACGGCGGGCCTGGGGGAAGCTGGGGCACGGGTTTGCTAATGGTGCTACTATTACTACTGCTGTTGCTGCTGCGCCCGCCTTTGGTATGTCCGTAGCTTGCTAGGGAGTATGGCAGACGGGATGGAAAGAGGCTGGTTCGCGCTTCGCGGGCAGGCACGGTCCGGTGGCCTGTCAAGGAAATGTGCACACTGCACAGTTTACACCAGACGAAAACACAAGCCGAGGCGCCACTGCACAGTGCACAAAGTCAGCTCCTGGAGAGGGTAAAGTAAGAGCCGTGCCACCATGCATGTGTGTACATGGAGTAACAGGCCACTTAGCTATGCATTGAGCCTTTAAGCGGAACACGCCATCCTGGTGGTGGGATGCCCCGGTTGCATGTTGCGTGGGGTACCGTACAAGTGCTAGCGCTTTGCTGACCGCATCACTGCTTGTCAGTTGTCACAGTGTTTGTGGACGTTGCTGCGACCAACTGTATGGATTAGCGACTGAACCGGCCTGTAAGGGGTAGTAAGGCGCTCGCCGTCCGCACTCGTGCACTGTTGAAGTCCGCACCTAGCTAGCTCCCAACCTAGCTGGATACACGTAGATACCAGGCCCATGCCACGATGCCATGCCTGGATGGCCCCAAGCTGTACGCCCTCCCTAGCTCTCCTCCCCATTGTGGGTCATGCGACGGTGCGTTCGGGCAGCAACACAGCGTATGCGCGAGGAATGTGTAGGGTGCATCAGGCCCCATCACGAACCCACATGTGTGGCGCTGCCCACCTGTCATGCATGCCACCTATCACGCGCCACCTGTCCTGTGTCCGGCAGGGGAGCCCCCCACGCCCCCGTGATTAGCAGGATACAGCATAAGCCGCCAGGTAATCCAACAACGAACGTTAACGTCTCTTGGTCAGCTGTGGGAATACGGTACTGACAGTGTTACTATTGGGTTCCGTTCAAGCTGCTAACGGCACCTCCACGGCCTTCACAATGTCATAGAGCCGTTGGTGTCTTGCCTTCGGCATATCTGTAAGGATCATACCGGTATAATGTGACCGGTGCATGAATAACACCTGACACCACCAACACGCATGGGCATGCGCAGGCCGTGCCCTGCTCCCAACTTGCATAAAGCATGTCCTCTCCTCTCGTGGTCCACAGCACCAGCAACTAATCGTGCAGGAACCTCACAATAAAACGGCCCCCGTGCCTTGAACCTCTTGCAAACGCACGAACATCAGTAACAGCTGGCAGCACTTGGTCACATGCGTTCTGGTGATCTATTGGCCAGCGCCACGGGTATCCCTGCCTCCTGTCTGCCTGGCAAGCATTAGAACCGTGACTGCCACGTCAACCCTTTTACGAGCGATGCAAAAAGCGGATGCTGTCCCAGCGTATATAGTACTGCATAGGCGCACACGCCGATGGCAGTGTGTCAAAATGCATGACACCAGAGCCCTCGCAGCTAGCACACCACCATCGGTGACAGCACGCGGCCCGCCATTGAGTTCTTTCAACTACCTTCCTGCTTGATGATAAGCGGAAGAATATTGTCTTGCGCGTTGCAGGCGCAGTCTATGTCACGTGCAAATACCTGACAAAGTACACAAACGCCGTCCTGCCTCCCGTTCCCGTGCACCTTTATCACCACCCTCGGTCATTCATGTGCCCCCTTCCCCCGAGCTGCTCGCCCCCGTGCCCCCTCCGCCTCCGCTGCGTTCGGTCCGCACACGCTGTTCAGCAGCACCTGCACCGCCATGAGCTCCAGTCCGCTGCCCCAGCGCTGGATGCCACCCGCACCAGCAATGTGCACCGCGTCGTAGAACCATTGCGCAGGGGAGTCCATCTCAATGGTGGCCAGGTCCACCAGCTCGACGCCCACGCGCTCCAGCTCCCGCACCACCAGGTGCTGCAGGCACAGCATGCGCTCGGGCGTGTTGGGGAAGCAGGCGTTGGGCAGGGGCCCCGGTCGGTAGCCGTGCATCAGCCACACCACGCGGGCCATGTGTATGGCAGTGGTGTCGGTTGGAGAAGGTCCTGGGCGGGCGCCGGCTGGATTGCTGGCGGCTCGCCTCCTCTGTGCCGCTGCAGCCGCCTTGATGGCGGCGCGTGCGTCGCGGAGCTCGTCGGCAAAGCCTCGGATGGCCTGTTGAAAAACAAATTGGAAATGGGGACCGGCACTGTAAGAGTATTGGACGCAGAGGGCGTAGCCGGGCGGGTGCATGGCTAGGTTGGAGGTCATACCAGACAGGTCTACCCGCTGCGTGCCATCAGTGCGGCGCACTGGCTGGCCCCTACGTACCTAATGTGAGGTATCGGTACAAAGCTACAGACCTGTATGCTGGTGCATGTGCCGCAACTCGCAAGCAGACGCTTTGGCTGTGGGCTGTACCCCCATATGCATTGGCGGCTGCCTACCTCCTCAAACTGGTGCACTGGCCGGTACTTTTGGCGGAACACCTCGCTGGCGTTGGTGGGCGCGCATGCCGTGGTGCCCAGCGTGCCCGGGCCAGTGCCGTACGACCAGCGGCCCAGGTTCTGGGCCGCTGCAGCTGAGGCTTGATCTTTGTAGTTGACAATGTCGTGGAGGATGCTGCGCAGAGGGGCAGGGTTGCAGACAGGTGCGAAGCCTGGATACGGGAAACGTGGTTCGGTACGCACGCTATGCATGCAACAGCCCCTTGGGTGCTCGCTGGTCCATGCTGAACGCTTTTTACTGACACATAGGTAGCGGCAGCAGCAGCAGCGGTGGCTCGTGCGTGCCCGCGAGAAGGGTACGGGACCAACTCAGTGCGAGCGCATCCACCATATGGGTACACGCAGGCCCCTGACCCTCCTGTAGTCCCTTGCTTCCCTCCTGAACCTTCTGCAGTCCTTGCTTGCTCCCCTGCGCAGGCATGTATGCATGCCTACATGTCCATACCTGTTGATGAAGACAAAGTCGTTGTGGAGCAGCAGTCGCGTCAGGTTGACGCTGGCTAGCACAGCCCGTAGTCCCGTGCGGAAGGGCAGAATCTCAATAAACTGGATGGACGTCCCACTGCTCCCGCCGCTGCCCCCTCCCCCGCCGCTGCCCATGCTGCCCCCACTGCCGCTGCCCACGCTACCACCAAGCGCGTGTTGCCGGCGCACGTTGCGGTTGAAGAGCCCGCTGGTTTCTTCCTCAAGGCTGGATGCTGCCTGTCCAGGGCGGGCACCATTCGGGCCATCGCCATCGCTGTACTGATGGTCGACATGGTCATTATGGCCATGACTTTGACTCCCTCCGCTCGCGCTGCTGCTGCTGCCGCTGCTGCTGCTGCCGCTGCCGCCCATGCTGCCAGGGCTGTGGGTTGCGGCGGCCGCACCACCAAGCCCCGCGGCGCCCATCGTCGGGGTCCTGTGTATCTTCTCCACCCCAAGGTGCGCTTTGACAAATTCCATCAGTTGATACGTCCTGGAGTTGCCGATGAACACCAGGCGCTTGCCCGCCAGGCATGCAGGCCCGTCGTACAGGGTGTACGGCCGGCACTGCCACGGGGCGTACACGTGGCTGAAGCCCATGCCGCTGTTGGTCGAGCTGTTCAGCTGCAGCACCTTCGAGGGGTTGCCGCTGCACACGCCGGCAGGGCAGGCGCGGGCGCTGCAGGTGTGGGGCAGAGCGGGGTGGCGGGAGGCACCATTGCCGGTACTGACTACTACTACAGATTGCACAAGCAACATGCGGAGTAAGGGAGTATACTTGCCATGCTTCAATACAGCCCTTACTGCTGTACCGAGTGAGCGTGCCTGGAGCCAGAAACAACGCTATACCGCCATGGTAGCAGGAGCAGCGGCCGCCACGGCACTGCCCGCGAGCCCCAGGGTGTCGCCACGCAATACCGGTAGGTGAACGCAGGCATGTAACGCCAGCCCTTCACGAGGTAGTGTCTACCACATTTTCAGGCGTCCGTGCTACAGGTAAGCACCAGCAGAGCCTGGCGCAACGTGCCAACATAAGGAAGTCGGCGGCAGCAGCACTGCAGCTCTGGTCGCAAGCTATTGCCCCCTTCCGGACCCCAGGCTACGACACGTGTGGCCATACTGACCCCACGCCATTGTTAGGTACCGGTACTCACTCTCTAGCCACTGGCACCCATTGTCCCTTCCACCGAACGCCGCCAGCACACGGACGGCCAGCAGTGTCTGCCGTGGCAGTGGCGCCAGGAAGAGTTGAGCTTTTCCTGAGCTTCATACTCTTCAGGGTGACCACTGTGTTGTGTATCAGAGCCTTCGTCTGCCAGAGGTAGTCTTGTCGAAAGGCGTCAGCTGCGGAACCTCTCAAGAATACTTGGGTTGCAGTGGCTCCCATCACGAACTTGGCATCAAGGTAAGGAATTTGGGCGTTAGAATTGGCTTAGTCCCGATTCTCCCGGGAATCCGACCCGGGTTCGATTCCTACCTCGGGCGAGATTCCAGTCCTCGTCCGCCTGTGTGGTCTGCCCGGACCCACAGGGAAGGCGTGCCGGTGGCAGGTGCCTGC
>VFQN01002320.1_pt1 | contig 29763 bp, 26 predicted proteins | sample 3512371 | NCBI WGS metagenome assembly VFQN01 (sample SAMN10412370, study PRJNA504923) | tailings metagenome | isolation source: Replicate 2 from Balatoc abandoned mine | place: Philippines: Itogon, Benguet | collected 2017-08-28 | reverse complement strand
TGTGATTTGCAGAAATCACAGCACCTATCGGGGGCGACCGGATTCGACTGGGTTGCCGCAAGCGATGGTCGCGTGTCGTGGTTGATCAGTTGGCCACGTAAAAAGCTGATCAAACAACAACTGCCAACACTGGCAACTTTGCTCTGGCTGCCTAGTAATAGTTCAGCCGTGACTGCGGGAGCCCTGCCGGAGGCGCCCAAAAGTCACTCGCCAATTCCGGCTGGTTTCGGTCCACTGCTGTCTACGTCCGAAACGAGAAACTGTTGAGAGCTGGTTGCGGAAGGCCTGGTCGGTTGAGCCCGCCGCAATAAGATCAATCATCCGTCTACACACGTAGAAGCTGTCGTCGAGGAATCACAGGACGCGGGTTCAATTCCCGCCGCCTCCACTGAATGGCCACTTGCGATTTATTGCAAGTGGACATTTTTATTGGGTTTGCGGATTTTTGTGCTGCAGTTGAAATCGCCAATTTTAGCTGATGTGTCTGAATTCGTGTCTGATAATTGCCTCGCCGTGTCTGAATTAGGCTCTTACAATGCCACTTTCAGACATGAGACTCCATCTTTTTCGGAGGGGTGGGCAATGGCGAAGAAAAAAGAACTCTGCCGGGACAAGCGGGGCTTGTTTCAACGCAATTTGGGCTGGAAGCAGACCGCACAGGGTTATTCGCAACAGAAATTCTATCTGGGGCGGGATGAGATCAAGGCGAAAATTGCCAGCTTGAAGTTGGAGCAATTATGGGAGGCTATCTGTCGCCGCTGGGAGACCTTCACCCCCCCGCTGCCGTACCGTAAGCCAGATCCTGCCACTCAATTCATCAGCAACCCTACCGCCTCTCCGGTGACCGGCCAAGAAATGCTAACGACAGATTCCGCCGCGCTGATCACAATTGGATGTGGCGAGATCGAATATGTCCAAAGCAGCAAGCCGGTTTGGGATGAAGTTTCGCTGACGATCGCTGAAGCGATTCGCAACGCGGAACCCATTGTGCGCATTCCCCTGCCTGAACGACTTGGTCAATTTGGATTAGAGAGCCCTTCTGTCGGCCATTGGCTCGACCAGCTTCGTCGCGACGTACCTTTCATTCGCATTGAATTATTCGATTTAGAGAAGAATCGCGACGCAGAATTGCAAATCCAGGGTGAGGGAACCCGGCTTATTGAACAGGGCCGCCGAATGACTCGGCAAGGCGGTGGTGGCGAGTCTTTACACACCGCTCTTACAGCGTATGTCGAGGCTCTGAGCAAGAAGCATGTGAACTTGGATGGTACCGTAAATCCGACGGGTACAACTCAGATGCGGCAGGCGGAGTTTCTGAAAGACGTCTTCCCTGACGAACAGTTGGTCGAATTGGACACCGCAAGGATTTTGTTGCTGCAGGATATGCTGGCATTGAGACCTGCTGGCAAGCGCGTCGCTCGAATTGCAGCCCGCTCGGCGAAAAATTACATCAAGCAATTTCGGCACTTTCTTCGTTGGCTCAACATGGCTCCGGGTTTTTCCTGGAAGCGGCCTTCCGATTTGGAATTTACGGCGATACGAATTCCCGAAACAACGCAGGAAAAAGCAGCAGCGGCTCGGACCGCACGCGTTCAGACTTATACGATCGATGAGATTCGGGTGCTGTGGGAATATGCCAGCCCGCTGAAACGATTGCTCTTATTGTTGGGTCTGAACTGTGGCTTCGACGCGAAGATGATCGCCACCCTGCAGCCGGAGGACGTTTATCTGCACCAGAAGCATCCCCATGAAACTGAAATCGGCTGCAACACGACCCCGGAGGATAGCTGGATCTTTCGACTCCGCAATAAGACCTCCGTTTATGGCGAATGGAAGTTGTGGCCGATCACGGTCCAGGCGATCGAATGGTGGGGGCAGCAGCGCGATCAGATTGAGGTTGCAGAAGGTGTCACCGCGTTTTTAGTCAATCGGGGTGGACATGCTTATGACACGCCAACCGCCGGAAGTGATCGAAATCCACAACTTCCGAATCTGTGGCGAGGTCTCACAGAAACGATTCGCAAAGATACGGAACATCAAGATTTCCGGGTTCTGAGTTTCGGCAAGCTGCGGAAGACTGCCGGCAACCTGATTCGGAAGGCCGGTGATGGTGAAGTCGCGGGAGTATTTCTGTGTCACGGACAGCCCGTCAAATCGGACGTGTTGCTCGACTGTTACACCAACCGTCCGTACGCCAAGGTTTTTGACACCATCGATCTTGTGGGGCAGCAACTCAGCCCGATCTGGTCGTCGCTTGCGAATCCCTTTCCGGAACGTCGCAAGTTGGGAGGCAGTAATATCAGCATCAGCCTGATCCGACGAATTCAGAATCTCCGACTGCAGGGCTATAAGGTCGCCTACATCGCTGACAAACTTGGTGTCTCTCAACAAACTGTCAGCCGGCATTCCTCGACCAAGCAGACCAAGTAAGCTTGCTCTTCTGAAAGATTCAGCATTTGGCTGTCGGGCACAGCGTGGCCACCGAGTCTGTCATTGAAGATGGACAATGCCGGACCGTGAGAACCTGCTGGCTGCCGACGGCTGAAGTGGAGAAAGTTGCTCCATCCAAGATTCCCGGCGTGACTTTGGTCATGGAAGAGTTGGCGTTGCTCAAAGACGGAGCAGATGCGCAAAAGCACCTCAGCGGGATGGTGATCGCATATCGCGAGTGGATTCAGAAGCAGTCCGGTTCTCTCGATGGCTTGTCCAAACGTCGAAAAGAGACCGCCGAGGAACTGTTGCATCGGGCCAGCCTGGCGGCGAATCGTATTCAATCCGGCATTGATCTGTTGGACGATCCACTGTGTCTGGAAGCCTTTCGGCTGATGAATAAGGCGATGGCATTGCAGGGTCGTCGCCGACTCGCTTTGCAATTGAAAAAAGCCCCCGAGGAGATCGTCCCGGCGTGGCGGCCGTTTCAGTTGGCCTTCATTTTGATGAACCTCAGGGGAATCGCAGTTGCCGACAGCGATGACCGCGAAACGGTCGATCTGCTGTTCTTCCCCACCGGCGGGGGAAAGACTGAAGCCTATCTCGGCTTGGCCGCGTTCACTCTCGTCTTGCGGCGGTTGCGATATCCTGGTCTGACGTCCGCCGGATTGAGCGTGCTCATGCGATATACGCTCCGACTGTTGACGCTCGATCAGCTCGGTCGTGCCGCGGCATTGATTTGTGCATTGGAGCTGGAGCGGCAGCAGGACGTTAAGAAACTCGGTGAGTGGCCGTTTGAGATCGGATTGTGGGTCGGAATGGCGGCGACTCCGAATCGGATGGGCCGCAAGGGCGACACCGATGCCCATTCTGCCCGGAGAAAGACGATCGCGTTCAAGAATGACGATCGAAAACCGTCACCGATCCCGCTGGAAGAATGTCCCTGGTGTGGGGAAAAGTTCAAGTCGACGTCGTTTCGACTGGTTCCGAATGCGGATGAGCCGACGGATCTTCGCGTGTCCTGTGCGAATCGCCGCTGTGAATTTTCGCGGGGCAATCCCCTTCCGATTCTTTCCGTTGATGAGCCGATATATCGTCGTCTTCCCTGCTTTCTGATCGCCACAGTCGACAAATTCGCAGCCATGCCTTGGACGGGTGAAGTCGGTGGCTTTTTTGGCCGGGTTGATCGCGTCGACGCCGAAGGTTTTTACGGTCCATGTCATCCCACGGCAGGCAGACCGCTTCCCGTTGAACGCTTGCCTCCACCGGATTTGATCGTTCAGGACGAGTTGCACCTCATCTCCGGACCACTCGGAACAATGGTAGGCCTGTACGAGTCAGCGTTAGATGAACTTTCCACCATTGAAGTGAATGACCAACAGCGAGGTGCAATCGGCCTGGGAACGCATGAAAGCCGCCGAAGAACGCTCCCGTCGACGCCTGGATCGCAGCCGCAGCCGAGCACGTGAGATTCCCAGGCATCCTGAAAGTCTGGGAGACGATTTCCTGTTACCGGCCAGTGGAGATTACGCTGCTGGCTGTAAGCCTTGCGGTCGATTCCCTTAAAGTTAAAGTTGTTGCCGAGCGACTCAACGAATGCCAGGGCAACGGAGGCGCTCTGGTCAAGTCTCTGCCGAACAACCTTGACAAGGACTCTGTCATAGCGACTGTGAAATTGAAAGTGGTTCGAGGCTGAACCTTGGAATGCCTCAGGATGTATGGTGGTCATCGTTAAGAACGTCTGCGAGTTCGAGGAAATCGTGCGCGGGCTGGAACCGACCGTGCATGAACTCCAGGTCGACCTATCCGAGGTTCGGGAGAGCGCGCGAGAGATAATGCGGCGAACAAGTGGCAGGTTTCGGCCACTTACTTGTCGATGGATTTGCCGGAGCGAGCGAGTTCAACGAACGCTTTCATGTACGCGATGTCGTCCTCTTTCTTGCGCAGGCCGAGAAAGATCTGCTTGTCGACTCCGTTCTTGCCTAACCGAACGGGGTATAACGGGAACCGATCCTGCTGTTCCTGGACCAGCCAGCGCGGCAGGGCGCCAACGCCGCGGCCGCAAGCGACCATTTGCAGGATGATGTCGGTGGTTTCGATCAGCTTGTGCCGCTTGGGCATGATGCCAGCGGGTGTCAGGAAGCGGCTGAAGACGTCGAGCCGATCAATGGTCACTGGATAGGTGATGAGCGTTTCGTTCGCCAGTTGTTCGGGTGCCACATATTTCGCCTTCCGCAGCGGGTGTTCCGGGCCGACGACCAGAACCTGCTCGTAATCAAAGACCGGCTCGAAGCAGAGACCTGGCTTGTCGAGCGGGTCCGGCGTGACCAGCATATCGATGTCGTGGCCATACAAAGCTTCGATGCCGCCAAACTGAAACTTCTGGATGACGTCCAGATCGACATCCGGCCAGGCTTTCAAGAACGGGGCTGCGATCTTCAGCAGCCATTGATAACACGGATGACACTCCATGCCGATCCGCAGGGTGCCGCGTTCCCCAATAGCGAACTGCTGAAGCTGCTGCTCCGCCCGTTCGAGTTGCGGCAGCAGACGGTTGGCAACCGACAGCAGATGCTCACCGCCCTGAGTCAGCCGGAGTGATCGGCCTTCCCGCTCCCAGATTTTCAGGCCCAGTGATTCTTCCAGCTTGCGAATCGAGTGACTCAGAGCAGGCTGCGTGACATACAGCGACTCGGCGGCGGCAGTGACTGACCCCACCCGATCGATGGCCCGCACAATTTCCAGGTGGACACGTTCAATCGACGACATTACCGCCTCCTTCGTGGCATGAGCAGTTCTCATGGATCAGTGAAGAAATATCATTTTTCGTCGTAAAAGAGAAGCGTTATGGTTCCTGCTCCTGCAGAGTCCCATCTCAGCACACGAATTGAGCAAAGGTAGTTTTATGGTGAAAACGCACAACCTGGGCTTTCCGCGTATCGGAGCCAACCGCGAACTGAAGTTCGCTCAGGAAGCCTACTGGAAGGGGCAATCGTCCCTCGCCGATTTGAAGGCTGTCGGGGCGGAACTGCGTCGTTTGAACTGGCAGACGCAGGCCGGCCTCGATCTCGTTCCGGTGGGTGACTTTTCGTTCTACGACCAGATGCTCGACATGAGCTTCACGCTGGGCAACCTGCCTGAGCGCGTTCGTGGTTTTGAAGGGAATGCGCTGGACAATTTTTTCCGCGTCGCTCGCGGTCGATCCGCTGCCTCGGCGGAAACCTGCTGCGCTCCAGATGGTGTGGCCGCTGGTGAAATGACCAAATGGTTCGACACGAACTATCACTACATCGTGCCGGAATTCACGGTCGGGACGACGTTCACGCTCGACGCCAGCCGCCTGATCGAGCAGATTCGCGAAGCCAAAGCCCAGGGAGTAAAGGTCAAGCCGGTCATCATCGGCCCGGTGACTTACCTGGCGCTCGGCAAGGCCAAGGATGACTCCGACAAGCTGGCCCTGTTGCCGAAGTTGCTGCCTGTCTATCAGCAGTTGCTGGCCGCCATTGCCCAGGAAGGCGTTGAGTGGGTGCAGATTGACGAAGCCATTCTGGTCACCGAATTGCAACCGGAATGGAAGACGGCGTTTGAAACGGCCTATCAGTCGCTGAGCCAGAGCGACGTCAAACTACTGCTGACGACTTACTTCGGACAACTGCTGGAGAATCTGCCGCTGGTGGCCAGCCTGCCGGTGGCCGGAGTGCATCTGGACGCAATCAATGCCCAGAATGAGGTTTCGGCGCTGATCGAAAAACTGCCGTCCGATCGGATCCTTTCGCTGGGCGTGATCAACGGCCGCAATATCTGGAAGGCAGATCTCAACGGGGTGCTCGACTGGCTGGAGCCAGTGGCGCAGACGCTGGGCAATCGGCTGTGGATTGCCCCGTCCTGCTCGCTGCTGCATGTGCCGGTCGATCTCGACAGCGAGAAGAAGCTGGACGCCGAGATTAAGTCGTGGCTGGCGTTTGCCAAGCAGAAGCTGGAAGAACTGCGGGTGATCCAGCAGGCGCTGACCGCAGGTCGCGGTGCCGTGCAGGCGGAACTCGACGCGAATCAAGCGGCGATTACGTCTCGTCGGCAGTCGCCGCGGGTCAATAACCCGGTCGTGAAAGACGCTGTCGCCAGGATCGATGCGCAACTCGGGCAGCGCAAAAGTCCCTTCGCTAAGCGGGCCAGCAAGCAGGCCGAAATCCTCAATCTGCCGAAATACCCGACCACGACGATTGGCTCGTTCCCGCAGACCGCCGAGATCCGCAAGGCCCGCAATCAATTCAAGGCTGGCAAACTCGCCGAAGCGGAATACGTCGCCGCGATGCAGAACGAAATCGCCCGCTGCGTGCAGGAGCAGGAAGCTCTGGGGCTGGATGTGTTCGTCCACGGCGAAGCCGAACGCAACGACATGGTCGAATATTTTGGTGAGCAACTGGATGGGTACGCGTTCAGCGAATTCGGCTGGGTGCAGTCGTATGGCTCGCGCTGTGTGAAACCGCCGATCCTGTTCGGCGACATCAGCCGTCCGAATCCGATGACCATTCAGTGGATTAAGTACGCCCAGTCGCTCACAAAGAAGCCGATGAAGGGGATGCTCACCGGTCCGGTGACCATCCTGAACTGGTCGTTCGTGCGTGATGATCAGCCACGCTCGGTCTCCTGCCAACAGATCGCGCTGGCCATTCGGAACGAAGTGCTCGATCTGGAAAAAGCGGGCGTGCAGGTCATCCAGATCGACGAAGCGGCTCTCCGCGAAGGGCTGCCGCTGCGACGTTCGCAATGGCAGGAGTATCTCGACTGGGCTGTCGAATCGTTCCGCATCTGTGCGAACGGGGTCGCGGACGAGACGCAGATCCACACCCACATGTGTTACTCGGAATTCAACGACATTATCGAAGCGATCGCGCACATGGACGCCGACGCGATCACCATCGAGACGTCACGTTCCGACATGGAACTGCTGGAGGCCTTTGAAACCTTCAACTATCCCAACCAGATCGGTCCGGGCGTGTACGACATCCACTCGCCCAACATCCCGACCGAAGAACACATCATCCAACTGATGCAGAAGGCGGCCGAGCGGATTCCGGCCGAACGGCTGTGGGTCAATCCCGACTGCGGCTTGAAGACCCGCCAGTGGAACGAAGTGATTCCGGCGCTGACCAACATGGTCAGTGCTGCGAAGAAGCTGCGTGCTTCCGCACCGGTTGCGTGAGGATGAAGTGAACGAGTTTTGAACTCAGCGTCTCGATTCGCTGGACGAATATCCTACTGTTCGTCCTGCGAACGTGTTTTGGCCTTGGTGAGAGGCATTGATGAATCTGTCCCAGATTTTCGCGAGTCGCAAATTCAGCTTGTCTTTTGAAGTCTTCCCACCGAAGACGGCGGAGGGGGACGCCGCGCTCAGTCGCGCACTGGAACAACTCAGCCAGTACCATCCCAGTGTCGTCTCCTGCACGTACGGAGCGGGAGGTTCCACCAGCAAACTCACGCTGGAATGGTGTCAGGCGATCCAGTCGCAACATGCGCAAGTTGCCATGGCCCACTTTACCTGTCTGGGGGCGGAGCGCGAGGAGTTGCTGAACTGGCTGCGGCAGGCGCAAGCCGCGGGAATCAGAAACATCATGGCGCTACGGGGCGACCGCCCGCAGATTTCGCCAACGGAGCGATCGCCTCAACACGGATTTCAGTACGCCTCTCAAGTCGTGCAACTGATCCGTGAACAGTTTCCCGACATGGGGATCGGCGTTGCCGGTTATCCCGAAAAGCACCCCGAAGCGTCGAGCGGTGATGCCGATCTCCAACACCTGGTTCACAAGATCAGCCTGGGGGCTGATGCCGTCTTCACGCAAATCTTCTTCGACAATGCCCATTTCCTCCGCTTCCGCGATCAACTGGCCGCCCGCGGAGTGACCGTCCCCGTCATACCGGGGATTATGCCGATCACCGATTACGATCAGATCTTGCGTATCACCACCATGTGCGGCACATCCATCCCGGAAACGCTTCGTACCCGGCTCGAAGCCGTCAAGGAGGACCGCGAAGCCCAATTTGAAATCGGCGTAGAGTACGCCATCAATCAGTGCCAGCAACTCTTGCGCGAAGGCATTCCCGGACTGCACTTCTATGCCCTGAATAAAGCCGCCGCGTGTTTGCGGATTATGCCCGAACTGACGGGCGCGGGGCTGGCCTCTCAGGGATGACACCACTCAACATTTTCACTCACCCGCGCAATTTTGAAGGCTTCACTCTGAACCCGCAACGATCGTTGATGACCATCAACACGTACGAGCACGTCCTGGATTTCTGGGCGGAGCGAACCAACTACGAATCGATTGGACTCCCGACCGACCCGCGCGCCTTTTCGCTCGATCGGATGCACTCGCTCCTGCGGCACCTGGGGCATCCGGAACAGCGATTGAAGATCATCCATGTTGCCGGCACGAAGGGAAAAGGCTCCACGTCGGCGATGCTCGCGTCGATCCTGCGGCAGGCTGGATACCGAACCGGCTTATTCACTTCACCGCATCTGGTGTATGTGGAGGAACGGGTTCAGGTTGATGGCCAGCCGATTTCGCGCGCGGACCTCACTCAGTGCATGCGCAGAGTCGCGCGAGCCGTGGAGGCGGTCGAGTCGGAGCATCGGTCGGGGACGACCTTCTTCGAGATCATCACTGCGCTGGGGTTCCTGCACTTCGCGGAAGTCAGGGCAGACTTCGCTGTCGTGGAAGTCGGGCTTGGGGGCCGTCTGGATTCGACCAACGTTTGTACGCCGCTGGTGTCGGTGATCACCAGCATCAGCCTGGATCACGTGCTTCAGCTTGGTAACACGTTGCCTGCGATCGCGACGGAGAAGGCCGGAATCATCAAGCCAGGGAGGCCCGTGATCAGCGGAGCCACCCATCCTGAAGCGGCTGAGGTGATTTCTCAAATCGCGAGTGAACGCGGGGTGCCGCTCGCAACTCTCGGTGTCGATTTTCAGTTCCGCTACCGCCCGGGCCGCGTTAGCAACACTCAACAAATTCAGCCCCGCGTGACCGTGACAGTTCAGAACGAAATCTGGCCGGAACTGGAATTGCCGCTGTTCGGCGAACATCAGGCGGCCAATGCTGCGATAGCGATCGCCTGCGTTTCCGAACTGCGCCGCAATGGAGTGTTCATTCCGCTGGAAGCGGTTCGAGACGGATTAGCCCAGGTGCAGTGGCCCGCACGGCTGGAAATCGTGAGCCAATCACCGCTGGTGGTACTTGATTGCGCTCACAATGTAGCGTCGATCCAGGCTGCCGTCGAAGCCCTGAAGACGACGTTCAGCTCCTCACGACAGGGCTTGATCTTCGCCTGTTCGCGAGACAAGGACTGGCAAGGCATGCTGGCCGAGTTGGTGCCGCGCTTTCAACGGGTCTGGTTTACTCGGTACGCGAACAGCGCTCGTAGCGCCCAGCCGGAGGAATTGGCCGCGTTCTGGCAGCAGTGCGGCGGTGGTTCCTGCGAAGTGGTGTCGACTCCGGCCGAAGCTCTCCATGCGGCCCAGGCTTGGGCCCAGCCTGATGATCTCATCTGCGGCCTGGGGTCGGTGTTTCTAGCGGGAGAGCTGCGTTCCGCCATCCCTGCAAAGACTGAAACCTGTTCTTCGATACCAGAGGGGATAACTCTCGCTACGGCCAAGGTGGAGCCGCAAAAGCAGATCAACTGGAAAGCCGACGTGTCATCGTTCCTGGCCGGCTGCTTTTCCTGAACGGACATTGTCGATCGGAAGTTTTTAAGACCTGGATAGGAGATGTGATGTCGAATTATCTGTTTACCAGCGAGTCTGTCAGCATGGGGCATCCCGACAAGGTGGCCGACCAGATTTCTGACGGTGTGCTGGATGCGCTGCTGGCTCAAGACCCGCGTTCGCGCGTTGCCTGTGAAACCCTCTGCACCACGGACCTGGTCGTCCTGTCGGGAGAAATCACGACACAGGGGAAGATCGATTACACCGAGACCGCTCGCGAAGTGGTGAAAGACATCGGCTACACCTTCGATAACGTCGGTTTTCATCACGATACCTGTAAGGTGCTGGTGGCAGTTCACAGCCAGAGTCCGGACATCGCGCTGGGGGTCGACCGTGAAGGGGCTGGCGACCAGGGCCTGATGTTTGGTTATGCCTGCAACCAGACTCCCGAAATGATGCCGCTGCCGATCGCACTGTCGCATCGCATCATCAATCGACTGACCGAAGCTCGTCAACGGCGGGAAGTCGACTGGCTGCGTCCTGATGCCAAGAGCCAGGTGACGGTGGAATATGACGCCAATAACCAACCGGTCGGAATCTCGGCAATCGTTGTGTCAACCCAGCATCATGATGGCGTGTCGCAGGCCGAGATCGCGAAATTCGTGACGTCCCAGGTCGTGAACCAGTCGGTGCCGGCGGAACTGTTGTCATCGAAGACCAAATATCACATTAACCCCACCGGCAACTTCGTGGTGGGTGGCCCGCATGGTGACACCGGCCTGACCGGCCGGAAGATCATCGTCGACACCTACGGCGGCTGGGGACGACATGGGGGCGGGGCCTTCAGCGGCAAAGATCCGACCAAGGTCGACCGCTCCGCCGCCTATATGGCACGACACATCGCCAAGAACATCGTCGCCGCCGGCCTGGCTGCCGAATGCGAAGTGCAACTGGCTTATGCGATCGGTGTGGCAGACCCCGTCAGCGTCCGAGTCTCCACCAACGGCACCAGCGTCATCAGCGAACAGCAGATCGCCAGCCTGATTCGCGAACACTTCAAGCTGACGCCGCTGGGCATTATCGAGTATTTGAAACTGCGTCGCCCGATCTACCGCAAAACCGCCAGCGGCGGCCACTTCGGCCGTGACGATGCCGATTTCACCTGGGAAGCGATCAACAAAGCTGCCGAATTGAAAAAAGCCGCTGGAATCTGATTGTTGTTTTGCTCACTTGGGTCGATCGCATGCAGTGTCAAAGCAGGCTGGGTTTTGGTTCAGAACCCAGTCCGCTGACCTGAGCGTGAATCAATGTTCTCAACAGATGCGGGAGCACGACGTGTGCTTGAACTGCGATGCGATACTTGCATGGCAATCGCAAAGGCTGCCCGTTCTGATGTTCTGTTTCTTTCAAATCATTGCGTCGTGAGGGTTTCATTATGGCCTTGGCTGTCAACTCATCTTGTCTTTCTACGGTTGATCCGCAGATCTGGGATGCGCTGCAACATGAGCACCGCCGTCAGGTTGAGGGTTTGGAACTCATCGCATCCGAAAACTATACGAGCGCCGCCATCCAAGAAGCGGTGGGAACCGTACTCACGAACAAGTATGCCGAAGGTTACCCGGGACGCCGGTACTACGGCGGATGTGAATACGTCGACGTCGTGGAATCGCTGGCGCGCGACCGGGTGAAACAATTGTTTGGTGCCGAGCATGCCAACGTGCAGCCGCACGCCGGTTCGCAGGCGAATATGTCGGTGTATATGTCGGTGCTCAAGCCGGGTGACAAGGTGCTGGCGATGGACCTGGCCCATGGCGGTCACCTGACGCACGGGATGTCGCTGAATTTCTCGGGCCAGTTGTACCAGTTCATTCACTATGGCGTACGTGAAAGCGATCATCGGATCGACTTTGACAAAGTGGCTGCACTGGCGAAGGAACACAAGCCGAAGCTGATCGTTGCAGGAGCCAGTGCTTATCCCCGTGAAATCGACCATCCGAAATTCGCGGAGATCGCCAAAGCGAACGGCGCGCTCTTGTTCGTCGACATGGCGCATTATGCCGGGCTGGTGGCTGGAGGCGTGCATAACAATCCGGTTGAGGTGGCGGATTTCGTGACCTCCACTTCGCATAAAACTCTGCGAGGACCGCGTTCGGGGTTTGTCCTCTGCCGATCACAGTACGCCAAAGAGATCGACAAGGTTGTCTTCCCGGGGATTCAGGGAGGGCCGTTGATGCATGTGATCGCCGGCAAGGCGGTCTGCTTTGGCGAAGCCTTGCAGCCGTCGTTCAAGGAATATGCCCAGCAAATCGTAGCCAACGCCAGAACCTTGGCGGAAACCTTGATGTCGGGAGGTGTCAAACTCGCCAGCGGCGGAACAGACAACCATTTGATGCTCTGCGACGTCACTTCCGTCGGCCTGACAGGTAAGATTGGCGAAAAAGCCCTTGATCAGGCGGGAATCACGGTCAACAAGAACATGATTCCGTTCGACCAACGGAAACCACTCGACCCCAGCGGCATCCGCATTGGTACGGCAGCTCTGACTACGCGCGGCATGAAGCAGGATGAGATGAAGAAAGTGGGTGCCTGGATCCTGCAAGTGTTCAAATCACCAGAGGACCAGTCCATTTTGGATCGTGTCCGGAAGGAAGTTGCTCAGTTTGCCGGAAACTTCCCTGTGCCGGGGATCGATCTGAAAACGCTTTAATGGTTAATGACCTATGAATGTCCACACGACCTAAGCCATCGGGAATGAACACCGGAATCACCGGGACCGTCAGGCCGGGCTCTCGCTCGTGCTTTGCTGTCCAGATTCTTCCGACTTTCCCGCATCCGGCCTGTGCTTGCGGCGCGTGATGGCGCTGATCTCGTCCACCGTCAGGAAGCCCCATTGTAGGGTCTCGTCCTGACGGTATTGCTTTCCGAGGGTCAGGGCGGTGCGGGCTTTGCAGAGTTCCATGCCGAGATAGAAGGCGTGTTCGCCGGTCAGCGTGCCGACGTCGGCGACCATCTGATCGAAGACTTCATAGGGGTCGGGGCCGTGCCAGTAGCCGTCGCGGTTCATGAGGTGGATTTCGCCTCGCTCGGCGAAGATCCGGAAATTGGGATCGGTTAGCCGGGCCGCAATCCCGCGCAGGGCATCATCGCCGATGGTGCGGACCTTGGGATCGCGCAGGGCCACAAGTTGGCTGCCGATGTATTTCGGTAATACGCGATTCTTGACGCTGTGCCGGACGAGGCGTCGGGCCTGATCAAATTCGCGAACAGAAGAACTCGCCCAGTTCACGACCTCCGTCGTCAGCACGCTGCCGACCTGTAACTCTTCACAGATCGCTGCCAGCAGAAAATTGACTCCGGCACTATCGACTTCGGTCAACTCGGTCAGATTGCCGATGCCCATCATCATACTGGCTGTCGGATACCGGCGGCGAATTTCGTAGTAGCGTTCGAGTGACGCTGTGAATCCAAAGCCGATTGGCTCCAGAATCGGATCGAGACGGAAAGGTCGACCAGCTTCTGTAAGCCGTCGCAGGGTCTCCGCCCAGGAATCGATCACGCGGATCTCATCGGGGACCACGACGAATTCCACAGGCAATTCCGTGGCCCAGTCGATGTTCGTGTGGTTGCAACTCAAGACCAGTTCGGCTCCGGCTTCGACAGCGGCTTCGACCTCCTGTCTGTCAAAGCTATCAACGGAAAGACGAAACCCTTCCTGGCGAAGTCGTCGAACCGATGGGCCGATGTTGGTCCAGGTTTCGCCGGGGATGCAACCGAGATCGATCAGGTCGGCCCCTGATTGTCGATAGGACTCCGCCTGTTGCAGCAGCGCGCTTTCAGACAATAGGGGAGCATGATTGATCTCGGCGAGAATCTCGACGCTGAAGTCCTCCAAAGTCGGTCGCTCCCGGCCTTGCTGGCCAAAGTATTCGGGCAGATCGAACAGGTCTTTCGGGCCGAGTTCAAAGGGGACGCCATATTGAGCCGCCAGCTCATGCAGATCTCCGTTGCACCACCCCGGCAGGATCACGCGATCGATCCCATCGGGAACGGTCAGCTTACGCTTCACCCACTTGACGTGCATCAGCGCCGCCACGGAGATTCCCAGGACGGCAATCTCGTAGTCAAATCCGACTTTGCCGGCCAGAGCGGGCAGAAACTCTCGCAGTGCTGTTTCAGCCAGCCGTCCGGTCACAAACAGGATGCGTTCGCGAGGCATGCACGGCTTCGTAAGGGAAAGGAATTGGTCAATCAGCCGGCCAGAAATTGAGCACCGGCCAGGGCCACCTCATGATCATTATCGACGGTCGATCCCGAAACACCAATCGCGCCGATGACCGTTCCGTCGGCCGATTTGAGGGGGATTCCACCGGGAAAGGTGATCAGGCCGCCGTTGGAATGTTCAATCTGATACAGCGGTCCGCCGGGTTGGGTGAGTTTGCCCAGGTCGCCGGTTTCCATGTCGAACAAGCGGGCGGTACGGGCTTTCCTGATGGCGATATCAACGCTGCCCAGCCAGGCTCCGTCCATCCGGCCAAACCCTTTCAGGTTGCCGCCGGCATCGACCACGGCAATATTCATCCGCGTGTCCAGGCTGCGAGCTTTGTCGGTCGCCGCTGTCAGAATCATGTTGGTCAGCTCCAGGGACAGTTCCATTTCCGCAGTGGGCCTCGTCTGCAACATCGGGATACTCCTTCTCAGTGGCTTATGGGATCGGTACGGCATGACAGCAGATCCGGAGCGAGTTCCACTGACTCCATACCATACGTCATCTACCGGTGAATCGTATGCTCGAACGAGAGATCGTTCTTGGCAGAATGCCGCTTGCTTTTGTAAAATCGCCGCATGAGCCCCGCCAACTGTCTTTCACAGCCGTTCTGCAACGAGAAGTTTTTCGCCGGGCTGGCCGAGCCGTTCGCCGTACTGGAATTGTTTGATTGCCTGCCGGGAACTTATATGTACGTGAAAGACCGACAGGGGCTGTATATGCACGTGAATCGAGTCGTGTGTGAGGTGATGGGGCACACAGACCCTCGCAAGGTGCTGGGCCGGACTGATTTCGATTTCTTTCCTCCAGCGATCGCCGCTCAGTACATCGCCGAGGATCAGCGCGTGATAGAAACCGGCGTGGCGTTGAAAGAGCAGGTCTGGCTGGTCCCTGGGGCAGGAGGCGTTCCACAGTGGTATCTGTGCAACAAGATTCCATTAAGGGACCGACGTCAGCGCATCGCGGGAATTGCCGGCGTCAAACGGCCCTATGAACAGACAGGAAATGCTCCGCCCGACTATCTGCGACTGCTCAAGGTGACGGAGTTTGTCACGGCTTACTATGCACAGCCGATCTCGATGCAGGATCTCGCGGACCAGATCGATCTCTCCGTAAGCCAACTCCAGCGCGAGTTCAAACGACTCTTCGGCCTCTCACCTGGCCAATATCTTCAGGAAGTACGGGTCGGCGTGGCGCGGCGACTGCTGGAATCGGGCGACGAAGGACTGGCGAACATCGCCGCGCAATGCGGCTTTTACGATCAGAGTCATTTCACAAGACAGTTCAAGTCGTCGATGGGGATGACGCCGCTGGCCTATCGTCGCCGTTTCGTGCCGACAGTGGGACATGGGCATTTGGCCGTTGATTGAAAGCCGAAAGGGTTCGATAATCGACGATTCTTAAACTTGCATCTGAAATTTGAGGGAAGCATGACGCGCGAGAAACTGGAACTCCCCGGCGACGGCGGCAAAGTCCTGCTGCATTCCTGCTGCGCCCCCTGCTCGGGTGAGGTGATGGAAGCGATGCTGCATTCGGAGATCGACTTTTCAATCTACTTCTACAACCCGAACATTCACCCGCGACGTGAGTATGAAATCCGCAAGGAAGAAAACATTGCCTTCGCGGACAAGCACGGCATCCCCTTTATCGATGCCGACTATGACAAAGACGAATGGTTCAAAAGAGCCAAGGGGATGGAGTGGGAGCCGGAACGCGGAGCCCGCTGCACGATGTGCTTTGACATGCGATTTGAGCGCACGGCTCTCTATGCTCACGAGCACGGTTTCCCGCTGATGACCAGCTGCCTGGGCATTTCCCGCTGGAAGGACATGGACCAGATCAACGGCTGCGGCCTCCGCGCGGCCGCTCATTACCCCGGTCTAACCTACTGGACCTTCAACTGGCGGAAAAAGGGGGGCTCGCAGCGGATGATCGAAATCAGCCGGCGCGAACAGTTTTACCAGCAGGAATATTGCGGATGCGTCTATTCCCTACGGGACACCAATGCGCACCGCCGGTCACAGGGGCGAGACAACATCGTGATCGGCATCACCTACTACGGCGAACGCCCGGATGAAGCAGATAGTGAGACCGAACAATCTCACAGCGGGCAGTAATGGCTCGACTCTCCTGTTCCATCGTTCGGATCGTCACGGCATCTTTGCGGCCGAAGAAGGTTGTTCATCTGACGATCCTCCTGGGATTCACTGAATCGCTTAAACAGACTTCACCACAGCGGCGGACTTCTCCAGAAGAGCCGCTGCTGCAAGAATGGCCTGCCGGCGACTTGTGCTGGAGATTTCTCGCCAGTCAACCGGACTTCCGTCACTGGATGTAAAATGCTTGCGTGAAGGCGGGGAATTCCTGCCGTTGACCGCAGGGGCTGTCGGAATGGGGGGCGTCCTCGCTTGCCGAGGACGACACGCTTCCAGCAATACGCCCTCAATCCTCGCCCGCTTGACGATAGCTGACAGGGCTTTGGGGCTTAATTTCGACTCCGCGACGACTTCCAAATCGGCCAGGTGAATGGCCACGGAATCAGGTCGGACATTTTCCAGGAGCGCATAGACTTTTGCGCGGAACCAGGCAAGGTAATCCCGTTCGGTCAAATCTTCCGGTGCGAGCAGCCGGTCATGAGCCATCAAGACAGGTGCACTGAGCGTGCCACTGACGAGCGCCCAGTGCACCGTGTCCCTTTCCGCACGTAACCCCATGACCCGCATGATGTGCAACCCAGTGAATTGACAAACCAGTCACGCTCTGCCCGGTTAGTCCCAGTTTAGTGTCGAAGCGCTCTGGTACTCCGTGACGCGAGTCTCAAAGAAGTTCTTTTCTTTCGACAGGTCGATGGTCTCGCTCATCCAGGGGAAGGGGTTGGAGGATCCATACTGTGTTGGCAGGCCGATGCGTTCGAGGCGACGGTCAGCGATGAACTGCACATAGTCCCGGAACGAGTCCGCGTTCAGGCCGAGCACGCCGCGCGGCAACACGTCGCGGGCATAACCGATCTCCAGTTCCACCGCATGCCGGAGGCGCGCCACCGCCGCCTGCTCGAACTCGGGAGTCCACAGCTCCGGATTCTCGGTGCGGATCCCATTGATCAGGTCGATGCCGAAGTTCAGATGGATGGTTTCGTCTCGCAGAATGTATTGAAACTGCTCGCCAATCCCGGTCATCAGATTACGACGATGGAATGACAGTACCATCACGAAGCCGGTATAGAAGAAAATCCCTTCCATGATCAGGTAATAACCAATCAGGTTTTTCAGGAAGGTTTGTGCTCCCTCGAACGTGTCTGTCGTGAAGTCGGGGTCGAGAATCTCCGCCGTCAGTTCCATTTCCAGTTCGTCCTTGCGGGCGATGGCCGGAACCTCGTGGTACATGTTGAAAACTTCGCCTTCATTGAGGCCGAGGCTTTCCACGACATAGAGAAATGTGTGTGAATGCACGGCTTCCTCGAAGGCCTGCCGCAGCAGGTATTGGCGGCATTCGGCGTTGGTGACGTGGCGGAAGATGGCCAGTACCAGGTTGTTGCCGACGAGGCTTTCGGCTGTCGCGAAGAAACCAAGATTACGGAGGATGATCCGGCGTTCGTCGTCGGTGAGTTTGCTGGACTTCCAGGTCTCGATGTCCTTGTTCATCGGCACTTCGGTCGGCATCCAGTGATTCGCGCAGCCGTTAAGATAATGCTCCCAAGCCCATTGATACTTGAGAGGCATGAGTTGGTTCACATCGACCTGATGGCAGTTAATCAGCCGCTTTTCACGGGCGTTAACGCGGCCTTGCGGTACGGCATCGCTATCGGCAGAAGCCAGATCGTCAGCAGTCAGGAAGTGTATCGTCATAGGGAACAGCTTTCTGTCAAACGGACTCGTGGTCCGATGGTTGAGTAGAATTTCGTAATGTGCGGACGCAGTGCTGCCAGTAGCGATACCGGTCTTTGGTCTGACTCAGCATGGGCGTGTGCTCGAACAGCTCATCTTGTGCCGAAAGCCAAACGGCTGAATATGGCCCGCCAGCTTGCGGCAAGTCATAGCCTTCGAGATCGGTAACCAGCAGGTAGCTGCCATCAGCGAACTCAAAGCGCCAGGCGCGGGAAATTCCCGGCATATGCAACACCGAGAATCCCAACGCTGGGAACCATTTTACATCCCGCGCTACTGGCATGATTCGCAGTCGGGGTTGTCCAGACTGCACGCATTGACCACCACGGTTTCCGGGAGATCGCGACGAATCTCGACATCGCTCGATGCACTTTTGTTCTTCATCCACTTCGGCTGTACGCCGAAGCGATTGACATCAAGGGTCGACTTTTCGACCTGTGTAGCCGCCAGCGTCCGCAGGTAGTATGTGGTCTTGAGACCTTTCTGCCAGGCCAGCATGTACATGTCGTGCATCTTGCGCCCGCTCGGTTCGGCCAGGTACAGATTCAGCGATTGGCCTTGGTCGATCCACTTCTGGCGTCGTGCAGCACATTCGATGAGCCACTTTGGTTCGATCTCAAAAGCGGTGAGGAAACGCTGCCGCAACTCCAGCGGGATTCGTCCGATGTTTTGCAAGGAACCATCATGGTATTTCAACTCATCGAGCAGTTGAGCGTCCCACATATCACGGGCCTTTAACTCCGTGACCACCGCATTGCTCACTTGTGTGAATTCGCCGGACAGGTTGCTCTTGGCATAAAGATGCCGGTAGGCCGGTTCGATCGATTGCGACACGCCGATGATCGTCGAGATCGTCGCCGTCGGGGCAATCGCGAGCACATTGCTGTTGCGCATGCCGTGAGTGGCGACAGCATCCCGCACAACTTGCCAATCCAGGCTCATCGATCGATCAACAGGAATCGCTTCACCTCGCTCCTCTTCTAATCGTTGGATCGTATCGATCGGCAGCAACCCGCGATCCCATTCTGAACCGACATACGTCGGGTAACGGCCACGTTCCCGAGCCAAGTCGGCGGACGCCAGGATGGCGTAGTACGAGATCGCTTCCATGCTGCGATCGGCGAACTCCACCGCCGCTTCGCTGGCAAAGCTGACGCCGAGCGCATAGAGCGCATCCTGAAACGCCATCAATCCCAGGCCGACAGGACGATGCCGCTGATTGGAGGTCGCCGCTTCCGGTGTGGGGTAATAGTTGATGTCAATCACATTGTCGAGCATCCGCACGGCAATCGTGACCGTCTCACGCAGCTTCTCCAGATCCAGAGCGCCACCTGCAACATGAGCTGCCAGATTGATCGATCCGAGATTGCAGACGGCGGTTTCCTCAGGCGAAGTGTTGAGCAGGATCTCTGTGCAGAGGTTGCTGCTATGCACCACGCCGACATGATCTTGTGGCGAACGGATGTTCGACGGGTCTTTGAACGTCACCCACGGATGGCCGGTTTCAAACAACCGCGTCAGCATTTTCCGCCACAGTTCTGCGGCGGAAATCCGGCGGAATTGCTGCATTTCTCCTTCATCAGCCAAACGCTCATAGTGCTCGTAGCGTTCAGCGAATGCGGCTCCGTACAGGTCGTGCAGATCGCTGACTTCATCCGGGCTGAACAGCGTCCACGAACTGTTCTGTCGCACGCGTTGCATGAACAGATCCGGAATCCAGTTGGCGGTATGCATATCGTGCGTGCGCCGCCGGTCGTCCCCCGTGTTCTTCCGCAGATCGAGAAATTCTTCGATGTCCAGATGCCACGTTTCCAGATAGCTGCATACCGCCCCCTTGCGCTTGCCACCCTGGTTGACGGCGACAGCGGCATCGTTGACCACTTTCAGGAAGGGAATCACCCCTTGGCTTTTGCCGTTGGTGCCGTGAATATGCGAGTTGGTGGCGCGGATGTTGGTCCAGTCGTTGCCGAGTCCGCCCGCCCATTTAGACAACATCGCATTGTCGGAAACGACCTTGAAAATGTGCCCCAATTCGTCGGCGACCGTACTGAGATAGCACGAACTCAATTGCGGATGCGGCGTTCCTGAATTGAAGAGCGTTGGTGTCGCAGAGGTAAACCGGAACGAAGACAGGACGTTGTAGAACTCAATCGCACGGTCTTCCCGAGCCTGCTCCTTCAGCGCGAGCCCCATCGCCACGCGCATCCAGAAATACTGCGGCGTTTCGATCCGTCGTCCACCGACATGCAGCAGATAGCGATCATAAATCGCCTGCAAGCCGAGATAGCGGAACTGCGTGTCACGCTCGGGTTGCATCGCTGAGGCCAGTTTGGCGAGGTCGAAAGCACGCAGTTCCGGCGTCAAGGGCCGAACTCCAGCCTGGGAGTAGCGCCGAGAGATGTCGCGAACCTGAGAACGATCGGTCTGGCTGACGAGGCACGCTCGTGACAGCCGACGCAATCGCAGTGCGCGCAGAATAAGACATCATCCCCGACCGCCCCTCGCCCTGGAAGGTTCGGCAGACAAGGCGCTTGGCCGATGGCATCCAGCCATCTGAATATCAGTAAAACCGAGTTCCCTGGTTGCTGGCAGGTCTTCGGACTTGCGGACTTTCAAAAGACTTGCGTCTTTCGATTCCTACTGGCCATCGCTTCCCGATTTTTGACGGACGAATCCGACTCCAATCAGTGCTATATGACGGCGGTCGTTTCCACTTACCGCTGCGGGGCAGTTCCGGATTTCCACCGGATTCCCTCTTGTCGAGACCACAATTGCTTGTGGTCAACCGGCAACGAAGGCCAACATATCGACATCAGAAGCGTTCGTCAATCCGGCATGCTGCGCCAGTTTTTCTTTTCATCCAAGGCTCTCCGCGTCAAGCAGTTGGATGAGATGGAAAGGTGAGATGGTCTGCAATTCTTCAATTCACAGGCCTGCTCCGGTCGCGGTTCAACACACTACCGATTGTGATGCAGCTCAGTGAAATCCGCCTCTGCCCAAGTTGAAACGCCACCATTCTTCAATTCCGGAATTCCCGGCGACTTTGTTGAGGCGTGTTTCCTGCGATAGTAAGATGCAGACGTGGAGAGCGAGGGCATGGTACGACGCTACGTCCGGCGATACGGCGTAAGTTGGTGACATGATCTCGCGGCTGAGGACAGTCTGGCGACGGCAAGCACGCAGAGCAGTGGCTCTGATCGTGCTATTGATCGTTTGCGTGCGGATTGTGCCGATTCCCCTGATGCCCGCCACTGGCCCAGAGAAGGATCGCTCGGCACCATTCCCTTGCCAGCATCGTCCCTGTGGCTGTCGCTCGGCAGAACAGTGCTGGAGGAAGTGCTGCTGCTTCACGAACATTCAAAAGCTGGCCTGGGCCAAGGCGAACGGCGTGCAACCGCCGGAATACGTCGTTGCCGCAGCGAAAAAAGAGCAGCCCGTCAGCACTTGTGGAACGCGTGGTTGTTGCCACAAGACCACGAAACCCCTCGTGCTTGCCATCAAGAACGCCGAGTCAACAGCGTCTGTGAAATCCCAGCGATCTTGCTGCGAGAAGCCGCGTAAACTCCCGAATCCCTCCGCGAAAACTCCCGTTGAGAGTCAAGCCGATGTGGTGATCATCGCGCTGGCTGAGGAATGTCAGGGTCACAGTTCCTTCTGGAATTCGCTCCCTTGGCTGATTCTCCCTGAACCGATTGTTCCGCCAGCCTTTCTGGCTGACGACCGTGAGCAATTGCTGCCTGTCTCCGAGGTCGCCCTTTCAGTGAGTGACCGCCCGCCCGTCCCGCCGCCACGTTCTGTGAGCGACGTTCTCTAATTCGATTTCGCGCCGATCCCTGCGCAATGGTCACCGCCCATGTGGTCCCCGTTGCTCGCTGGTGGAACGCGCGGCTCATCGCCGCACGCTCACTCGGATCCTCGCCTCGCTCTCCACAAAAGCTGGTCTTTGGACCCGCGGTGAGCGTGCCACCATGCGCCGCCCGTCACGCATCGTGCGCGAAATCGTCCTGCGTTGTTTCAGCGGTTGTCGCCGTGGCGCTCCCGGTACGCGCTGAACACTTTCCACGAATTCTGCCAGTACGAATCGAAGGACGTTTCATGAATCACACGCTCCCTCGCGGGCATCGCCGCTCCGCCTTCACACTGATTGAACTGCTGGTGGTGATCGCCATCATTGCCATCCTGATTGCGTTGTTGCTGCCAGCAGTCCAGCAGGCCCGGGAAGCCGCCAGACGGACACAGTGCCGAAACAACCTGAAGCAACTTGGGTTGGCGCTCCATAACTACGAATCAACACATCGCGTATTTCCTCCGGGCAGTCTGGGCTATCCGTATGTCTGGTCGGCGCAGTCGCAATTGCTGCCGTTTGTCGATCAGGCCAGTATGCAGAACCTGCTGAATTATTCCGTTCCGCCGATACTTGCCTTCGGTGCGGGATTCAACACCACACTGGTGACCCAGAATGATACTGCCGCCAGGAATCGCATCCCGATGCTTACGTGTCCCAGCGATAATGAGCGCGTGCAGGGATCCGTGTATGCCGGCATCAGCTATCCTGGTTCGGCGGGCTCCGGGATCAACACCGTCTCCAATGTTGCTGATGATGGGGCGATTGCGAACGCTGACGGACTCTTTTACCAGCAGTCCCGGACTGGATTTCGCGACATTACCGATGGCACCAGCAATACCGTGGCTTTTGGGGAACAGTTGCTAGGAGACGGCACCGATGCAGCCCCGCCGGCCAATGACTATCGCCGCCGTGTGATTGAACTGTCCGGGGCGACACAGCCCACCTCTGCCAGTTGCGTGCCGGCCTCCGGCCCATGGTCGGGGCAGCGTGGTGCCAAATGGATCAATGGCCACCTCGCCGACTCCATGTACAACCACTATTACGCCCCGAACAGCAAGCAGAATCCCGACTGTCACAACGGCTACCACAACTTCGCCCTGACAAGTGCTCGCAGTGCGCACACGGGTGGCGTGACGAACTGTTTCGCCGACGGCAGCGTGAAATTCATCAGCGAGAATATCGATCTCACCCTCTGGCGCGGACTCGCAACTCGCGGGGGCGGCGAAGTGCTGGGCGAGTTCTGATCGGTCGAGCGCAAGGTGCACGAAAGCGACGGGGGGGCATACTTGCACCTCTGCCCAACATCACAGGGTATGAACGCGTTAATTTCCACAAGGCATCGAAAGGACGCTTGATGGCGCTCTCCAGACTTCACGCACCGAGTTTGACGCTGGCCACATTGATCGCTTTGACAGGGATTGCCGTCTGGCTACCTGTCCTGGCCTTCAAATCGGCAGTCGCGGCCCCACAACCGTCATCGGCTCCGCAGAAAATTGTGATTCACTTCAGCAAGTCCGAAGGTGAAAATTCGTTGCACTCGGCCCTGATGGGGCTTGGCATGGCGACGGCGATGCAACGGATGGGGGCTGCTGTCACCGTTGTGCTCGACTCCGAAGGTCCCAGCCTGGCGAAGCAAACCTGGGCCGGGAAGTTTCTGGCTCCTCATGACCTGAAGGCGACAATGTCTGACCGCCCCAAGCGGACGCTTGGTGTCGCTTTCCAACAGTTTGTGGATGCCGGTGGAACGATCGTCATGTGCCCGCACTGCGCAGCCGGTTGCGGTTGCGAAATTGGCAATCTCGTGGCCGGAGCAAGGTTCGCACAGGAAGGCGAATTGGCACGAGTGATTTTTGAAGCTGACAAAGTGCTGGACTACTGAACGCCACAGGTCCAGACATTTCCGGTTCATATCTTTCAAAGTCAACCAGGCCGCGTGGAATGACACCTGCTGTCATCCTTGAAAAGAAACTATGAGAACGAACAGAACTTCAGAAATTTCAGTTCGATGTCCCCTTCACCGCGACAAGATCCCGGTTCCCGCGAAATCGCTTTGGAAGATTTCCGGACGTTGCGGGTTCACACTCATTGAGTTGCTGGTCACGATCGCGATTATTGCCACCTTGATCGCCTTATTGCTGCCGGCGGTGCAGCAAGCCCGCGAAGCAGCGCGGATCACGCAAAGCAAGAACAATCTCAAGCAGATTTCACTGGCGATTCATAATCATGAAGAGGCTCAGCGGAAGCTGCCGGGGAACACGTACTACGCCATGCCGGACCCGTACCGGTATGCCAATACGTTTACCTTCATCAAGGCCTATCTCGAACAGGCGAATGCTACGAGTACAAACCGGTTGAATGTCTTTATCAGTCCTTCGGACATCACCATCAACTCGGCAACGCAGATTCGATCGGGAAGTTACACCACAAATGAAGTGTTGTTCAAACCTTCCGACACAGCGACAGATCAGTCCAAAAGCAAATACAACCTGTCGACGGCCTTCAAACAGAAGGGGTCAACAAACACGATCATGCTCGCCGAGCGAGTGCATCAGTGCAACTTCCCCAATTATGGTCCCTACGCTGCCTGGGCAGGCACATTCTTTGAACATTACTGGGATTTGAACTTCCTGCCGCTGGATCGCCTGAAGCCGATCCCGACCAACATCGGAATTAACAGCCGTCAGAGTTGTGACCTGAACTGGTTCAGTTCGCCTCATACCGCCGGATTGCTGGTGGCGATGGGTGACGGCAGCGTGCGGATGGTGCAACGAAATATTGCCAAGGAAATTTGGGAAAGCGCCATGGACCCGGACAATATGACCCCGCTCGGGGAGTGGTAAAGCGATGAAAGACATTTTTCCAGTCTCCACTCCAGCCCCCTGCCCCTGTACCTTCGCCCACAGCTCGATCCTCGTGCTCTGTTTGCTTGGCCTCACAGGCTGCGGTCAGGAACCAGATCGTCGCTTTGCCGTATTTCCCGTCGATGGGCAACTGCTGGTCGACGGTCAACCGGCTGTTGGAGCGGTCGTCACCTTTCATCCGCAAGGATCGGAACTGATCGACGTGGTGACGACGGCGACCGTTCGCGACGACGGCCATTTCGTACCGTCTCAGGCCGATGGTGCGGTCGGGCTACCGGAAGGACCTTACAAGTTGACCGTGGTCTGGGATGACGGTGGCTCCGATCGATTCAAGGGACGCTATGCGAACCCGGATCAACCGATCGGCGAAGTCGACGTTCAGCCATCAATTAACTTACTGGCCCCCATCAAACTCTCCACCAGCGTTCCCTAAACTGGATACCACTCCCATGACGAAGAACGGAGCAGACGCCGACCAGTCGTTCTCACTGACGCGGCGGCAAGCCCTGCAATGGTCGTTAGCAGCCACAGCGGCGATCACCGGTTGCCAACAGGGGCAGACAGAGCAACCGCGATCGGCCGAAAAGCCGTCGTATGTGCCCGCTAAGCATGAGATCCTGATGCTCGTCTATCCGCGGTTTACCATTCTGGATCTGATCGGCCCCCAGCACGTGTTCGCCCTGTTAGGCCCCGAATACAAGACGCGACTGGTCTGGAAAAATACCGACGACATTATTACATCCGATACCGGCGTTCCCATTCGACCCACGCTGTCGTTTGCAGACTGTCCCATGAATCCGACGGTATTATTCATCCCCGGCGGCACCGACGGCACGCTGGCGGCGATGGAAGATCCGGAAGTCCGCGCGTTCGTCAGCTCACGCGGCAACAGTGCGACCTGGGTGACGAGCGTCTGCACTGGATCGCTGGTGCTGGGCGCCGCCGGTCTGCTGCAAGGATACAAAGCGACCACTCACTGGCTGGCGCTGGAGTCGTTGACGAATTTTGGGGCCGAACCGGTCGCGGAACGCGTCGTGGCCGATCGCAATCGGCTGACGGGCGGCGGCGTGACGGCGGGCATCGATTTCGCCCTCACGCTTACGGCCAGACTCCACGACGACAAGTATGCGAAAACCGTTCAACTGATGATGGAGTACGATCCCCAGCCGCCATTTCAGTCGGGCAGCCCTGCGGTCGCCGATCCTGAGGCAGTCAAGATGCTGCAAGCGATGGCCAAGCCGTTTCATGATGATCTGGCCGCTGTCAGCGAACGCCTGGCATTGCCATCGCGAGAATAGTCACTATCCGATAATTGACACGACACAACTTTATTCACTTTTATCTACGACTTCCCAGGCAAGATCAGTAGCACAACAAACATCGCTAGAATCAGCCGATCGATCATTGAAATCGAGTTTTGGAGAACCTTAATGAAATTAATTCAACGAATTCATCAACGCCGTGGCTTCACGTTGATTGAACTCCTGGTCGTGATTGCGATTATTGCCATCCTGATTGCCTTGTTGCTGCCGGCCGTGCAACAGGCACGCGAAGCGGCGCGGCGAACTCAATGCAAGAACAACCTGAAGCAACTGGGGCTGGCGCTGCATAACTACGAATCGACCTTCTCAACGCTGCCGCCGGGGAGCTTGGCCAACCCGCTGGTGTTTTCTGCGCAGGCGCGGCTGCTGCCGTATCTGGATCAGGCCGGGCTGGAGAATCTGCTCAACTACTCGGTTCCGCCGAATCTGCCGGGAACAGGATATGACGTGACGCTGGTCACCCGGAATGACAATGCCGGGAAGCAGACGCTGTCGGTAATGCTCTGTCCCAGCGACGGCGATCGTGTACCGGGTTCCGAATACGGAGGGATCAGCTATCCCGCCTGTTACGGCTCCGCCATCAATGGGACCACATCGGAAAGTGACGCCGCTTTTGCACGGCCGAGAGATGGGGCTGACGGAGTGATTGTCGCTCGCAAATGCACGCGATTTCGCGACATTACCGATGGACTCAGCAATACCGTCGTTATCGGTGAGCAGTTGCTGGGAGACGGCCAGCCGGTCAGCGCGGTGCCGCCGGCGAACAACGACTACCGCCGACGCATGCTAATGCTGACCGGAAACACCATCACGAATCCCACGAATTGTGCCGCTGGAACAAACTGGTCAGGTCAGCGGGGTGAGAAATGGATCTGGCACGGGCGAACGCTCTACAACCACTTTTACGGACCGAACGCGAAATCGCCCGATTGCTACAACGAATCGTCCGGCTACTTTCTGACCAGCGCCCGCAGTGCCCACACCGGTGGCGTGCAAGTGGCGCTGTGCGATGGCACCGTGCGGTTCATCGGCGACAGCATCGACATCACCATCTGGCGTGCCCTGTCGACGCGCGAGGGCGGCGAAGTTATCGGCGACTACTGATCAGTCAGAGTCTCGGTCGAGACGGCATCGTCGCCCGTACGATCCGGCACAGGCGAAATCTATTTATGCCCGGACTTCCGCTTGCGGACAAGATTCAGGTCTTCTGATGATGTCCGCAAGGCGGTCACTGGGATGTGTCATGACAGGGTGTTCATAATGTCGACAAAGTTTCCACGTCCTGAGGCCGACGCTGTCCTGGCGGGGCCAAAGCAGACAGTTTCCACCGGTAGAGTCACCCGGTTATGGCCGGACTATCGGACGCTGTGGCGCTGGCACTTTTACGCCGGGTTACTTTGCATTCCGATCGTGCTGGTGCTGTCGGTCTCAGGCGCGATTTATCTGTTCAAAACAGAAGTCGAAGCCTGGAACGAGCGGAACTACGACTCTCTGAAAATCGCTGGTTCACCTGAGTCAACCGCCCGACAGATTCAGGCAACGCTCACAGCGTTCCCGGGCGCCACCTTCAGTGCGTATGAAATGCCGCAAACCGCGACATCCGCCGGACGGGTCTTGCTGAGGAATGGTGATGAGACGAGACGCGTCTACGTTCATCCGGAAACACTGGAGGTGCTGGGGAGCATCAACGATTCCGAAAAACTGATGAAGCAGATCTTCCGCCTGCACGGTGAACTCTGGATGGGAAACCGCGGATCCAACCTTGTCGAACTGACGGCCTCCTGGACGATCATCCTGATCCTGACCGGGATGCTGCTGTGGTGGCCCCGAAATACGCATGGCCTGGGAGGGATTCTGTATCCGCGATTTCACAAAGGGCAGCGCGTTCTGTGGCGAGATCTGCACAGCGTCACCGGTGTGTGGGTCTCTTTTCTCGTGCTGTTTCTGCTCGTCAGCGGGTTGCCCTGGGCCAAATTCTGGGGCGACTATTTCAAAACGGTTCGCTCACTGACCGGTGCTGCCGTCGCCCGTCAGGACTGGAGTAACAGCAGTGAGCGACCAACGGGCCGGGGTTCAAAATCCGGTGGCACAACCGGCGAACATGCCGAGCATGCTGGAGAGCGTAAAGACCAGCAGGAAAGTATGCCGATTGACTTCACGAACATCGACCACGTTGTAGCCGCTGTGGTTCCGCTGAACCTGCCGCACCCCGTCATCATTTCGTCGCCCTCAAGAGGAGCGGCAGGCTGGAGTGTGAAATCGATGACGCCGAACCGGCCTCAACGCGTGAATCTTACCGTTGATGGCAACGGACAAATTCTTTCCAGAGATGGCTTCGCAGAACGCCACTGGATCGACAAGCTGGTAAGCATCGGCATCGCAGCCCACGAAGGATGTCTGTTTGGCTGGCCAAATCAGTTGTTGGGATTGATCGCCACGCTGGGGCTGGTCTTGATTAGTCTCAGCGGAGTGGTCATGTGGCTGACGAGACGCCGCCGCGGTGTTCTGGGAGCGCCGGAACCGCGAGCAAACTCCGTCTGGCCGATGACTTTCGTTGCCACGGTGCTGTTACTCGGCCTCTGCCTGCCGCTGTTCGGTCTGTCGTTGTTATTCGTGCTCGCCCTGGAAAAGACCCTTCTTCGCCGTATCCCGCCAGTGCGTGAATTCCTCGGTCTGGCCCCAGTTTCGTAAGATGGAATTGGGATTCGGATACGAGTTGGCATGCTGTGAAGACAACTTCAGGCAATTTCATTTCCGTGCTGACACCGAAAGCATGGAACAAGAGAGGGATGAGAAGATTCGGGCTTATCGGTGAAAAGTTTATCACTGCGGTCGGAACTCTAGAGAAAGAACTCTATCGCCCTCACATTTTTTAAATCCAGGCAGCGGGCGGGACTGGCGGTATTCGTGGGGAGTGCCATTCTGGCCACCGCGCTCGGTCTGGGAATGCACACGCTGCTCGCCGCTTGATCACGAAAACTCTTCAACACCGAAAGCTGAATCGATGAACGCGACGACTTTGCTGCTGAGCCTGTCCCTGTTGGGCGGCGACGACAAACACATCGGAATCGTGATCATTCAGCCAGCTCAGGAACTGACCAAACATTCGTGAGGCCACGCCGGAATCGCCGTTGCCATTCATCCCGGCGAAGGCTTTTTCGACCTCGTCCAGCATGGCCACGCAGGGAGCCATCGCGTCGATGATCCGCAGCGCCTGCCGCGTGCGCTCCTCCGACTGTCCCACAAGCGAGCCCATCAGATTTCGTGGACGAACGACGCCAGGTTTTGCCCTCCAAGTCCCAGGGTTCCGGACGACGAGCGAGTTCGCTGCCTAAGATTTGCCGGAGCGAGAAGTTCCAGCGAGTGGATATTTGAAATGTATGCTCGAAACGCGGTTAGTTCTTCACCGATTTGTTTGTCCCGAAGCTGTGACAGGATTGACCCTTGGTAATC
>VFQN01002319.1_pt1 | contig 29771 bp, 35 predicted proteins | sample 3512371 | NCBI WGS metagenome assembly VFQN01 (sample SAMN10412370, study PRJNA504923) | tailings metagenome | isolation source: Replicate 2 from Balatoc abandoned mine | place: Philippines: Itogon, Benguet | collected 2017-08-28 | reverse complement strand
ACGCAGGTCGCAGGACGTACATGTGCGGCAGGTGCAGGAAGATGACCCGTGGTGCAGCAGACGCAGGGACGGAGATTTATCGGGGTGGAGTCCCTCCGCACTGCCCTCCAGGGAGGGCAGTTTGCTCCGGGAACTGCCCTCCAGGGAGGGCAGTTTGCTCCGGGAACGCCTTAATTCATTTGACCATTGTTAGTGGTATTTACCTGCGGACCGGTCCCCCCCGCTCCCCGCTCCCTGCAGCCAGGCGTGACGCGTGAGCCGCCTGCCCCCGCCAGCCTTGCTATCGATGTCGCAGGCTTGATGTTCCACAACTTTCCTGCCTGAGTCTTCCATAGGAAGCGCGGTGCAGCCGCCACCATGCGTCGCCCTCTGGCCCCTCGCGCCTCGCCTGAACAGAAAATAGGGTGCTGGCGCCAAAGCGACTAGGTTCCCCCTGGTTCCCCCACAGGCGTTCAAGGTTCAACTACGGTAGTGGGTGCTGCCAGGTGCTGCCACCCACACCGGTGAGGGCTTCAAGACCTCGCCGGAAATTGCCTAAGCCGTTGCACTCCCCGCAGTACTGGAGGCTACCGTCAGAGAGCCAAGACACTGGGCCCAATCATTCTGTAATCTGGATGTCCAGAGGGGCGCAGTTGAGAGACGTTGTGGATTCGGAGGTGGTGTACAACATGACCGCTACGGTCACTAGGCCGCAATCGACGAGCCGCCTGTCCGGGCCTGTGTCAGGGCGTCCTTGAATGAAGCAGCCACAGCACTCATGCGTAGTCATGTTGGTGACGCACACCCCAACAGTCGTCAACAATAGGCGAAGAGTGCCTCGCAGGTTGGCCTGATTGCAGGCTAGTCAGTCAGTAGGACACCGGTAGGACTGACCATTGGACCCTGGAGCACAACACGTCTGGGCCTACAGCATGCAGCAGACAGCCAGGTCTGCCGCTCTGCCCCATGCAAACAACCGGGTCTTCGCTAGCCGCAAACGTTGGTCTGCGTGTCAAAAACCCGCAATCTTGGCACCCTTCGCTAGAATCTTAACTGCGCGTGGGACATTCCATATCCGCCTGCACCCCCCTTGAACACCACCGCTTGCACCGCATGCTCACAAGTCACGCCTGGTCATCCGTGTGCGCATCCGAATGTTACGGTATGACGACAAGAACCGGTCCGGCCACCAATGCAAGTCCTGGAATAGTCAACGTCAGCGCTAGTGAGCGCCTCTACGGTCACCGGCACCTCCCATGCACCGTTCTAAGCAACAGGGACCTCACGTAAAGGCCCTGGTGCAGCGCACCAGCCTGGCAGCTTCCTCCTCCATGGTTGCCTTCCAGTTGCCGCCTGCGCGGCTGCGGTACCCCCTGCACCCGGCTTCCTACCCTCCATCGTCCCCGCCTCGCTTACCACCTCCCCTTCGCCTATCCCCCTGCTCCTGCGCGTGCCTCACCAAACCCTCCTGCTTCTGCACGTGCCGCACCCCACAGTAGAACCATTACGAGGCCAGTCTCGCCCCTCCCCAATCCCAAGCCCCCACATGCGTCCCCTCCCCCTCCCTAAACACACCGCCCTCGCCTGGCCATGCCAACACCCAGCTGCTGTTGATGCACAGCCTCCACGGCCTACACGCTGGTGCAGGTGATGACGCACCCCGCCTCCTACCCATTGACATCCTCCCCTCGCCTACAACCTCACCCTTGCCTATCGTCCTGCTCCTGCACTTGCCCCGCCCTGCCGACCTCGTACCACACCCCTCGGTGTAAACCAACACCTGGGACGCGCTTACGAGACCCAGTCGCCCCTCGCCTCAATGGCAGTCCCCCACATGCCTCCCCTCCCTATTCCTGTCGCACCGCAGCTGCTTAGCCGCTGCACGGCCTACACGCTGGTGTAGGTGATGACGTTGGCTGTCCGGTCGTACGCGAAGCCGCACTGGCGGAACATGTCGCTGCCGTACAGGCTGGTCAGGTCGGGGATCTCGTGCTCGCGCGCCTTCTCCTCCAGCACCCTGCAGGGAAGGGGGCGGAACCAAAGAGAGGTCGAGACGAGCCCGCAAATGCCAAGCAGCCCAGCAACAAAGCCGGGTTGCGGACCGCTACACCATGCTACCGGGCGCATCCATTCCAGCCGCTAACAAGTGTCCTAGTTTTTGGCAGTCTCACTCCAACTCCCACGCCACCGACTTGCTCTCCCACACACATTCCTTACGACGCACCAGGTCGCAGACCCCACCCAAACCCTTCCACCACCACCCCACCTTGCGTTGATCTTGATCTGCGCGTCCGCCCCGCTGCCCGCCCCGCCCACGGGGTTGCGCCCCGCCAGCGCCGCCTCCCGCTGCGCGCCCCGCAGCGCCTGGCGCAGCAGGCTGATGAGCAGCGCGTGGTAGTCCTGCGGCAGCGTCAGGTAGCGCGCGAACTTGCGCTCCAGCGTCTGCTGCACCGTGAACTTTTGGCTGCCGATGAACGACTGCACCATCATCCTGCGGCGGAAGGGGTGGTGGGGGCAGAGGGGGGCGAGAGAGGTGAGGGTAATGGGTGCTAGGAGTCAGCAGTGGTTCTAGGTTGCCGGCTGTGCAGGCTAGCTCCCGGAGTCCCACCGCGGGCGCATGGCAGGGCTTGCGGTGCACTTACAGCGCCACACCCGCTAAACAGCGTGCCGACTTTCCGCCCCCATCTACTGCTGTTCCGGTGGCATGTTCGTCGCTTTCGCGAACCGCTGCACGCAGGCACGCGCTGCTGCACCCACTTGATTGCCGTGTTGATGTCCTGGTCCGCCACGTAGTCCCGCAGGTGCATGCGCGCCGAGGCCTCGCTCATGCGCACCACGGACTCCAGGTGGCGCACAGCAACCGGCATGCCGTGCGTCAGGGCAGCCTCCTGCGGGCGGAAAAGGGAGGGGGACAGGGAAGGAACGGAACACGTGTGAGCACATGGCCATGAGGAGGGGTAACGGCATGATAGGGGCCGCATAGCGGTACGCGCGTCCGGAGGGCGGCATGGGGATCAACGGACAGCACACAGCATGAGAAGGGGTGGAACGAATGGGCGATCACGAGATGCGCCCCCTAGGCAGACCATTCATACCGCAGCCCAGCCCCCTTCTGCAGCTCCCTGCGCCCCCGCTGCCACCTGGTGTAGCGCAACGTACATCGTGGGCAGTGTAGACGGACCCCTGATCCCACACGCCAGTACCCCATATGCATCGCCCTGCACCATACCCCCCGCCCCCAATCCATGCATACCGCTAGTCCCATACACTGCCACCCTCCACCCTCCACATGATGCAGCCCCCTGCACCACACCCCCGCCGCCCACCTGGCGCAGCGCGGCGTCTTGATTGAGGAGTCACCAAGGTGCACCCCGTGGGTCCACCCCCTTACAGGCAGACCCCTTGCTCCAAAATGCGGCACACATTTGTCACCATGCTGCTTTTCCGCTGCCCACCTGGCGCAGCGCGGCGTATAGCCGCAGGATGCGGTCGTAGTCGGCCTGCTGCAGCACGGGCCGGCAGTGCTGCTTGGCGTACGTGATGTACTTGCGCAGCAGGTCCTGAGGCAGGATGTCGGGGTCCACCGGGCTGCGGGGGAGAGGGAGACGGGGGAAGGAGACGAGGGTGTGAGGACGTGGGCAATGTGTATTAGGAGTAGTAGGTGTGGTCCCAAGGCAGCACGTCGGGGTCCACCGGGCTGCGGGGGCGAGGGAGTCGGGGGAGGAGGGACGGAGGGGTTTGAATACAATGACAATGTGGATAAGGTGCAGTGGGTGAGACTACCAGGCTGCAAGGGCCGCGAGGGGAGCAGGTAATAGTAAGAAGGGAGCTGGTGTGGATGATGGAAAAGGGGCCACTATGGAGGAGAGCCAAGCGCGAGGGGGCGATGCCGGCAACCCATGGAGCAAGCACAGCCACTGTGCTTCCAGCAGCCAGCAGCGCACGGCGTGCCCTGCCGGTAGGCCCCTGCCAGCCGTCGCACAACTTGCACATCAGCACGCTGGCACCCACTTGGAGGTCTGCTCCTCCTGCGGCAGCGGCCGGCCCTCCTCCAGCGCCGCCCGCTTGCGCTCCTGCACGGCGGGGTGGCTGGCGATGTGGTTGCCCACCACGAAGGCCGCCAGCTTCTCGTCGTTGACCGGGTCGACAATGTCGCGAACCACGGCCAGCACGTCGAAACTGCGAGGGAAGGTGGCGGAAGGTGGAAGAACGCTGGGTGTTGCAACGAAGCGCGAGGACAGCATGCTGCTTGTGTAAAGAACGACGGCATTGTCTCTGCATCAGGAGTAAGAAGCACGGCCAGCACGTCGAAACTGCGGGAAGGTGCCGGAACATGGCGGAATGTGAAGCGTTGTGAAGTAAGGCGCGAGGAAGCGAGGTTCAATGCGGTGAGGGGGCCGGCCATGCTGATTTGAGAGTGTTCGCACGTGCACCGGAACATAAGCGGCTCCGTGGTTCCCACGTACCCCAACAGCTTACACAAGTGACCGAGCCGCACGCAGCAGCGACGTAAGCCCAGCGATAGTACGCGTCCCGTTGCTGGAAGACTGCTTCGATAGGGTAGGGTAACCACAGTGTGCAAGGTGTACTGATGCATGTGTGCATGTGTCCCTACCGCGACAGGATGGGGTCGGACAGCTCCACGTTCTCCGCCAGCGTACGGCTGGGGTCGTACCGCCCGCCGATGGGGTTGGCGGCGGCGATGACGGCGCAGCGCGCCTGCAGCTGCGTCACGATGCCGGCCTTGGAGATGGAGATGGACTGCTGCTCCATGGCCTCGTGGATGGACACGCGGTCCTGGGGGAGGGAGGGCGTGAGGGAGGAAGTGAGGGGATGGTGGTTTACGTTGAGGGAGGAAGAACCTTGTAAGCGGCGGTGCGGGCAGGGGAAGGGAAGTGAGAGAGCGTGCAGGGCCATGGGAGGCGGTCGAATTTCTGTAACTGCTGCTTTAGAAGTTGACAGCAACGAGTGCGGAGTCAGCTAGTGCAGGTTGCGGGACCGGACCAACGGCCCCACGCCCTTCAGCGCCCCACCCGCCCCCAGCCAGCCCCCACCTGGTCGTTCATCTTGTCGAACTCGTCGATGAGGCACACGCCCTTGTCCGCCAGCACCAGCGCGCCGCCCTCCAGCGTCCACTCCTTGGTGATGGGGTCGCGCTGCACGCTGGCAGTCAGACCCACGGCGCTGGCGCCCTTGCCTGTTGCAGCAACAGTACCAAAATCAATCACATGGCCGCAGGAAAGGCATGACTTCGTGTTCTGACCACCCCCACCAGGATTTGCACCACCCACACGACAGGACGCGCGGCACGACCCGTGCTCAATCTCCCATGGCATGATTTTTACCACCCGCAACCCGCAACCCACCGGTGGTGTAGACGGCGCGCGGCGCGGTCTGCTCCACGTACTTGAGGAACTGCGACTTGGCCACCCCGGGGTCACCTAGCAGCAGCACGTTGATGTCGCCACGCAGGCGGTGCGCGGGGGAGGGGCTCTTCTCCACGCCCGCCATCAGCGACAGCGCCAGCGCCGTCTTGATGTACGAGTGGCCGTAGATGGAGGGCGCCATGGACTTGATGATGCGCTCGCCTGGGGGTTGCGTGTAGCGGGTGCGGTGCAGGGTGTAGGCAAGAAAAGCCAGATACAGTAGCAGGCATATTGGAATAGCAGACAGGGTGAAGCGAGGCAAGGCAGGGAAGCGGCATGTCGGTGGCGATTGTCGCGATCGCTGCTGCTGCTGAGGTACTTAGCTGCAATAGAAAGCCGCCTGGGGGTTGTGTGTGTGTTGGGGGCATGATACCAGCTTGGTGCTCCGTGGCGTGGTGTGTGGTGCGATGCCACGGGGGTTGCGTGTAAAAGCGCGAGGGAACCGTGTAAGGCGTCAGGGAATCGCCTGGGGGTGGTTCGTGTGTGTGTAAAGGTTGCACATCTCCTCGGCGCTCCTTGGCGTGGTGTGTGGTGTGTGGTGTGCGATGCAGTGCCATGGCCAAGGATGGTGTGAGACCCGTCACCCAGCCGTTGGCACGCACGCTCGGTGCCCTGTCCCTTCTTCCCTTCCGTGCACGGGTTGCGCGCCAAAACATGACCTCCCGACTCCGCCACCGACCGCGTGGCACTCGTCACCCAGCCGTTGGCACGCACTCCCAATACGCGATGCCCCGTTACCCACCTTGTGCGCGAGTTTCGCACCAGCCCTTGGCAGCGGCGCCCTGTCCGTGCCACCCCGACCCGGACTTACTCGCAGCCCTCCCTCCGCTTCCCGTTCACAGGTTGCAACCCACGGCTAGTGCATTGGTCACCCCTTGACCCCTCCACCCACCGATGCGCGGATCCCTCGCCAGCTCCAGCACGTGCGCACGATCAGCCTGTCCAAGCAACCCTGAACTGACAACACACGCAATCCCCCCACGGTTCCCCTTCCTACCCATGCACCACCCGTGGACCAGGTCTAGGCGGACGAACTGACCCCACACGTTGTCCCTCCACCCACCGATGCGCGGGTCCCTCGCCAGCTCCAGCACGTGCGCCTTGTCGTCGTCCGTCAGCGCGTGCAGCGAGTACACGTCCTCGCGCTTGGACACGAAGTTGGCCTCGATGTGCGTGGAGAAGACGGGGAAGCTGTTCTTCACGTTGAGCGACGCGTCGTAGCCGTACACGTAGATGCCTGCGGAGTACCAGGTGGGTTAACGACGAGTGTGTTAGCCGATAATGACTTGGCAGAGGACGCGGGCCGTGACAGCCGTGTGCACACGCACATGCCTGCGAATGCCCGCAGCTATTTGCCTCGCCGCGAACCGCAGGCCTCTGGCTCCTAAACCCCCTGACACCCACCTCTCCCGGCCTCACACGCACATGCTCGTAAAGCCCCCACCGCACCACACCACACTGGTTCGCCCACCCGTCACGTCGATCTCCTCCCCCGGCCGCGCCACGTCGATGAGGTCGTTCGTGAGGATGACCTCCTTGGAGCGCGGCAGGCGGCCGGCGGGCACGGAGCCGGGGCTCTCCTGCAGCGTGAGCTTCTGGAAGTCGCGGTACACGGTCTCGGAGCTGTTGACCTGCAGAACGCACAGTGCCCAAACGCCATGTAAATGGTACTTGCATCTGTGCCACCCCTCCACATCGTCAGGCCAAATCCTGGCATACCGGTATGTCTCCTTGGCAGTATGAACCCAGCGTGCTGGTTTTGTCATAAAGCTGTGATGTCAGTGAGGTGCGTAGGGAAGCAAGGTTGGCCAGCACGCACCATGAAGGGCCCCTTGCTGGAGCAGGAGGGGCAGGCGTTGGGCTTGACCTCCGTCTCCGTGTGCATGGCGAAGGGGCCCAGCACGTAGCCGCACTTGGCGCAGTCGTACTTGATGAGGCGCAGCTGCGGGAACACGCCCGTGCGCCGCGTCACCACGCCGCTCACGCGCACCAGGCAGTTGAGGTGGTAGTTGCTGCGGTTGGGGTGCGGGATTGGGAGGGGCGTCATTTTGGCGGTTGTGCCATTCCGACACCAAAACGCGCGTTATGACGTTGCTCATGCGCACCAGGCAGTTGAGGTGATAGTTGCTGCGGTTGGGGTGCGGGATAGGGCGTAAACATGTCTGGTTGTGGCGAGGAGGCGCGAGCGGTGAGGGTTGCCAACGCGAGGCACACAGGCCTGAGTGTCCATCCACGCAGCCTCCAGAACACAATCTGCCCCACCCCTATGACAACATTTCCGTCCTCATGCACACGTGTGCCGCCCCTCCCGCAGCCTGCTCCCCGAGATGCGTGCCCGCCAACCTCTGCTACCGCACACCTCTCGTCCCCATCCACCCCCTACCCATCCCGTCCCCACGTCCACACAATCCGCGTCGCCCCCGCTCCTGCTCCTGCCCCCCACCCCTCTCTGCCCCTGCCTCCTCACCGCAGGTCCCGCAGGCTGTCGCTGATGGGCAGCCCCGTCAGCCGCACGTGCACGCGGTACTCCTCGCCGTACGCGCGGAACATCTCAAAGTACTGCTCGCTGAACACCTTCTCCACCACCTGCGGTTGCCGGTGCGTGCAGCCGGGGAGGGGAGGGTGACCCATGGGGCAGGGGGTGGGCATGCAGTGGGCAGCAGGACAGAGGGCAGCAGGGGCTCGCCGTACACCTTCTCCACCACCTGGGGGTAGTTTGCGTCCAACGGGGCGGAAACGATAGTAGGCAGTGGGCAGGCAGTGGGCAGACAGTGGGCAGACAACAGTCATGCAGAGTGCAGAGGGCCCTACAGCGGTCGTCTAAACCAATCAAACCCCAACGCCCTCCACCCGTTCTGCTGGATCTGCTCAGTGCTCCGCATGCAACAGAGCACACCGCTGACGCTCCCATGCCCCCACCCGCTGGCCATCACCTCCATGCGCCCGGGCTGCGGTCCCTACCCCACACGCGCGACAACTCCACTGCCGGTCCCTGCACCACTTCCCCGCACGCGGTCCTGGTCCTGCGTGCGTTGAGACCTACCCTTCTGCTCCTTGGAGCCCTCACCGCCCTCGCCTTCCAAACCTCAGCGCCGGCTGCCCCTCATCACTACGCCGTCTTCCCGAGCCCCGTCCCCGACCGCATTGTGGCCCTACCATGCCCTGCCCATCCACCTTTCCACGCACACCCTCCGTGGCCGCCTTCCCAAGTCCTGACCCAGTGCTGCACCTACTGACAATCAACCGGCCGCCAGCACTCCCTTACTGCGCCAGTGCGCCCCACCGACAACTCTGACACCCCACCTCCGTGGCCGCTTGTCCACGTACTTCTCCTACCGGTCTATCATACCGTACCCCTCCCTTACCCTCGCTCTCGCAGGCTTACCGTTGCCGTTCCGCTCCTTTGCCGCTCTGCGGTTACCCTCCCGCACCCTACCCCACTGGCCCTTCACCCCACCTCTGTGGCCGCCTCGTCCATGTACTCGAGCATCTGCCGCGGCGCATCCGCCACCCAAATGGACAGCGTGGGCTGGAACTCCGCCCAGTGGGAGTAGTCCAGCTCCAGGGAGCGCTTGTTGTCTGCGGGGTGGGGTAAGGTGGGGCGGGTGCAGGTGGCAGCAGTGATCAGCACAAGGCGGGGGTTGGACAAGCCGCGGGGAGGATAGGATGTATAGTGGTGCTGGCGCGTCGTAGCAACAGAGACGCATCCCTGTGAGCCCCAAACGCTATGGTATCGGCAGGTGCTACGTCGGGCGCTGGGGGCTGTTGGCGGGTGGAATACCCAACAACCAGCACCTGAGTACGGAGCTGGCTCGCTTCCATGGCTTCCACAGCGGCAGCGGCGACGCCACCTCTTCGCCTGTGCCCTGGCCTCCAGCTGCGAACCGCTACTGCTGCAGCGCTTCACCCCCTCGCCCACCAGCACAACCGCCACCATCCTAACGTCTGGTAGCGGCCGCACGATGCGCTTGGGGCTCTTGAGGCTCCCCCGAGCCCTGTAACCCACGTGCGTCTGGTAGCGGCCGCACGATGCGCTTGGGGCTGGTAGCGGCCGCACGATGCGCTTGGGGCTCTTGAGGCTCCCCCGAGCCCTGTAACCCACGTGCGTCTGGTAGCGGCCGCACGATGCGCTTGGGGCTGGTAGCGGCCGCACGATGCGCTTGGGGCTCTTGAGGCTCCCCCGAGCCCTGTAACCCACGTGTCGCTAGCGTGGATTGAAGATCCGTGCCGACCTTGCCCACCTTGGCAACGGACCCGTCCCTTTGTCCCTTGCCCCCTCCCCGTCACCACATCCGTTGCCCGGCACTCCTGCATCCCACACCACCTCGGGCCAACCGAAGCCCCACACCGCGTATAGCACGTGTTCCCGATCAGCCCACTTGCCTTTGGTTGCAACTACTCGCTCGGCCCCCATGCCATGGCAGCAAAACACGCCGCAGACAACGCCACCGCTGCCCGTGGTCAGCGCACCATGTCGCGCCTGTCCCCCACACCACAGCCATGCACACCGCACACCGCACCACCCTGTCTCGCACCACCCACCCTGCACCAACCTCCTTGCACCATCCACCCTTGCACTACCCACCCCGCACCACCCTGCACCCCGCACCACCCACCCTTGCACATGGCGTGGATGCGGTACATGTACACCTCCTGCTGCCGCGCGCCCTCCGGCTGCCCCGCCTGCTGCGGGTTGTTGTTGGGGAAGTTGCGCAGGAAGTGGCGGAAGCGGCGCTTGATCTCCGCCGCCACCTGCTCCTGCGCAATCCACTCCGTCAGGCGGCCCTTCACCTCCTCAATGTCTAGGTCCAGCGGGGCGGCGTCCTGCGACCACAACGCCAGCTTACGTGTGTTAGCAACATGGAATTACGATACACCATGTGTGTGGATATGCTGCATCGCATTAGAAGGAAGATCATTGTGTCCCTGAACAACACTGGCCACCGTTGACACAGCCCCCGCTACTGGAGGAAGTTCCGCACCGCCGCACACATGGGTTAGCCCGCCCTGCCTGCCAACACCCCCTTGCTGCTCACATGCGTCTCCGAGGGGGCCATGTCCAGGGATTGGCGTCGCCGCCGACGGCGGTTGAACTCCTCTCGCCGGTCCGCATCGTCGCCTGCGGAGAATGCAGGGGCGTGCATGGAGAGGTGTCAGCAGCGTAAACGTACAGGGGTGTGTGCTGGCGCCACAGCAAACGTCCCTGCTCGACGTTGTGTCAGGTACAGAGAGGCCATGCACAGTGATGCAGGTAGCGGTGGTACGAGTGCGGTAGCTAAGGCGTGCAAGCGACCGCCGGCACTGGCGGGCCACCCCAAACGCAAACTGTGCCCTTTCAGCAGCTGCCACCCGGAAACCCTTCCCCCTCCGCCGTAGCTGCGCTGTGAAGCGTCCCGCTGCAGGCACCCGTCGTGCCTCCCTACCGTCATCTTCGTTCATGAAGTCGGGTAGGGTCCTGCGGGGACGCAGGTTGCGGTTCTCCTCCCGGTCGCGGCGGTCCAGCTCCTGCTCAGCGGCCAACCTCGCCGCGTGCGGGTCGTCGACCCCTTCTTCCACCTCCTCATCATCGAGCCCCTCCGCATCATAGTGGTCAAGGTGCGGTTGAGGCTGGTAGTCCCTGAGTTGGAACAATGCAGCGCGCGAAATGCAGTATGACGAGTTTGAGCAAACCGTCCCAGCAGTAAGTTCATTTATGGCGTATCAGCGATAAAATTGCAATTATATACCTCTCCATGTTCTCCATCAGGTCCTCGCCCTCGTCCTCCTCCACCATTTCCTCCTCCACTGGCTCATACTGGTCAAGCGGGTTAGCCTCGCCGTCCTGCAACATTGAAGCCAATCAATTGAGTGCTGTAAGGAGTGGTTTATGCGTACAGTTCCTACAAAGTCGTCGACGCAAGACGCACCATGGTGCCGAGAGGTCTTGGCGGGCAAAGTTGGTGTTGCAAAGGTCACTGTCCACTACTCGCAGATGCAGCACTTATATAAGTTACAATTTTCCCTCGGAACCTGGTCAATGGCTCGCAATCGTCGCACTGGTTCAGGAAGCGGACTTTGCCGCCTTTTCGACCGAGTACGGCAATTGGCATTGGTCCACTTTGGCATTGGTCCATTTTGGCATTGGTCCATTTTGGCAATGTGTACAGAGAAACGCGATGTCGCTATGAGGATGTACCCTTGCCGCACTGGGTCAGGGTACCTCAGTGCCATGTCTGCAGGTGGCGTCCTCCGGCGTGCGTGTGAAGATGTGGCTGCACGGTAGGGACTCTGCTGGATAACTAATTGCATCTGGTTGAAGCTTGTGCGACGCTCACTGGAGCACGCCTGAGCACACCCAGCTGCCCAGCTCGTGCAGGGGAGCTCGCATGGGTTAGTGACAAAGCAAAAGCGACCACCGGTAAAAGGGCCCTCGGGTAATCCACTGCACGGCACGTGGACAGCTGCTCACTGCATTTGCTTACAATGCGCATAGAGGCGCCGCACCGCCAAGGCACCACAGCTTGAGTATCCATAGCAAAGGCAAATGAAGTCGCTGAGACACGCATTCCCGACCGCACTACACACGGCTGGTGCGCAGCACACAGACACTTTTCCGTTCCGTTCACCCAGACACAAACAAGCCCGCTCTTTCATGTTGCCAAGCTCCCACCAAAACCGACACGATGCACTTCAGCCGACCCCACCCTTCAGACGCCAGCGTGGGTCGCACCCCCCTTGCTTTGCCTTTCCTAGGCACGGCACAGGCGGTGCGCACCTCCGTCCAGCACCCCACACAAGCCAAGTGACGCTGACGGCGCTACCACCCACTCTCCTCCCTGCCCGCGCCAGAGCACCCTTCCAATCACAAGCCCATGGGGCCATTAGGCCGCACCAAGTGCCCCGCGCTCGAGGCACGCAGATCCCGGCCAAGGCGCATCTGCCAGTTCCTAATCCTGCCTGCATTTGCTGCCGCTGCCGCCGCCGCTCAGGCCGCTGCTGCGGCTGCTGCTGCTGCTACTGCTGCAGCCGTGCCCCGCGCGCTCACTTCAGGGGGCGCATGCCGGCGGGGGAGTACTCCTTGGGCACCAGGCTGTCGCGGAACACGTACAGGTTGTACGAGCTGGGCGTGGGGGTGTGGTGGCCGTACCTGGGGACGCGGGGCGCGGTGGGCCGTGATTGAGTCACGATACTGGCATGCTACCAACTGTGCAGGTGCGGCATGATCCCCGACCCAACACAAGCTTGGGAAAGCAGAGAGGTTCACGGGGGCTTAGGCATGGGCGCGGGCGGATGCTCGTATCAACCGTCGAGCACTCGCTCCTACGTCGCTCCTCGCCCTTGGCCCTTGCCCCGCAACCCCACACACCCCTACACCCACCTGCGCACAGCATCCACCCAATGCCCCACAGCCCCGCACCCACCAGCCACCCTACGCCCCTCCACAACCCCGCACCCCTCCCGTTCACACCCCAACACCCACCAGTGCACGGCGTCCACGTCGTCTCCCTCCTTGAACACGCGCAGCTCGCCGCCCGCCGCGTCCTCCGCCAGCGCCTGGTACTTCTCCACCTCCTTGGCCTCCTCGCCGCCCAGGTCCAGGCCCTTGGCAGCGTGCAGCAGCGCGTCTGTGAGATGGCAGCGCAACAGCACAACACGGCGTCAGCATCATGAACATGCGCGGCAGGAAAGTAGGGATTTTTACGACTGTCAGGTGTCGTTGCGCAGTGCTGTAAAGAGGGCACATGGGCCGTTCCAGCGCTACGGGAACACCGTGGCAGGTGGTGTCAGGCCGACAGCTACAACCCTCCTCGGCGGAACGCCTGGTCCAAACTCCATGCCTCGGGCACTGTTGTGACGCGGAAAGGCCTGCCGCAACTTCCTGGCACAAGACGCACAAGATGACCGCGCTCAGCCAGGCCCTTCACACCACTGGGGTGGTTATGCCTCCCTACTTCAGCGCGTCACATCACTGCAGCTGCTCAGCTATGACCCACCGGTGGCCTCGGGCCAGAACTGGAAGGAGTGGAAGGCACGCAGCGCCGCCAGCACCGTGGCCTTGCGCTCCTCCGCGCCCAGCTTGGCCAGCGAGGCCTCGCTGAAGCCCCTGTGGAAGGCACGGGCAATGTGGTGAGACAGCAGAGTAGGGTGTTGATCTCACAGTGAAGCGACATGTCGGGTTTGACAGCGCGTGGTGTTGCGGCTGTGGAGCCCACGAGGGCTGGGGGCCACGCCAGCAAAAGGAGTTCAAGGGCCGAGCATGCTCATGCAGCGTCGCCCTGGGAGGAAGGCGTGCCCTCGCTGGCTCACTTCATAAGCCCAGCTGGTTGCTGCTGCTGGTGCAGCTCTGTGGAGCTGCAGCCAGCCCCGGCTGCAAAAGCCCGAAGCTGCGCCCACACCACAGCCAGCAGGCCCTGAAGGTTCTCTGAACCCATGCGCCAGACGCTCCGTCGCGCCCGCCAGAGAGCCGCCGGCGGCCGCCGATGCTGCGCAAGTCCGCGTTGCTGCCGCCCGTCCGCTGGAGCAACAGCAGGTTGGTCCTCAGCCTCAAGACGCCCTTTCCCTCCCATGCACGCCCATGACGCCTTACACGGTTTCCTCGCGTTTCACGCGTAACCGCCCGTGCAGCAGCCGTTCCACAGCTCTGGCCATTGGATACGACCATCCCCTGCGCACCTGGCCAGGGTGTTGAACAGGTCCCCGCGCACGTGGTCGTGCTTGGCGTAGGCGGCGAAGGCGGTGGCCAGCTGCGTGGGGCAGGCCTTGATGGGCGCCAGGTAGTGGTTGCAGTAGGTGATGGAGTCGGCCACGTCGTCGAAGGCGGCCTGGTCGTAGTGGTTGAAGGTGTGGAAGGCGGACAGCAGCTTGAGCAGCTGCTCCGTCTCGAACTTGGTGAAGTTGGCGCTCACGTTGGCGGCCACGCCCGTGAACAGGTCCTTGTCGTAGTAGTTGACCCTGGGAGTAATGGTGTGGGTGTGAGCGGAGAGTGGGGGAAGAGTGTGTAAGAGCAAGGGGCAGATACCGCGTGAAGCGCGAGGAGTAGTTGACCTGGACGGGCGGTTGGGTGTACGGTACGTGGAGCACAAGAGTGGGATGTATAGTGGGTAGCACACGAAGAATGTGTAAGGCATAAGGGGAACGCTGAGGCGCGCGCGCGGAGAGCGAGCCCTGGGAAGGCGACAGGAAGCATGGGGCGGATGGGCGTCGGGCGGTAGGGTCAGGTACGGGGAGGTCGGCAGAAGTAGGGCAACGGAGCATGTCGCAGGGGGATCAACGGGTGGACGGGCGTCAGGCAAAGGGCGTTTGGGCGGGTGCCACTAGGTGTATCTGGACTCCTTGGTCGTGGTCGCAGAGTGAGATGATGTAGATCAGGGAACAAGGCAAATGAGCGAATTCGTAGGTGTTCCTGCCGGCACGTCGATGTAGTGCTGGAACGGTAAGGGGATGCCCCCTGTGCTATCGAGCATGCTCATGGTGGTAGTACGGATGCTGCTCAGTGGTAGGCGAGCGGTCTGCTGGGGCGCGTGGGTCGGCGTTTGGTAGACAACGCAGCATGGGGAAGGCGGCCGCCGTGACCTCCCCCAATCTCCCCGTCATCCTCCCACGTGCCGCAGTTTAGCCGGCAGTTCCGCCAGCTCGGCGCCTGCCCGCTTGCATGTGGGCTCCCAGGCTGTTCCCCTGTGCGTAGCTGCGCACAGTGCACAGCAGTGCACCAACGCCACGAGAGCCTCCTGCTCCAACTCCGGGGACTGGCATACTGCTGTGGCCAGTAACCCTGCCTGCTGCCCCCCAATATACTGCTGCTCACTTGTGGAAGGCCGACACCAGGTCAGTGACCTGCTCCGGGGTCATGCCCGCCACCTTCGTTTTCGCGGCATCCGCGAACTTCTTGAACCCAGCCGGGCTGCTGTAGCCTCCGAAGCTGAGCCAGTATGCCCAGAAGGGCACGTCGACATCCTCGACCTTCACAATAGTCTCGCTCACAATCACCTGAAGAGTTATTTAAGCCACATTCCTATCAGCTATAAGGACTTCAGCGATCCATTGTGTGATCACAAACAGGCACGGCCAACGAGCATTGGGGGCGAGCCTCGTGCTTCTTACCTTGTCTGCGAACGAGCTGACCAGGTTCTTCACGGTTCCGGAAGTGGCAGCTGCTGAGGCAGCCTTCCCGGTCAGGTTCAGCGCAGTGCCAATGACCTGACGGGGCAGCGCGACTACCGAAGGCATGATGGGACTGAGCGGGGTCGTGGGCGAATCATGGTGGCCGGCCGGGGCACCAAATTCACGGACGAAAGCGGCCTGAGCAGCTGTGCAGGTCTGCTGGAGGCCTGCGGGTTCCGGTTGACACGAAAGTGATGGTGTGATGTGAGTGAGGGGAGAGCTTTCGGTGCTTGCCGCCAGAACTGACTTCTGGCAAATCTATCAGTCTATGCTTTGTACCTGCGCGCTCCGCCTGCAGAACCACGCGCGCGCCTTGGCGAAGCATTCTGCGGCTCCGATAGCGAAGGCGCGTTCTATTTGGGCCTACCGTGAGCCTAGCCAAATAGTATATACTATGTTGAATCAGCAGCCAGGCCGCCCATGTGCATTCGTCCCTTCCGGAGGAGGGGGGGTTGCAGTGCTGTCGTACGTCCTCCTGGGTTGCCTCCCCAAGGTCCTCATCCCTCTTCGTGCATTAGGCCGAACGATCAGCAGCTTCGCAGTGTGTCTGGGCGCTGAACCCTGTACCATGTACATGTCCGCGTTCCTCAGGCGCCGGGTTCAGCAAACTCGTCTCTCAAGGTGTGCCACCCTGCCTGCCGAGAGCTTTCCCTTGCCTGCTTCGCACCAGTTGCACTCTTGAGGCATGCGCTTTGCCTTGCCCACCACAATTTGTTTGCTTTTCGTAAGACAAGGGCGGGCTGTGTGGCGGGAGGAAGTAAGACCGGATAGCCTGGGATGGCCGGTACCGCGTACCGGTTGTGGAGCACCACCTGGCACCACTCAGGAGGGCTCACCACGAGCAGCAGTGCCCATGCAAGGTTGCCGTCTGCGAGCGTGCGAGGCTATTGAATGCAGAAGGCCGGCCCCGTGCAGCCCCGTTTCCCTTTCCCTTCTGACTGTATGGTATTGACTGACCTGGAATGGCCCTTCCCTGGGAAGGCAAAGGCTGCATCAGGGGCTGCACGTTGGTCCCTAGCAGCCTAGCTTGCACTGATAAGCCTCAATGCCGGTGGTGGCGGTATCGGGGACTGAGGCGCCCCCGTGGAATACAAGCGATCAAGCGTTGGTTCTGTCCTGCCTGCCGGTGTCGTAGGGGAGCAGGTGTGACAAGCAAGCAAGCAAAAGCCACTGGGTGAGGTCGGTGAAGACGTGCTGGCTGGCGGGCACCCTTGCGCCACCACAAGGGCGTGTCTGTACCCACTAACTCTTGCCTTTGGGGAGCTCCCTGTATGCCCTGCTTGTTTGTGGGCAGGGCGCCGTACAACTCTCATGTCGCCCACATCAGCGTCCGCTTACTCAGGCTGACTCTCTGGCAGGCATGACCATTCCGTCGGCGTCAAGCTATATGGCTTCTGTGGAGCTCAAGTCTCCTGCTTATGTCACGCCATTCACAGCTGCAGCGTACAACAGCCAGCTCCAGGAAAGCCCCAGCACGTGGTGTTGTGACGAGTTACGAGGATCGCTGGCCATGTGTTACGGTACGTACATTCAGCTGACGCACCGCGCATTACTCCACCGTGTGCACGCACACTGCTGCACGCGCACGCGGGACTGGGACGGTCCTGCGACAGACAAAGGCCTTGCACGGCCCCGGATGTACGACACGTTACAAGAGACAACAACCAGCCAACGCGCGGAACCAGTGCACTCTGAAATTGCATCAAAGGTCGATCTTCTCTCGGACTGCCCACTCTAGGAAAGAATTTGTAGGTACTCGCGAACCAACCATCAACAAAAGGGTCTCAGCGGTAACAGACATGACAGACAAAGCACAGCGAATCGTCCGCGACGCACTCAAAAGGCTAAGGAACGGCCAGGGGCTCCACCACAGTTGGTCGCTAGACGGCCCTGCAACAGGATGGGACGTCACAGAAAGGAGTGAGTATGCACCACCTACCGCACGCAAGGGGCTGCGCGTCCGGCCCGCCTGAGGCTACCAACAACGTTCCCAAAACAGCCCCGTGAGGCCAGCGCACGCCTCGATTATTGGGCAGACCTCGTACACTCCAACATTGCCACACCGGCAGCGCACACGTGAAGCACACCCTGCCAGCAGGCCACACAGACAGCCAAAAGTGCAGTATGCGAAGAGGAGGACCGGGGTTAGGGCCGGGCTAGCGCCCGACACGTCCCCCCGACCGCCCAGGGCACACCGCGCGGCTGGGGACAGTGCCCCAGCCGCATACAGTTCATCCAAAAACAATAGAGGATAGCTTTCTCGCCACGAGAGCTCGTACGACTCCCCACACACACATCGCCCCGCAGAACCTCTCCCACCAGCGCCTCTGCCCTTGTCTCGGAGGGAGACACTTACACGCATACACGCTCCATCTTGCAAGACCAAATTAGATGTTCCCAAACAAATACGGTACGATGCCCCGACTCTGCTGATGTATACCATAGTCTGCAAACCGCGCGTTCAGTTGTGCACGGTTCCCACAGCCCAGAGCACCTCGTGAGAGGCCCTGAAGCAGGGAGCAAGTGCATGCTATGGAATAACTTCTCCGTCCTACAATCGATCTGCCGCCGCGATCCACAACACGCCAGCGGAATGAAACAGCCGCACGTCCCCGCTGCAGCCCGCAGCAATGGGCAGCGCAGGAAATGCGGGTGGAACCGTGCAAACCATCAACCACCGATGAGGACTAACGCACATGGGACATGACCTTCGCACAGGATGTACTGCCGAAACACTATCCAAACACAACAATGTCGTCTGCTTCCAGGGGCCAGCCAAAGGACTGCCAGGCCGCCCCGCCTCTAACCAACCCGGGTACAGAATGCTTGACCCACATCACCGCCAAAGAACTATACAACAGCATACACTCCTCTCGTAAAGCAAAATCCCCCTATCTCCCTGCACACCCGTACGAGCCAACTGCCGCACACCGCATAGCTTCCTTGGGTCGTGCACGGTTAGCTGGAATGCTCTCCAATGCAGCGTCCCTGCAGCGTACACCACGCGCCGGACAAGCCCGCCGGCCCCGCCGAAGCATTAAACCAGCTGATGATATAACCCACGGCCACGCCAACGCGACCGCAACCATATAACAAGAAACTGCCAAAAACAAACACGTGCCGAAAATTCTAAAACATTGCGCGCACAGGAAAAACTACATGCGGCCCTGTGCCCCAATCCCTGCCGACCAGCGCATCTGCCGATGGCGGCCCCCGCACGCGTGCGCTCCGACAGCCAACCGCACGCCCTGGGTGTCACACGGACCGACCAGATGCAGCAGCAGCGCCTCCGCCCGTGCACGCCGACAGCATGAGCATGGGGGCGCCCACACGGCAAGACACCTGGCTCTTCCAGCCTGCCAAATCGCACAACAGAAACGCGCCAATGACATCGACAGCTTGGGTATGGTACATGGCGCCAGCGCAGCGCACGAAGGAGAGCAAAATAGGCGGCAGGTCCCTGCATACAGCACCGACGGCGCATCTCCCGCATCCCTTCTTTCGCAGGCGGAAGCAGGTCCACAGGAAGCGACACTGCTCTTTGGCACGCACTTCAAAAGGCAACGCCTCACGCGTAAAATGCCCTTCATCTCAAATTCTCGACCGCACACGGAGCCTACACGCACAAGCAAGTCGAGCTGACACTCTGGGGTACAAGCTGTCCAGCATATGCAAGGGGCGCCCTGCCGCGCCTTCTCTACTTTCACAGGCTGCAACAAGAAAAACCTCAACGCACGCACTACTTTCTGTCCAACGGCCCTCTCCCATGTACCCTCTGTCCATTCACCACCACCCAAACCACTACAACAAGACCAATCGCAAACACTACTCACACGACACGCGCTAATTTCACGCGTTTACTTGATGCTGTCGACGAGCAGCTGCCGTACCCCGCCCTCTCTCCATCACCCTGCACCTCCACCACCGCCCCATCCTTGCACACCACCACCACCACGTCACCTCACAAGCCTGCCCGCGCTTCCTGTCTCTCGCATCTACCCCGTCGCCTCTTTCCCTCATCCCCCGCTCGCGCCTCAACCTCCTCCACCATGCCCACCATCCAGAGCGCCGCCGGACGCCCCATGCGCGCCGCCGCCCACGTTCAGCTGGCCGACAGACATGCCAGACGCCAAGCTGCCGCTGCTGCCTCCCGGGGTACTGCCTCCAGCCGCTGCTGCCGCCGCAGCCGCAGCCCGCAGCCTTGCCGGCCCGCTCACTGCCGCCAAAGCCGCAGCGCTGCTACCCCCGCTGCTGAGGTTCACGCCACTGCCGCTGGGACCCGCGCCAGCGCCGGCGCTGCCACCGGGGACCCCCGGCGCGGACGAGGAGGACCCCTGTCCTGGCGGCGGCTGCAGGGACGGGTCGTTCTGGAAGGCCTCCTGGTCCGTGGTTTCGGTGCCGTTGGCCGTGAATAGGATGGGCCGGCAGCGCTTGTCCTCGTGCATGAGGCTGGAGTTCTGGAAGTGCGCGACCAGGGCTGCGCGGCCCTGGATGCGCGCGTAGCTGATGGAGCAGACCTTCTCGGAGTTGAACCGCTCCCAGCGGCGGTTGTTGAAGCGCTCGACAAAGGGGATTATGTCGAAGGGGTTGATCATGTTGATGAAGGCGTAGCCCACGTTGCACTTGTTCTTGAAGTCGATGGGCAGGTAGAAGAAGTCGTACGTGCCCTTGAATTGGTCGTCGATGGTGGCGAGCAGCATCTTCTGCGTGTACTTGTTGGGGATGTTCTTGATCATGAGCGTGGTGCGCTTGTCCTCCCCGCCGCGGATTTTGACCGGATCCAGCGCGTACAGCTTCTCCTGCTGCATCTTCCTCTCCAGCTCCGCCGCCGGGTCCGTGGTGCGCCTGCTCAGCCGCCCGCCTCCCGGCCTGCCGCTGCCCCCGTCGCGACTGCCGTGCCCGTGCCCATGGTGCCCTCCGGGGCCGCCACCGCCCAAGCCGCCCAGGCCACCAAACGAACCGCCGCCGAGCCGCCCCGCCGCCGCTCCGCCCAGAGCTGCCTGCATGCTGCTCAGCGCAGACAGGGCGTTTACGTTGCCCATGGCGAGCGCCTGCTGCAGCAGCTGCTGCGCTGCGGCCGCGTTGCCCAGGTTGGCGGACAGGCCCGCAGCGCCGCCCATCCCCAGGCCCAGCCCCGCAGCCGCGTGCGGCACGCCCAGGCCGGCAGTCCCAGCAGAGCCCAACGCGCCGCCCAGCCCCGCAATGTGCAGCAGCTGCGCCGCGGCCGCGTTGAGATCCGATGCAGACAGGGCCTGGCCCTGCAGCGTGGCTAGGTTGGCAGCCATGGCGAGCTGCTGCTGTTGTTGCTGCTGCCGCAGCTGCAGCTCCTGCAGGTTCCGCAGGGCCTGCAGGTTCGCGGCGGCGGCCGCCGCCGCCCCCGGCATCCCCGCCCCCGCCTGTGCGCCGTACAGCTGATTCGCGGCAGCCGCACCCCACAGGCCGCCCGCCGCGCCCGCGCCCGGCGGCAGCCCCTGCGCCGCTGCTCCTGCCATCTGCAGCGCCCAGAGCTGCTGCTCCGGCGTGGGAGCCTGGCCCGCCGCCGCCGATAGCTGCAGGCCCATAAGGACGTTGGCCGTCGCGTTCACGTCTGCTGCTGAGGGCCCGCCCGCCCCAGGCTGGTCCCTGCCCGCCCCTGCCAGCATCTGGCCAGCGGCTGCCGCGTACAGGGCGCTGGTGTCGTCCAGCGCCTGGGCCTCCGACAGGGTGGCCAGGGAGGGCACCGCCTTGTGCACGTGGGAGTGGGCATGGCCGTGGCCCTGGCCCAGGCCGCTGCGGCCGGCTGCCGCCGCCGCAAGCAGCTGGTTGGCCTGGCCCGCAACGGAAGACATGGAGGAGGCGCTGTCGGACACGTGGATGTTACCCACGCGTGCGCCGGCTGCCGCGGCCGCTGCAGCAAGAGACAGCTGGTCGAGCTGCTGCTGATGTTGCTGCTGATGTTGCGCAGACTGCTGGAACTTGTGCGCGAGCGAGGGGGACACCTGCAGCGGGAACAGATGCAGGCGACGGACATCATAAACGGGAACAAGTTCCGACTTAATCCGCGTGGGACAGCACCTTGCAACCGGCTCCTGGCCCCTGGGTGTAAACGCACAGCCGCACCCGGCCGTTACTGGTTGACGCAACGCATCTCTTGCTATCCGCACACTGTGATGTCAACGCACAATACGATGAGCAAGCGCTATTTAGCCTAATGCACACATTCAGGAAGTTTCCAAGCAGTGCGCACCTGGTGCTGCTGCTGCTGCGCGTGCACTTCTCCGCTGGCCCTGCCCATGGAGATGTAGGGCAGCCCCACCGGCGAGGTGCCCGGCATGGGGCTGGGCGACGAGGTGCTCGGCTGCGAGGAGGAGCGCGACGCCACCGGGGCCTTGTGCCCCGACATGTGGGCCATCAGGGCGTCCATGGCCTGCTGGTGCGGGTGCGGGTGCTGCTGGTGCTGTGCCCCGTCCCACGGCTGCCCGGGGGGAAGCTGGCCGCGCTGAGTTGCCTGGGCGGCGAACGGGGAGGCAAGAGTCAGGGAACCCGTTTGCGTTGTAGCACCATCACAGTGCCGAGTCTCACGGCCAAGCCGAATCATTCCCCACGCGCAAAGACGCACAAAAGCCAATGCAACACTCTAGGATGAGTCCTACCTCCAGCACGGCCGCGGTGTCGTGGATGGCTGTCTGTGACAATGATGCCGCCAGCTGCGGCGTGAGGTTTCCGGGCAGCTTGCCGAGGTGCTCGGCCTTGTTCATGGCGCGCAGGGCCGCCAGCCCGTGGCGCGTGTCGTAGAAGGTGATGAACTTCTGGTTGCTGCGGTCGGGCGACTCGCGAATGTCCTTGACGTCGCCGAACTTGGAGAACAGCCAGACGAGGTGGTCGTTGGAGGTGTCGGGGTCCAGGTTGAACACGGTCACCGTGCCCTGAAAACAAGCAACACCCAAAAGAGCGTCTCGCTCAAGTCAACACACTTAATGTTTCCTTTCATACTTTGCTCAGGAGTTGCTGTTATCTCACACCCTACTAACACCCGCAAACGCCATGGAGCTACCGTATACACGCACTCTGCAGACTGCTTCCTGTCGACTTGCAGTCACGTGGGGTCGAAAAGTGTTGCCAAAATTGAAGCCCCACCTGGTTGACGGTGGGGTCGCCCTTGGGGGTGCAGAACTGCACCTCGAGAGGGTTGCCGTTGATGGGCACGCCGTTGAGGGAGGCCTGGGCACGCGCGGCGGACCGCAGGTCGAAATACGACACCATCACGATCCCGCGGTGCTTGCTGACCGTGTAGATGTGCCGGACGTCGCCGAAAACCTGGGGAGAAATAGGGCAGGTAGATACCGGTATGGGAAAGCGGTCAGCGGCCTCGGGTTCAGCTGTAGGCCCTCGGGAAGGCTCTGCAGTCCAGCATGCCCAACAGCTCACCTTGAAGGTGGCAAGCAGCTCGTCGTCGGAGGCAGAGGGGTTGATGTGGCGCACCAAGAGAGTGCGAGTGGGTTCGCTGTGGGGCTCATGTCCGCCGGACGCCAGGTCTGCACCTAAGGCGTCGAGCTCAGCGTCAGGACCTAGCTCCAGCCCACCAACGGCGCTGAATATGTCCTCCTCATGACGCGGGAAGCCGTGCCTGTAGCGCAAATGCAGCGATCAGGGTAAGCTAGGGAATGAACGGGGCCGACTCGCAGTAGCGTTGGCGGGAAGCGCAACACTGTTGCCACTGCACGCACCTCGCGTAGCCCGCTGTCTCCAAATCCGCAAAGCTGCTGCCACCAGACCTCAGGCTGGGGTCGGAGGCATTCTTCATCATGCTAGACTGTTGCTGTAGGCTCCCGGCCTCGCTTGTCACGCCTGCGAAACGGACAGCGAACCATCAGCGCGGGAGGAAGCGTTCAGCGGTCGGACCCACCCCAGAACACCGCTTACCTCTTGAGCGTTCCGTTGAAGGGTCATACATGGAAGCCAACGTATCGCTCGACAGCGTGTGCGAATGGACTGATGGACCACCCCCGTGCCCCTGCGACCAGCAAAAACAGGGGTAGTCGGAACCTGGAAATGTTGTTGTGCTGCAGATATTCCGTCCTTCCGCTGTCCGGCTCACCTGGCCGAGTTGGGGCATCAGACTGCTCTCAGGCCTCCAGGCAGAAGCTGAATACGACCCCAGCATTCGGAGCTGGGACTTTGGACCCTGTAGTCATTAAAGAGTGGCGGTAAGGGTGCGAAGCGTCAAGGAAGTCTCATGATGAAGGGCCGGCCGTAGTGAGGAAAGTAGGCTTCGCGTGCCTCACTTGGGCCCAAGCAAAGCAAGTATCAAAGTGTTGCATTGCAGGACAGTGCTTGGGCAGCCAGTGCGCCCTATGCCCGACCCCCTTCTGCAGTTCCCCTTTTCCGATAACCCTACATGCCTGCTGCTTCAGCGCCATGCATATCGGTAGAAGCACTTAGGCGACAGCAATATCTTAATCTACAGAGCCGTCAAGCACCACGCGCCCAAAGGGTCAGGACACCTAAAGAAAACATCGCTTGCCTTTCAGGGCCTGGCTCTCAACCAGTCCAGAGGGTGGGGTACAGGTCCTGCTTTTTCGATCGGTCTCCTGCTGACGCCTGCTAACAGGAAGTCCTTACGACCGGAAACCGACGCACCAGTGCGCACTCAAGCGCAGAGTTTCGCCTACTTCGCTACTCAACTATTCCAAAGCAACCCTAATTACGCACGGCACGGCACTTCAGGCCGTGCCGGCCAAGGAGAGTGTACTTTGAGCGGGCCAGGACTGTTTCCTTGGAGGAAGGCTGAAACTGGGGTAAGGAAGAGAGAAAGCCCATTGAGACATACATCCATCCTGTGGCCCATTTCGGGTCTCTGCTCTGCCTTACTTCGGCCGCGCAGTAAGGAAACGGTTAGTGCTAGAGAACTGAATGCCGATGCCGACCGTGGCTGGAACAACCGCCGCTGCACTGCTAATGAAATTTGCACGTCCTATAGAGTCGTGCTTTTTGCGGTCGCAATGGGACAGTGAGATACTTCCCCGCAAGATAGTTTTTCGGCGGTGGCCCTCCAGGCGTGTCGGTCCTCCGGGCGTGCAAACAAATGCCAAATACCTGGAACGTCATGCTACGAGATACGCACTAGATATTGACAAATTGCTGACAAGCCTCAGGCTGGTTTGGACGAGCCTAGAGTGAACGGGTTCGAGGCAACTCGTTGCCATCACGCGGTTGCACACGGCACCAGGGCCCATCCACAAACCAATCGACTCTGCTGCACCCATCTCCCTCATCCAAGACCCGTCCGCTTGCGCACTCCTACGCCGCACGCACAGAATAGTAATGATGAACAGGACGCCACCACCGGGTGCCCGCCGTAACGCCACATCCACCGACAACACACCAAGCCCCCTTCCTCCGACCCACGCACCTCACCACCGCCGAGCCCCTGACCCCCTCACTTCTCACCGCAACGACATCCCATCCATGCCCAGCGTCACCCCGTGCACTGCCCGCTGACCCCCCGCTGCCGAACCCGGCCCTGACCCCAACCCTGGCGACCCCCTCGCCCCGCTCCCGCTCCTCGACAGGCCGCCCCGCCCCCCTGCCCCACCCGCATGGAACCCCCCAGTCCGCGGCGGCACTCGACTGGCCGCACCGCTCACACCCAGCACCGGCCCGTGCCCAGCCCCTGGCCCTGACCCAGATCCCTGCGCATGGTGCCCCCCCTGCACACCTCCCCCTTGCCCGTACCCAGCTGCCGGGCTGCCCTTGCCCACACCCGCACCTGCACCCCCGCCGTCCGCCTCCCCACCAGCTGCCCCCTGCTCCTTCATCTCCGCCGCAAGCTGCGCCTTCATCCTCCGGATGTTCAGCCGAAGCAGGAACTCCCGCTGCTGCGGCGTGACCTGCTCGTCGTCGATGGTGCCCAGGCTGTCGTTCATGAGGATGAGGGTGTCGCGGTACTTTGGCGCCTTCACGATCGGGTTCCCGCGTAGGTCCAGGTTTTGCAGCACGGCGCACGGCTGTACGACAGTGTCGATCGCGTCGAAGGCGTCGATGGCGTTGTTCGACAGGTCCAGGCGGCGCAGGCGGCACATGCCGGACAGCTGGGGCAGGGAGGCGGAGGTGATGCCGTTGTGGGCGGTCGTGAGGATGCGTAGGCTGCGGCCCAGCGCGGCGACGGAGGGCGCATCGAACTGCAGTGGGGTGTTAGGCGGCAGGCGCTGGGACGAGATGTGCAGCTCCTCCAGGGCGGGGCACGCCTCCAGGCCCGAGACCACCTGGCAGGGGGACGTGGGTTGGCCGTGGGTTAAGGGAAGCGGACTGTAGGTATGACGCAGACACGGACCCCGCGGTCCCTTCTCAATGAGGAGGATCTGCGTGGCTTGCATTTGTTGGAGCTATGCGCGGGCAACATTGTGCGGTGCATTTGACAGGGTCGCAAGGACATGGCTGTAGTACCCAAACCCCAGTAACGCACCTGGATGCAGTTGTGCTCTAGGTACAGCTTGGCCAGGTTGCGCATGCCCGCCAGGCCGCTGATGCAGGTGATCTGGTTGTTGGCCAGGTAGAGGTGCGTCAGCCGCCGCAGGGTGGCCACGTTCTCGATGACGCTGATGCAGTTGTCGTACAGGTACAGCACCTGTACGGCAGGCGAGAAGGGATGTTGTATGCTTTCAGGTAGCAGGACTGAAGCGCAAAACTGCGGCCGCCGCCGACGGCCCACACGGCGATGGTGGCTTGCCAATGATCAGGTTTGGCGGTGATGGTCTGTTAGTCTGCTGAGGCCAACATAATTTTGCGCGTGTACACGCCCACAACCTTATGCTGTCCACCTCACGGGGATCTCTAAGAGTTACTCGTGCTTCGCGTGTGGGTAAGGCGGGGAGGCGCATGGATGTGGTCCGTGCAGGGACCCGCGCGCGCAAGAACGGTGTGCACCGTCCCACCTCCAACGTCTGCCCTGCGTGCAGCATTGCCACCACAAACCTAGCCTTACAAACACCCTTCCCGCGGCATATGCCGTCCCACCTCGAGCGTTTGCATGGCCCGCAGGTTGGAGATGCGCCCGATGTTGAGTCCATTGAGCCGCAGGTGGCTCTGGGCAGCCAGAAACTTCTCCTCCGCATTGGGGTCATCCGCGTGGGGCGAGGGCCGCCGCCGTGTGCCCTGGGCAAACGGTGCCAGAAAGTGGTGATAGGTGTAAGCAAAAACGTCGGGCAATCAGGCTGGTACTGCACCGGTGTGCAGGCGTGGGGTACCAGGTGTCAGCACGCAGGAGGAGCGGAGTAGAGGGCAAGGCGTGGCGGGATGCGTCTGCGCACACACATGCGAGGGCGGTTGGGAGCGATACAGTCATGGTGACTGTGGTCACACCTGCTTCTCTAAAGCCCGGAGGATGAGCTCGCGGGTGATGTCCCGTCCTTGCCGCTGAGGTTGGTGGTGTTGCTGTTGCAGTTCTGAAGAAGGGGAGCCAGCCCCGCCCCTGCCACCACCTTGCCCCTACAATAGGGAGTATAGCCCCAGAAGATGGTATAATTTACAGTGTTTCGGTTAGGGATTCAAGCTTCAGCACCAGAGCTGTCAGCCGTGTCACCAGCAGCAGCACAGGGGACCCTGGGGGGTCTGTCAGGAAGCCAGTGGTACAAGGGGCACATGCAGTCCGCTATCGAGTATGTTCGGAACGACTGTACCACAATGCATTTGCACTGACTGTGCGCTAGCTGGCTTCTGTCAGCCTAGGCCCCATGCGCACTGGCATGCGCCATGAAGGTAGCTGTGGCAGAGTATTGCGACCGCGCCCCACCTCCGGATCCTGCCTAGATACGTCTTCAAAATAATCGCGGTCCCCTTGCAGCAGCTCCTGTTCGTCAAGCGGCTCCCATTCCTCGTCCATGGTCCTTGTTTGAAACCGGCGTTCACAAGCTTGTAGTCATCACGCTTATGCGTAAGTCGTGCACGTAAGCATTTATAGGCAACTTGTGTCTTGCACTATATTCCCTTCTTGCTGTGCCAGTACGACAAGGGTGTTGCTTCTGTTTGCCATGCGAGTCCCTATGGATCGCGATTTCCAGGCGAGTGCCTGCAGCTGTACGTGTTGCTCTACACCTTGCTGTCCATTGCAATGGCTGCCCAGGCCCTTTTCGACCGGTACAACGCAATCCAGGCGCGCCTGGAGGCGCTCGAGTCCCACCCTGCGTTCAAGAAGCCACCCAGTGTGGCTCTCGAAGAACGTCAGATTGCCATTCTGGAGCGCATCGGGCGCCTGGCAGCGGCTCTGGGCATCGGCGCCGATAGTGCTCAGCCACCTGCTTCGACGCGGCCACGCCCCACCGTGACACCAGACGCCAGCCCCATCCAGCAGAAGCTGGAGCAGGAGCTCATTGACAAGGGTTTCTCACACTTCAGGTGAGGCTCAAGAACAAAAGTAAAGGGCATGGAGTGGTGGCCCGCTTGTGGCTTCGAGTAGAAGGGTCACGTGAGAGAGTAGCCAGCCAGAGCCAGCATGCAGCAGGGTGCACCAGCCAGGGAGCCTCCGCTATGCAAGGCTCAGATACCCCTTATTCTGATATCTTAACACGCTAATGCCTCGTAATCCACCTGCCCGCCACTTAACAACCTTCTAATTGCCTTCCCTGGACCCCCTGTTCCCCAGGTTCGTGCGGGTGCCGGGTGACTACTACGATCAGCCGTTGGAGTTCCGGCGGGAGTGCCTTTCGGCAGCCTCCGTGGACCACCTGTGCAAAAGCATCGTCATGGAGAACACGCGGGCGCATGATTCAGTCACGGTGCGTCGTGTAGATTATGCCGTCATCGCGTGTACGATACACTGCATTCCTATCTGCTGCGTCGTGCCACTTGCATTACCCAACCCTGGAGGTTTGCATGGACGTGATGCATACCCGGGAGGGCTGGTGTATGGCCGGGGGCCAGCAGCTGCATATGGCGCGGTGGTGCAGCTGGGAGGCCCACCAAGAGTTCCGCGGCGTGGAGGCCTGGCTTTGGTTGGGTGGCACGAGGCGCCCCAACGGGAGGGCCCAGGAGTCGGCTAACGACCAGCAGTGTTTAGCGATGCAGTTGCGGGGCAGTCCGCAGCAACTGTGCAGCTGTCACGACCAGGGCCCCAGGTTTATTTGTTACTAAACACGCGCTGCCATGAGAAAGTCCATACCCCCTGTGCCTTGGTGCACAGCCAGCAGCAATCCTGGCAAGCGTCCAGAGCCATCTTGTCAGGCTGCAGGTTGTCGGGTCCTTGCCAGCAGCGTGCGCCACCGTATGCAGTTCAAGTGGCCTCAGCCTTGCTCGTTTACCCTGGCACAGGACTGGTCCGACCCCCGCAACTCCAAGTACTACTGCATTATCGTGCAGTACACGGCCCGCCTGCACGCGGACAAGCTCAAGGTGCACATCCAGGAACTGGGGGGCAGGAGGTTCGGGCGGCAGTACTACAACATGCGCCTGGCGCCGGAGGAGGTGGGCGCATGTGAATTCTGAAGCCGCTTGTGCAGTAGGATTGTGTGTTGGTAGGCACGGTAGGTGGGACAACCGGCCGTTGGAAGGTTGGTGCAGCTGCTCACTCCCAGCGTCACATGCCTGAGCATGTCTCAACCCTCCGCCAGTACAAAACCAAGCCATGACCGCACGCGTCCCCAACACGTTAATTCCAACACGGGCCTGGTGATGACCAATGCCCATGCGACAGTGCTGCCGTACTTCACGTGCGCTGTACGGCATTGCCGTACGACCCGCAGGTGAACGACGCGCTGACGGGCTACTCGCACAACGCGGTGTCGCCCATCGCCATGAAGGAGCGGCTGCCCATCGTGCTAAGCCACAAGATTGCGCAGCTGCAGCCCGAGGAGTTCTTCCTGGGGGCGGGAGAGGTGGACCTCAAGGTGGGCGCTGGGCAGAGGGCCTTCCTGTCGGGCTGGCCATTCCGAGCTTCCCCTGTGCAGCATTCTAGCATGCCCCGGTGGGCCTCCCTTGGCGGGTGGTTGGACTGCAAGGTGGGCACCGGGCAGAGGGCAGAGGGCCGCCTGTTAGAGCGTGTGGTCAGGACATGCATGCCAGAGCAAAGCCAACAAGGTCTCGCTGCGGGGCTGCCACACGTCAGCAAGGGACACGTGTCAAAGCCCGGGTTGAACTGGGCGTGCGAGGCAGTGGCACCATACTTGTGTCACCGATATCCCGTGGGTGCTGCCTCGACCTGTTGGTCGCTGGCCATGGGATGGAACGCCTGAAGCGGTATTCTGGCAGTACGTA
>VFQN01002318.1_pt1 | contig 29771 bp, 55 predicted proteins | sample 3512371 | NCBI WGS metagenome assembly VFQN01 (sample SAMN10412370, study PRJNA504923) | tailings metagenome | isolation source: Replicate 2 from Balatoc abandoned mine | place: Philippines: Itogon, Benguet | collected 2017-08-28 | reverse complement strand
AAGGCCCTAGAGGCCATCGCTGTGTCTCGGTCCGGTTATGGACCCCCGGCTTTTGCCCACAGTGTAACACTGGATCACCCATAACGCGTTCACTGAAGTACGTTCAGCAGCCACCGATCTCACCCGTTAGTCAATTTCTGAACCAGCAGCAACGCCTACCTCTGCACGCCCAACGCCCATCCAAGTATAGCGCGCGCATGGCATCACGTGTGTAAACCATAAGCGTGGCTGGCTCCACTGGTCGCCAAACTCGATCCACTGGGTTCCGGCCGGTCGTCCTGCTCCTGCTGCTGCTGCTGCTGCTGCTGCTCCAGCTGTCACCTCAGGACTATCCATTCCTGCCCCGTCACCATGCAGTGTCTGCAACCTACACCCACAACCACCAACACCCGTGCACACCAGCCGACTGACCACTGGGTCATTTTCCCATGCACACCATGGCTGCAGCCCCCAAGAAGCACGCTCCTGAGTCGCACCGCGCCGTCACGCCGCCGCTTGAGCCCACCGGCTGACACAGCTGCAACAGGACGCACGCCGCTAGGTGTCGTGCACGCCTGGGGCAAAGGACTCGGCCACGTTGTCCCGGTTGACGGAGTCCCACAGCGGGAACTGCACGGGCATCAACTCGGGGCTGCGGGGCAGGAGGGGTAGGGATGCAGAGAGCAGTTCGGCGAAAGCAGCGGGAGAGCAGCGCGTCGCCTGACAGAGGAGGAGTACCAGTGCAGGTGGCCTTGGCGCCGCATGTATCAGTCCCATCAGCGCCGCTGGTACGCGGTGCATGCCACAGCCGTACAGGGCGCCGTACAAAGCACAGCGTGTGCACAGGACCATGCCACTCCAGTCCCAGCGTCGGAGCTAACCGTTATACCTTTGTACCGTTACATGACCTCCACCCCCTGCCGTACGGACCCATGCCGTACCGTATGTCTGGCCACGTGTCGTCCAGCAGCTGCTTCATGAGGGCCCACACGCGGTCCTGGCCCGCGGCAGTGAAGTGCAGCCCGTCGCACAGCAGCCGCTCGCCCCACTGCTCCTCCTGCGCAGGTGGGGAGCAGCATAGCGGTGCGGCTTCAATCGGTTCTAGGCTTGAGGCGCGACCATTGCACACCGTAAAGGGGCGGCAGTAGATTGGCCTTCCTGGTAAACTGACAGCACCGCTTGTGAGCTGCGATTTCTGTCACGTCCCGTACAGGATCAGACAGAACCTCGTGTGCTTCATTTCGGCGAGGACGCATATACAGTACTGTACTTCCGTGGGCAAGCTGTGCGCTGCTGGGTCGTGCCTCACAGCTTGTCAAGCGCTCAAATTATTCCGCAGCCATCGACCGTCAAAATTCCCTTGCTGCTGTGTTACCTTCTGCAGCAGGTTGAACAGGTCCAGGCAGGGCAGCCCCAGGTCAGCAGCCACGGCTGCGGCTGCGGCGGCGTAGGGCGCCGTGGCCTCCAGGGTGCGGTCCAGCGGCCAGTCGGCGGCCTCCTCGCCCATGCGCTGCAGGGGTAGGGGTGGGCAGGAAAAGGGGTGGAGAGCATATTGTCAGGGCCACCAGAGGACAAGAGGGGCGGAGCAGGCGTGGGCCGTGGGGACCCCTTGCTCAGTAAGCGAGGTTGGGTCAACGCGTAGCTCAGCTGGTGTGGCAAAGGGCTGGTTATGGATCCACGCGCACTTGAAGAGGCTATTGGCAAGGCTTGTGATCCGTTTCTGTGTGCCTGGAGCGCAGGGGGGCGGGGGCCGTTACCGACCACCTGTACCGCTGTACGGCACCCCGCTTACCCAGATCTGGTGCTTCTTGCGGCCCGGGCCCCACACCGGCGGCGGGGTGACGAGCAGGATGCGGCTCACGCCCCCCACGCGCCGCATGTAGTCCACCATGGCCCGCAGGTTGGCCTCGTACTCGGGCAGCGGCACGTGCTGCCGGGCGCTGTGGCTGGGGGGCGACCCACGGGTCAGTGAACGGGCATTTGGCAGAAGGCAGCGGAGGGCAGGAGAGGAACAGGGACAAGGGGGCCAGAGGGCAGCGTCGCAGCCCACGTACCCACATGGTCAAGACAACCCAACCCTTGTCACAAGGCTTCGCGAAGCTGAGCCGGTGGTAAGGTCAGCGACAGGCAACGGGACGGCCAGCAGCTTGTGAGGATGGCGCTTGGTATAATCGTCCTTATCCTAAGAGGCGGGCTGGCCCTGCGTGAAGAGCCAAAGGGGCCTGGGGCCGTAGCCCGTTGTGGACTGGCCCCAAGGAGCCAACCGGCAGTGTGCAGCCCCCTGCTTCCCAGCAACCCCCTGCCCGCAGCTCACGTTGGCCCCTCCAGTCGTGCCGCGTCGTTGGCCCCAAAGAACAGCGTTGCGAACAGCACGTGCCCCAGGCCCGTGGCCGCACCAGCCGGCGGCGCGGACCCGTCGTCGTCTGCGCCGCCTCCGCCGCCACCCTTGCCCTTGCCTGTGCCGTTGGGCACGGCCGTGCCGTCGACTGCAGGCTCTGTGGCGATGGCTGCCGGCTGCGGCGCGGCAGCCGGGCCGAACACGTGTGGCAGGGTGTGCACCGCCCAGCGCGTGTTGTAGCCCGACAGGCCGCGGTTCACAACGTCGGCCTGCGTGTGGGTGCAGTAACGAGGGCAGGTGTTAGGGCACTGTAGGGCCACGCGTAAGCATCGGGGTAGCTCTAGCGCATACAGGAAGCAGGTCTGCCTGCATCGCCTATGCTGGCTGAACAAGGCAGGCCTGGGACCGTGGGTGAGACGCAGCACTTCAGTACGTGCGCAAGCGTGCACCGACATGGTTCTCTTGCCACGGTGCGAGCGACAGGATGAGCTCCAGGGCCTGAAAGACACGCCTGGCCTATCAGTGTCATTTGCCGTTGGAAGGAGAACGAACGCCGCTGGCCTCACGGCGTCATGCCACAACAACTTTCAGCAAGCCACCCACCCTGCGCGTGTAGTTCTGAGCCAGAGCTGAGGCCCAGCCCCCAGGCACTTCGAACCCGCGCTCTGTGAGGCTGTCGCCAAATAGCACGATGCGTGGCCGGGCGGCCGCGACGAAGTAACCCACGGAGGGTGGCGCTGGGATAGCCCCTGGGGTGGCCGCAGCAGCGGCCGCAGCGGCCTGCATGGTCGCAGTTGCCTGGCCGGACGTTGACTGGTCTGCAGCTGCTCCTGAGGCGGTATGGGAGGATGTATTTGCGAGCTTGCTGGTGGTACCTTTCGTGTGGTGATGTAGCTGGCTGTTCGTGAAGGCTGCTCCTGCAGCTGCTGGGGTGGGAGCGGTCCCCCTGTGAGCTGAAGCTCGGTGGTTCGGGCTGTTGAGCGAACGCGCAAAGGGTAACGCGATAGGAATGACAAGCAGGATAACAGCTGTGATCACTACGACAAGGTGGCCCCTGTTATTGTTATGTCCAGCAGGGCGCGAAGGTATTGCGCTGGGACTGTTGCGAACCGAACGCCTCCAATCGCGCGCGGGATACATATATAGAGTTCAACCAAAGTGCGTATGTCAGACTCTAAGCTGGCGTAACTGATTCACAGCATGCTGGGGCCTAGACATGGAATGCGCGGGAGACCGGAGGCATCATGCTCCGTAGTGGGTTGGTAACCGGGCTCAACGCTGCCTGGCGTGCCAACGCGACATACCAGAGATGCACTCCTATACTAGCCGTTGCGCTTCACCACCGCTCTCCGTGCGACCCAAGACCTCGCGTCGTCGACACGCGTCAGCGTGCAACTCCCTTATCCCGCCGTATCCAACTATGCTAGTCTGGCTCGGTCTGCATAAAGTTGTGACAATTGGCAAGTCATAGCATGTGAACATGCGCACTGGGGCCTGGCCTGGCTCTGCCAACCAAGCATGGACGGGACATGGCAACGCAAGGCCACCCGACGGGGCGAGGCAGCAGCAAATGCGCTTTGCTTTCAGCGTGCCTCTGGCCAACATGAAAACAACGACTGCATGATTGGTGTACTCGGCTTTTGCGTCTGGCCACGTGCGCACGCGGCGAGGCGTCCCTGTGGGTGCCATGAATCGCGCCTGCTGGGAAGCTGACTACTGGCTGAACAGGTCAGGAGGGCCCTCTGGTTTCTGCGTAAGCAAACGCCACTCAGGAGCACTGGACAGCTGTGATGCAGAGTGAGGCAAGCGGCACCCTCAACGGTGGGTAGGCCTGGCAGGGTTGAACACGGTAGGGCCCTGTCACATTCTTCTCATGTCATGCAGTCGGGCCTTAGGGCACGCTGTGCACCTTGTAGCATTACTATAGACTCGCATTACCTGAGGCTATGTGCCGTTTTGCAGAAAGTGCGCAAAAAGCTTCAACACGCCCAGGCCGCCAGGCACGTGCCTGCTGCAGCGCCAGGCACGTGCCTGCTGCAGCGCCAGGCACGGTTGCGCCCTATGGCGCGCAGATGGAGGCTCCTGATAACGAGGGCCGATCGAACCCTGCGGCCGAATGGTCGTTATAGTTGCAATGTGTCCCGTAGGCGCTGGTACTCAGCACCTGTGAAAATGCGCGCGTCAAGGTGCTGCTGCTGCCCGTGGGCCATGGGGCCCCGCGTCAGCACCATGTCGAGAAAAGCACATAGTGGGCATCCCGATAGCAACTCCAAGTCTTGATATTTTATACAGAACTACTTGTGTTGTCTACCCTGCTGTCGTGCACTTGTTGGGCTGGCGGCAACCCTAGTGAAGGGCTTGTCCTTCGTGGCGCAGGTCCCGCATGACTTCGCTGTTTACGCAGTGGTGACCTGCCTTTAGCCTTTGCTCGGCGCTTTTTACAAAAGCCTACTCCAAAATATCATCGGCCGAGACCTTGGCCATGAGCGGCCTGCGCGACACTGCGGACTCAATGGAGAACAACATATGCGACTTATAGTTGACAAACAAGCGTTACGATGCATCTTGTGGAGAGCAGACCTACCACCTGCCCTAGGAAATGCAGTAGTGGCCGCGCCAAGCCGCTGGGGCTACATTCTGGCCTAGGAAGGCCGATACACTGCTGCGATGGACCCACGTCCTCCGGCGCTGGGCCGCTCTTGGCAGCGCGACCTGCCGCGTGCTACCACGGCGGCGTGTCCCGTGGCCCCCAGGGGGCTGCTCCTGTGAAGCGTCACCTCCTTCCCTGGCTTAGGTAAGCGCCGAGCGCTGGCATTCGCTGCATGCACTGGGCAAGGTAACATGCATCATCTTGCTACCCTTCCAGGCTGGTGGTTTGGCCTGTGTAAACTGTGAAGCTGCTGGTCAGCGCAAGTGCATTGCCTGTTTGCTGGTTTCTGCGGCGGGCTGTCCCTTGCTGCGGCTGCAGCACACTGCACATGCATGTACCAGTATGTAACTTTCAAAATCATCGTTGATGTACGTGTCCCTCAGGTCGAGCGGCAGCACAAGTGGCGCTAGGCCTGCAGCAGCAGCAGGGTCACCGCCTGTACCCACAGCAGCCCCTGGCCCCGTGCCCAGCAGCAGCAACAACAATGACACAAACAGCAGCACCAACATCAACGGCAGCACCCCCGAGATAACGGAAGAGGAGGTGGACGCGACGGCCAGCACAGAGCTGCAGGCGGCGGCGGCCAGCGTGGCGGCAGCGGCCGTGGCGGAGGCGGCGGCAGCGGCGGCGGTGCCGCTGGTGGCGGCGGCGGCAGCGGCCGCGCCGCCGCCGCCGCCCACCACCTCCGCCATGCACCTGCTGCGGCGCGTTGTGGGCATGCTGCGGGCGCACCTGCTGCCGGTGCTGCTGGTGTTCGCGGTGAAGGAGGCGGCGGCCTTCCTGCTGCACCGCGTAGCGCAGCGCATCACAAACCACGGTGGGGCTTTGGGAGCAATGGGAGGCGTGACGGGTTCAACATTGGACGTGGGGCTGGGCTCTGGCTTGCCAAGGACCCTGAGGCTGGCGCAGCCTGCCTGACGGCGACTGACTGACACTTGGATGTAGCCGTACGGGAGTAATGGCGGCTGGGTGGCTACTCGCTTCCCCGCGAACACTTTTGGTTCCCGCCTCCTGCGCACCTGGCATGGCCTTGCTGGTTTGCGTTCATGTGCGCTGACCCTCACCTGGCCCTACCCGCAGCTGCCGAGGTACTGCTAGGCACACCAGTGACCACCGCTGGCAACCCCTGGTGGCTGTACCTGGACGCAACCTTCATCCGTTCAAACCCAGGTGGGCGACCCAAGGGGGGGCTGGGGCCGACCTGCTCAACATCGTCGGTGTATGTGTGACAAGCAGCGACATGCTGCCAGCGAAGGCACGGCCTAGGTTTTAGACGGGTCAGAATGCTGCCAGGTACCTCACCGCCCTCCGCCACGTCTCAACGCCCGCTCGTCCTTCTCACGCCCAACCCACAGGGTACGAAATCCTGGTGGGGCTGTTCTTCCTGCTGTGCCTGCCCTTCAACCTGCTGCTAAACAGCGCCGCCTTCACCACGGTCGCGCTGCTGGTGGCGCCACCGAACCGCACCAGGGAGGCTCTGGCGGCGGCGGGCGTGGCGGGCGGCGGCGGCAGCACCGGCGGGGGTGCGCGGGTGGCGCGGGGCCGCGGCGGGAGGTCGTCGGGCGCAGGTGGGACCAAGCCGCACAAGGGGGGGAGCTTGGGCCGGAGGAACGCCCCTTACCTGTTGGGGCATGCCAGCTGCTCCTTGTAATGGGAGGCAGAAGCAATTCGACTCACGAAGCCTGGGGTGGGCACTGCTTTTGGTATGCCGTGAAGGGGGACGGCCTTTCAAGGCAGGCGACTGCGTGCCTTTGCCAGCGAACCGCCGGCAAACCGCCGGTTACCGCCGGGGCAACGCCACACGGTCGAACGGCGCATGCCCCTGCATCCCACGGTTTCAGGGTTTGTACGGAAGCCACACCGAGCCCTCCTGTGCATTCTTTTGCATCAAGGTAGTCCTATTTCCTCGGCTAACAGCAACTACCCAATCCCCATGTCCATAACCGTCTGCCCCGGCATCAGACGGGGGCGCGGAGGCGGCGGCGGCGCTGCTGGCGGACCTAGGCATCCAGGCGCAGCCGGCGGCCCTGGCGGCGGCGGCGAAGCCGGGGACATCCCCTGCTTCGCCGTCACGGTACGACCTGCAGACGTCCTGGTCGACGGCGGCGGCCGCGCCGATGGCGCCGGCGGCGGAGGCCCAGTCCGCAACGCTGTCCAGCATCGGGCTGGACCCGGAGCCGCTGCCGCTGGCGGCGGCGACGGCGGCGCCTGTGAGGCCGGCGACGGCCGCGGAGCCGGCGGCGGGCAGCAGCAGTAGCACGAGCGGCGATGCTAGTACTGGCGGCGCGACGGGGCTGCAGGGTGCGGCGGGGGCGGCGGCCGCGGGTGCAGGTGCCGCGCCAGCAGGTGTGGCGCAGCCGCCGAAGGAAGGTGGGCACTGTCTACGTCAAGGCTCTGTACCCTTACGCTGCACCGGACCGCCTGGCGCTCGGTGCCGAGCTGCTGCCCATTACGGGGCACTGCTACCGCAGCGTTCACGCACGCGCACGGGAGCGCATTGCAGTAAGGCGCCCTCTTTACTCGGTATCTCGTGCTCCCATCTCGTGCTCCCATCTCGTGCTCCCATGTGCCCCGCAGGCCCCGTGGTGCTGCTTCGGCGCGCCCTGGGCCGTGTGCTCCGCGCGCTGCCCGACACCCTGCAGCTGCTGCGCCGCGTGTGGTGGGCCGACATACAGTTCACAGTACGGGCGCTGCCGCTACAGGTGAGTGCATTTGGGGCGGGGTAGAGCGAATGAGCCCTGTATGCAGAATACGACACTGATGACAGCGCATTTGTCGGGGCACACACCTAGCTGCTGCAACAGCGGCGGTGCAGCGTACTGTTGTTCGCTTGGCAAGGGCCCGCAAGTAGCAGGTGTCCATGTCTCAGGCGATAGTCAGTGCTAGCGTTACTCCACGCGGTGTGTGGCTGTGCTGTTCCTAGCTTTTACCCTCGCCCCCCGCAGGGCCTGTCGCTGCTGGTATTCCCAGCCTTCTGGACGGTGCCGCGGCTGATGCGGCTGCAGGCCACACTGCCCTCCGCGGTGCTGGAGGGAAAGCAGGTGGGGGCTGTTGGGTAGTCGCGTGGGTGCGGGTACCGGTAAGCTGTGGCCGGTGCTGAGGGTGAGCCCCACTTTTGTTTCGGGCCGCGTGCCCCAAGCGATGTCAGACCAGGCATTGCAAGGTGCGTACTGCCCGGCCAACACCGGCACCAGGCACTGGCTATTGCGCTGACGCCCGGACACCCACATCCTAAAGCTGGCTTACTCGTTTGTCGCACTACCATCGGCTGTGCGCTGCACCTGTCGTGCGGTTCGTTGCCGTGCGCGTTCATGAGGCCAATGATGGGGGATATCCCTTCCCCTGGCGCCAATTCAGGGCGTGGAGGCGCTGGACCGCTCCCGGCAGCTCATGGCGGGCTCGCTGGCGGCGTACGGCATCCCCTTCGCCGCGCTGCTGGGCCTGGGCCGCCTCATCGAGTACGTTCAGGTATGTAACCTGGCCAGTCTGAACGGAAGCAGTGATATGAGTGTACGGCATGGACAAGCCGGCGAGAAGCTTGGTCGGCGCGTGCATCCGGCCTTCCCGCTTATTTGCACCGCGCCAGGAACGCCGCCGTTGCGTGTCACGGCCTACGGTATGTCGCGGCGCTAGCTTGGACGGGACACTGCACCGTTGCGAGCTGCTGGTGCAATGGCTGGTGCTAAACACTCTGCCCAAGCGCAAACATGCTGCGGTTAAATGTATCGGCATTATGCGCTACCCAGCAAGGCCGTGCTCCCGTGTGGGTTAGAAGTCGCTGTGGCGTTGTGCGGTTACAACTGTCACCGCAGGGCATCGCGCTGGTGCTCATCCCTCCCCGCTGGTGGCGCGACGCCGTGGAGGTGCCGCTGCTCATCGCGGGGGCCTTCCTGCTGCTCAAGACCATCGTGCACAGGTAGGGGCAACACGACATACCACGCAAGCAGCCCCACCGACCAAGACAGCGGTATTACCAGCTGAGTTTAGCACCTGTGAAGCTCGGCAGCGATGCGTTGACCACCATACTGTGTGCCAGGGCCCGTGTGCCAGTATTGCCCCGTGCTGCAGTGCAACTAGCCTCCTGCCAACAGTTGGGTCGGGTCGGGTCCACTCCTCACCTGCCTTACTCACGTGCCCATGCATCCCTCTCACCCCAAGCCTGCCGCCGTTCCCCTGTCCGCACTTGCATACAGACGCGCAATTGCATCGCTACACACTACTACGCAACGTTATCCGATGATAACGCTGGCATGCCCCTTGTCTTCTGTCCCCGCAGGCTGCAAGACCTGCTGCCGCTGGCCACCTACCTAGAGCTCACAGAGCAGGAGCGGCAGAACGAGGCGCAGAAGCAAAAGGAACGGCAGCAGCTACTCGCCAAGGGAGAACTGGCAGCCAGTTAGCGATGTGGACTGGTGGACTGGTTTCTTTGCCGTAAGCAAAAGCCAGGAGTGACGGGAGTCGCCCATGCTGTTGATGAGGATCTAGTTGGGCATGGTGTTGGCAGTCCTTGTTGCAGTTGCAGTTGGCCCCGGGCCAGTATTGGCAAGCCCCATGGCCTTTGGGCGATGAGCCAGATTGCTGAGGCTGAACGCAGTAGGGTGAAAGCATGGTTGCGCCAGCCTTGGCCCCATTGGACGAGCAACCCCTCAAGCAGCGGAGCACGTGCATCCGGCAAGGGCTGCAGAGCGCTGTGCAGCCGTGTCATGTCATATGTAACCACTATGCGACGCGCTGTTCGTCGTGCACTCCAGTTTAATATGGTAAATAGTAATATTGGGGGGTGTTCTCTAGCGGGCATCCGAACTCGCCTTGGTGGCCGCGCACATGCGCGGGTGAATGGCGAAGCGTGAGGCATGGGAATACCGTAACAGAAATGTTACGCAGGCAGCGTAATCAACTTCGACAATACGTAAACAGTGTCGTTGCTAGGGCTCAGGGCCCAGCGCCCCTACTGCCCCCGTCATCTGCTGACCCACCGCCCCCCACCGAGCGCGTTTCCCGCGCCCCCTGGTGCACCGCCGGGAACCACGGACCGAGGACCCCTCGCTCCCTCATCTCCGTCCGGGCCTAACGCCGCAGGGACGCTGGCCCTGCACCAGTCGCCTCCACCTTACTCAGGGCCCCCATCCTCTGCGCCATCCGGAATCCCGTTTGGAAAGGCATGCTCTGCGCCCCTTGCTCGCTCCCACCGCCCCGCCTTCCGGGCCACCGACTCCACAGCCATCGCCCAGCTTGCCTTTCCCCCACACACCACACCCAGGTTTCACACTGTTCCACACTAGCACCATACACGGCTCCAAGCGGCCTCCCGACTTTCACCACGACCAGCCTTGCAAGCCCTCCTGCCTGCCCATTCACAAGCCCCAATGCCCCCAACAGCAACTGTCACCAGCTTCAGTTGCCTGCCGCATTCCACCGCCTTCCCACGGCCCTTGCCTCCGCCGGAGCCCGCTGTGGCTCCCACGGACCCAGCGCCTGCCCCAAGTCTTCGCCTTCGCCTTCGCTTCGGCCTCCGCCCCCGCCCCACCTCCGCCACTGCCTCCATGTTTGCCTTCGCTGCCGCCTCCAGGGCCCACAACCCCAGCCGCTACTCTTACCTTCATATCTACAGCCCCGCCACAACGACCAACGGCCCCCCTGAGCCAGGGGAACCCGGACACAAAGTGTGCAGCTCAGGGGCTGGCTACGGGAATGCCCCCTTGCCTACCGTAGTTCTGCTCTTTCACCTGCACGTTTGTTAGCCCTAGTGCATAACCATGCATCCGACCACGTGATTGATGCAGGGCAAGACTTCCGTTCATGCGTGGAGTGTGCCAACAGCATGTGGTAAACAGCAAAGCTCCCCTGAGCCTAGGTGTACAAGTGTCCAGGTCTTCTGGTCCAGGTGTACTACCGGTCGTGTCCTCTGCTTGTGTCTGGGTACGGTCAACCGCCGAAGAATGAACTAAACATGTGCTTGAAGACTGCCCCAGAAACCCTGGCATTGTGTCGGTTGAGAAAGTGTGGGTCACAAGGGTAGGTCCTCTGCCTGGGGCTAAGGAAACGTACTCAATCTTGCAGTCTTGATACGGCCATGGTCGCTTTCAGGTTCCGCGCCAAATGCTTAGGGGGAAATTGGGGTGCTGCCGCTTGGGCAAGCCGTAAGAGAAGGTGCTCATGCACAAGCGTGGCCCTCCGGACAGGGTAGCCCTAGACGTACTGGAGTGACTGGGCGGCACGTGATTGTACTGCTGCTTACTGCCTAGACTCACGTTTTGACCGAGGTCAATTGGTTGTTGGTTTACATTATTGACAAAGTTGCATTTGACTGTATGCATCCACCACATTGGCGCCCTTGTCCCTGAGTTTTATCACCTGTACTATCGGAAGCCTGACTTCGAGCTGTGACAATCATTTCTCAGAACTGACACTACATTATGTATGACCTGTTATTAGCTCGGGCGCGAGGGTCGCGAGGCCGCGGTGACCCGCGGTGACAAGGCGCAGCCAGGCCGATTGCAGCCTAGCAGCATGATGCAAAGGCTCTCATGCATCCATATCATACTTAAATGGATGCTGTTACTCCGGCTGGCCTCGGCTTTGACAGGTGGATAGGCTCAGGAGGTTTTCTGCGTTTTCAGGCCTTTGCGTGCACGCCATAGGAATGCTATAGGGGAAACAATTCAGAATATGTCATCAGGGGCCCTGTGCTCGTCTCAACAGTAGTTCATAGTTTCGGACGCGTGGAAGATAGTCAGGCACGGTCTGCACGAAGGCATAAGCGCTGAGCGCGACTTCCGCTCCTCTGCAGACGTCCCACGTCGCTACCACAGCACACTGACGTTCGCCGACAGCGACTTGACGGGGCAGAACCTCGTGGGTGTCGACCTCAGTGGGGCCACAGCCTCAGCGCAGGCGTGTGCGGACCTATGCATCTCCTACCAAGAGTGCATGGGTTTCGCGTACAGGTGAGCTATGTGCATAACAGCCCTCTGAGGGCGGACGTTCCTAACAGCGCCACCGTAAGGCTTACACGTGCACCCAACGCCCAACACGGTGATGCCACCGCCACGACTCACCCGCCAGCACCTCTCCCTTTCCCCAGCCGGGGCCGCACGTGCAGCTTCCGGCAGTGAGCATCCAACTCCATGTCTCTAGTAGCTTACCTGTCGTCACCACTGTCCCTTACCCTGCACACCTATCGGCAAAAAGGTACGGTAGCCTTTGCACACAGGATCCACGCCTTTCCTGTGCCTGCCGCTGCAGGTCCTCCCCACCAACCTGCAACCTGCGGTCATCGCGGGGCCAGCTGATCCAGGGGAACGTCACAGGCGTGGGAGCAGTGGCCGGATTGCGCGGTGCGTGGTGGCTCGGAGGGGCTGGGTGGCGGGGGGTCAGGGGCGGCTGAAGGGCCTCAAGGCCCTCTGCGAGGGGTGCCAGCGCACCTGGCACACGGGGTTCTGCCAAAAATGTGTGGATAGGATGCGCGCGCCAGAACGCTTCGGCGGTGGGGAAAACTGGAACGACAGCCAATTAGTGTCCTTCAGGCCTTTGGGTTGCACGCTGTTCGTCCACGACGCCAAGGGAAGCACCGTCGCACGTCTGCCGGGCTGCACACAGCGCAAAACCCCTGCGAGACGGTATCCTTGCACTGACAAGTAGTACACATGCTACGTACGCATCAACGGACGGTACTGCCCACCGAGCACATGGCATGGTACCGTCCTCTCGTAGGCACCTTTCACTGTACGGTGGAGCCGTTTAAGCGCTTTTACGGCGGCGGCTTCATCACCGGCACGTACGGCGTCGACCACGTGGCACCCGTCGGTGGCGTGGTGCCGACAGCCGCCGACTGCGCGGCGGCGTGTCTTAACAGCGAGGCGTGCCAGGGCTATGTGTGGGTCTACAGCGGGGAGTGCTACCGCCACGTGAATTACTACACGGGTCATGACGTGGACATGTCAGGGACCTACACCTCGGGGGAGTGCCAGTTCCGGCAAGGTGCGTCGGCAGCAGCGGCGCTGGTGGCGTAAACGCAACGGTGTGGGCCGGGACAAGAGGTGTAGGGACGGCTGCAGGGGCGCAGCGCACCTCCTGAGGGGAGCTGGCTGCACACTGCGCGTAGATGATGGCTATTTGCTGCGGCTTGGGGGAAAAGCGCCTCCATACAGAAGGGGCTGGGCCAGGGTTCGGCCATGGGCCCCATCGGGGGCCAGGCCCTGGGCCAGGTGCCGCCACACCGTTACTGCACCCTTGCAGCTGGGAGGCCCAGGCCTTGCCTGCTGTGCTGCATCATGGGTTCCCGCATCGCCACCGTCTCGCAGTGACGCACCGGTGCCCTCCTCCTTCTCCACCGGCATGCCTGCCCCTGCCCCAGGCTTCGACGGCTGCGGCACTGAGGCCCCGTTGCTGGACCGCCTGCTGCCCTCCTCCCCCGGCACCGTGATATACTCCTACCCGGGAAACGTGGTGTTCCAGCGGCCGCCGCTGGTGCTGCTCAGCGTGGAGGCCATTAACGCACAGAGCTACGGGTACGCTGTGGACGAGCGTTCCCGCTGCATGCGGCCGGGCTCACTACGTAGAGCTTGGGTGGCTTTGCTACAGGCGCACGGGGCAAGAGCTCGTAGGCAGCACCTCACGTACGGAATCGGGAAGTCGCTATCTGTCGCCTCACGCACGTTGAGCAGGACGCCATCTCCCCATTATGTGCTCAAAACGTTTCCTCCCACCTTTGCGCCATTACCACCTTCCCGCCAGGGACATCCCCGTGCGGCTGGTGGAGGTGCGCACGGACAGCTACACGGTGGACGCCCCGGGGCCTTATGCGGGCACCGACCCGTGGGCCATCCGCGTGCTGGTGCTGGACGGCCTGCCGGACGGTGGGTCCGTGCCATGCTGCATAACCGGTCTTGTGGAGCTGCCTCGAACGACGGCGTAGGTAGGCCCGCACATTATGCGTTACTGGGTGGGGCGTACAGCCTGTCCCTACACCCCATCGCTCTCTGTGGCAGTACCGTAGCCGAGTGCAGTCGTTGCTGTAGCGGTTGCGACCTGGCTAACCACCGTTTGCCGTACACGAGGCAACTAGACCGTCCTACCTAGCCGGCCGCACATCCCCTTACCTGTTGCTGCCTTGCAGACGTGTACTTCTACCGCGGCGCGCTGCAATGCGACGGCGGCACGTGCACGCCCGACAACGTCACCTCCTGCCTGGCGGCCGCCCACCGGCATGGCATGGAGCTGCCGTCCGGCCGCACGGCGCAACCCTTTGTGGCGATCACCGCGCAGCAGGGCATGGGCGTGCCCAACGCCGGGGTGAGCAACGGCCACGGAGGCAATGCTCCCTGGGCAGAGCCCGACTAGTCAGTATGCCCAGGTTTGTGCCGTGGAGGTCCTTTGTCGCTTGCCCGCAGCTATGCATATGCCTCGCTTAACCCACATCTTGCGCCCGTGGCTCCCCCTCCAGGTTCCCTCGGTGTCCGTGGACGCCATGACCGCCTCCCTCACCCTGTGCCCGGGCCAGCCCCCTGCCCCCGCTCTGCAGTCCTTCAGCGCCGACCTGCTGCTCACAGACCACCCCATGACGCTGACAGGTGCGGTATAACAAGCATGTGGCAGTGTGCAAGGTGCCCTTGCCCGGTGCCCTCTGACTTGCGAGTGCAAGCCCGCGTTTGCCTTGTTCACAACCCGTTGCTAACTCGGCACGTGTTGGCATTGCCGTACGCCCGGCACAGGTGTGGCGTCGTACAGCTGCGCCGTCGGCGACCGCGGCAACTATGCAGCCTGCCCCCTGTCGTACAACGGTGTCAACGGCGACCAGTGCGTGTCGCGCACGCACTCGGTCACCGTGACATTCCCCGTGCCGATGGCGGGCACGCCCGAGATTGTGTTGTCCATCATCGCAGCAGAGGGGTGAGCCTTGAACGCTGCGTCTGCAAGCACGTCTGTGTCCACAAAGCCTCCTTGCTTGCAATGTGCTCCGCCTTGCTAATCCAGCTTGAGCATGTCGCAACCTAGGAGCTTTGGAACTCCTTGGTAAGCTTGCAGACTGTGGCAAGACTGGGTGCTTGAACTCTCTGCGGGCTGGCGCCACTCGCAGGGACCCCAACGCCTCCTTCCCGCCCTCCCTGGCCGTGTCGGCGGTGTCCGTGAGCACCGCGGGCTTCACCCTCGTGATGGAGGCGCGCTGCAACACGCGGCTGTGGCAGCTGCAGGTGTCCTGGCTGGCCATCCTGCCGGCCAACACCGGCGCAGGGCAGAGCTTCTGCTCGGGTGGGTTACTGGCGGGCCTAGGCGACGGGGCCCAGTTGCATGCATCGTGCTTGACACGGTTGCAGCTGGCTGACATGCTCACTTCAGGACATACCGGTACTCCTAGGTCTGCCGAGGCCGCGACTACACCATGCGTGTAAACGTCCCCTTGCGCTTCCCCTTCACGCCTCCAAACTGTACTTCAACGTGTTTACGTCCTGGTGTTGCATCCCCATGCAGCCTCCCGCTCCCGCTACGGCTTCTTCTACCGCGGCTGCTACAACTCCCCTGGTTCGCCAACGTACCTTGGGTACTCCGACTCCCTGACGGTGGAGGCGTGCGCGGGCATGGCGCGCAGCAGGGGATACCCCATCTTTTCGCTCTCGGTGAGCCAGCGCGGCCGACTGCTTAGGGGCTGCACGAGGGCTTGGGGCTTTGAAGCGTAGCAGGCGCTGGCGGCAGCGCAGGGAAGGATGGGAGCGCGCCCCCGCTGTTCCACCCGGCTGGCGTGTTAGCACTGTGACAATGTGAATAATTTGGTGTTATCTCTGGGTGGTTCAAGTCCGGCATGACCATTCTTTTGCGCACACGCAGGGCGGCGACACGTGTTACGGCGCCTCGTCAGCTGGCTCGTACGGCCTGCCGCGGGGCGCGGCGGGCGGCTGTGACCTGCCGTGCAGCGGCAACGCGCAGCAGCGGTGCGGAGGAGCGGGCAGCCACTCGATGTACCAGCTGGTGGACAGGTGGGCACGGGGGGTCGGCGGAGGAAGTGTGTTGCTGCTGCTCGAACAACCCGCTTCCCTAACTACCGCGCGTGTCGTCGATAGTTTGCCCCATGGCGTTCACCTCCTCCACCGCCGGCCATACGGTGTTCCTCAGGCCGCACGGTTACCCGCTGACTGCACAGGACCCCGGCTGCCCCTTTGCGTCCCCGGCTGCGCGCAGGTACTACCTGGCTCCCAACACCACCGACCACGACAACGCGGAGGCGCTTTGCCGTGCCTCGGGCGGCGTCCTGGCCACACCCTTGTCGCAGGAGGAGAGCCGGGCGGCCGTGGTGGCAGCAGGCGCCGCCGCCACTGCTACCGGCGGCGTACGGCTGGGGCTGCGGCGCGGAGACGGCGCGCCGTCCACCGCCATGGTGGACGGGTGGACCCTGGCGGACGGAAGAAGGCTGGGAGGTGAGGCTGCAACTGTGCACCGTTGTCTTGCAGCAAAGTGTGGTCAGCCTGTTGGTTGCTTGCCGATGTCAACTGTGCCCTGCTTTTGTCGCACTTGTACACCGTAATCAAGAGGACACCGTTGCCTCATTGCGTCCCCATCCTGCAGCGTACAACGCGTTCTGGCGGCGGGTGCCCGGCCAGTCGGCGCAGGACCAGCCCAGCGGCGGCGCGGGGGAGTTGTGCTCCAGCGGCGGGGGCGCGCGGCTGCTGTGGTCGGACGAGCCGTGCTCTGGAGCCAAACCGGCGCTGTGCGAGCGGCTGTGTGAGTGGGCTCTACCCCTTTCCATCGCTGTTGCTGTGTTGCCAAATGGGCATTTACCCTTGCCACTGCATCACCACCATATGGGGAGTACACGCCCTTTACTGTGGTGGCGCCTATCCGACCGCCTAATGTCATCAACCCACAAACCCCATGCGCCCCCCGCAGTCACGCTGGTGGAGGACTCGGCCTTCACGGGCTGCTACGCGGACGACGGCAGCGACCCCGCCTTGGGCGTCACCCAGCTGCTGTCCAGCTCCGTGCCCGACGCGGAGGCGTGCGCAGCGCTGGCGCGGCTCCAGGGCGCAAGGTGCGTCTTCAACCGCCATGCAGATTGCTGTACATGACCACTGAAGCGGAAGCGCATACGGGGCACAGTCAAACACGGGACGGCAGGACTGCCATGCATGGTATATCCGGCTGTCCTTGATCGTTAGAGTGACTTGTACAGCTGCCGCGCAAGCGTGGTCAGGAGGTCTCTGCACCTTCGTTGAACGCGCTGCTCCTTCCCCTCTTCCATGCGACCGCTGCAGCGTGTTCGGGCTGCGCAAGGGCGTGGAGTGCTACGCGTCCAGTGGCGTCACGTACGCGGCCGCGGCCCGCAGCGCCTGCGACGCCGGCTGCCCGCCCGCGCTGGCGGCCAGCTGGGGGCCGCCGCAAGGGGGCCGCCCGCTGCAGTGCGGGGGCATCAACGCAACCTCCATGTACACCCTAGGTGAGGGGCTGCTCGCGTCTCCCTCCACCGTAGCTCTGGCACCTTGCAACGGCTTGACAGGGTGGCTCATCTGTGCACTGTGGTGAAGTCCACACATGGCAAGGCCAGGTGCATGCAGACTCCCGCATCAACCGAAGGTGGCCCCAGCTCACTTGCTCCCAATTCGCCTGGACCCTGCCCGCCCCCCTGCAGGCCCCATGTACTGCCGCAGCGGCGTGCGGGCCAAGGGCAGCCTCGATGGCGTCAACGTGGCCCCGCCCGGCCAGCTGGTCACAGAGCAGCTGGACCAGGTGGCGCTGATGCGGACCCCGGAGGTGCTGTACGCCGTGCGGGCCCTGCGCCGACCAGCAAACACGTGAGTGCAGGCTGCCGGTATCGGCACGTGCTTCAGCTGACCACGCAACCGTATGGCGCTGCCATGCTGCCCGCACCCAAAGTTTAAAGCGTACTTCACTTCTGTTGCCAGCATACGTGAAGTTATATGGTAAGGGCTCCAAGCCGCCAACTTCGTAAGCTTTGCACCGAGCTGCCGTTGCTGCCCCTTGCTCCTGTGCCCTCTGGCAGGCTGTCCGTGAGCGTGCTGCTGCAGCGCACCTCCGCCGAGGTCTTCGAGCTGCGCTACACGGTCGACGACATGGACTTTGCGGGCAACCAGGGCACCATGGAGTTCGTCACCACCAACTACCACACCTTTGACGGGCTGCCCGAGGGTGAGACATCCCTTGGCCACAACCAAACTCCTATCCTCACCAAACAGGCTATTGCGCACGTCACGTCAACCGGTGTCACCTGTCAATCTCACTCGACCTTTACATATCACTCAATGGCACGTGTGTCCCCTTGCGCAGGTGTGACTGTGGTGCGTGGCGTGGGCTGCGGCGCCGCCGGCCTGCCCAACTGCCCCGCGGCCCCCGACTGCTGGACGTACAGCCTGGTGCCCGACCCGCACCTGCAGGACCACGTGCCGTTTGTGGCAGCGTACGGCTTTGGGACCAACTCAACATGGGGCACGACGGTAAGGAGTGCAGTGACATGGACCGGGGGTTCCTTCGCTTGCTGCTCCTGCCCCTTTACTGCTTCCCGATACGTAGGCCATGGGTGCTTGGTAGCCTCAAAAGTCGTACACGGGCGACCCAAGACACACTGACATCCATGCGGTTGCATAGCTCCTCATGCAAAGTTACCCTATCTTGCCCGGTTGGTTTCCGCGCCTTGGCGTTCGTAACGGACAGAAGCTGTGGGCATGTGTCCCGCCTGCCTGTGGGCTGGGCCCTTGCGTAGGTAGCCTTTGCTCTTATACCATTGTGAGCCATGTGAGTATGCGCCACCCTATGTGCCCGCAACCCAGGTCATCGCCACGGGCTACATGCTGTCCATCTGCCCCGCGGGGCCCGTGTACCAGCTGAACCTGTTCCAAGCCGACCTGGTGTACACGGACTCACCTGTGGTGCGGACAGGTGCGCATGAGGCCTGTCGCTGGCCGCATTAGCCTGTCTGAATGTACGCACCGGTTCGGTTTGGACGTGAAGCCTCATAGGTTCCCGCGTATCCCGCGTGTTTTGACACGCACGCCCCGAGATAGTTTCTGGCGGTCTTCTGATATCACCCAACGTTCAAGGTGTGACGCTCTTACGATGAAGTGCGAGGACGTGCGGCTGCTATATCAAGTGCAATCGCACGGAACACCCCAAGGCCAATGGGAGCCAAGGGCCTTCACATGCCTGCCTTTGCGTCCACCTGTGCTACGTTTGCCTGCTGGCTTGCAGGCATGTTCACGTGGAAGTGCCCTCCCGGCAACGAGACCGACACCGCCGTCTGCTCCATTACAGCGGTGTCCAGCTGCATGGACCGCACGCAGACCTTCAGCGTGCCGTACGACATCGCCATGTACCAGGGGGCGGGCAGCGACGTCACGCTGTCGCTGGTGCGTGGACTCCCACAAGTACCACTGCATTCGCCCGTTGCCTCTGCACTGTCCTAGACCTCGCTGCAGCATGTTAACCGCCGATACCAGCTGCACAGCAGCCAAGACGCTCCGAAACCATTGCTTCCGAGACTCGCTATGCACGATGTCATCACCGTGTCTCCCAACGCGTGCCGTGCCGCTGTTGTGTGCAGGTGGCTGCGGAGGCGGAGTGCCCGGGCGGCTGCCTGGGCGTGGACGTGGCAGCCTCCGTGGTGTCCTCCTCCGCCTCCGGCTTCACGCTGGAGCTCAAGGCGGGCTGCAGCACCAGCGTTCGCAGCTTCAGCATCAGCTGGATGGCCGTCGCGCAGGCACCAGCCTCGGTCTGTGACGGTACGTCGGGCTGCAGTTCCAGGGATGCGACACGTCCAGGGGGCCCGGCCCGCTACGGTATGACCTGCCCCTTGAGCGCTTGGCCGAGCAAGCACCACGTGCACTAGCTGTGGACAGCCGTGTTCTCGTGTACTGTAGACTGGTAACGTTTCGATGGTCCCAGTTTGGCTGACAGCGTACCCCACCATTCCCCTCCTTGGCCCCCCGCCCATGCATGCAGCGTCTACCGGGCGCAAGGCCATCCGGTCACTTGGCTGCCGCGAGCCGCCGGCGGGCACGCTGCCCGCCTGGCCGCTCAACACACAGCTCATTCCCCCCACACCCGCCATGACGGTGCGCCGCTGCGCCGCTGCCGCCGCCGCGGCCGGCGTCGACGGGTTCGCTATCGACAACGGCACGGCATGCTTCGGTGGCGCGTTGAACGACCTGGCCACGAACCTGGCCAGCATGGACGCCTCCGCGTGCATGCAGCCGTGCACCGGGGCGGGGGCCGGCAGGGACAGCGCGTGCGGCGGGCCCAACGCTCTCGCCGTGTTCGCCCTGCAAGGTACGGCAAGGTTGGGGCTGTGTCGCGGTGTGTCGCAGCTACCTTTCCCGCAGAGCAGCGAACCATGTAGCTGTATGCCTTGGCGCATTGGGGTACAAGTGTACCTCGCTATTATAGTAAAAACGCTGCATGTCGCGCCATGTTCAGTACCTTTGAACTGTACGTCGCTGCTCGCATTGATGGCCCGTTCGGCTCAGTACACTCGCTGCTGCTGTTACCTGCTGCTGCAGAGCGTTACTACCTGAGCAGCTCCCTCGACTTTATGCCGTACGACGCGTCCATGACGGTGTGCTCGACCTCGGGCGGCGTGCCCGCCACAGTCCGCTCGCTGCAGGAAGACCAACTGATTACAGACCTGATATGGGTACGTGCGCAGCCGACGGCATGCATCATGCACTACTTGCTATCCGTACAGCATAGTGGTAATAGTAATGCGGGGTGGCGCGTTGCCTAAAGGGCACAGACAAGCCGTTACGTAAATGATGCAACTGGATGACATGCCCATCCTCTTCGTATGTTGTTATTGTGTCACGCGCAGGCGGACAACGTGGTGAACACGGCCTGGGTGGGGCTGTACGACACGGCGGCCCAACCGTCAACCGCCTCCCTCCGGGACGCCTCTACTTGGGTGTGGACCTCGGGCTACCACCACCTGGACCCTGCGACTGTCACTCCAGGTGGGGCCTGTGTAGTGCCACTGCGCTTACACGTGCCCTTCCTACGCTCTGTGAGGCAAACGTACCACAGGCATTTGCACGCCTTGCACTGTTTCGGCGCCCGCGCGACCTGAGGGTGAGCTCACGCGCCTCCTTGCCGGTGTAAGGTCGAATGCTTGGCTTAATACCGGTAGCTCACTTCCAACAATCCTTATCTGCAGGCGCCTCTCCGTCGGGATTTGCGGCGTGGCCGTCCTTCCCGCTAGCCAACCCGGCCAACTACGCGGATCCCGGCTGCGTGGCGTACGACATCACAGGGCTCCACCTGCCGTACACCCACACCTCCCTGTACGGCTGGTCGGCGGCCGACTGTGTGGAGGACCTCAATGTGGTGTGCGAGCGGCTGCCGTGGGTGCCGGAGGTACGCCGAGCATACTGGGCTGTCTACGCCGTAAATGTACCGTACAGCTTGAGGCTGTGAGGCGCCCCTTCCGTTGCACACCTGCGCACTGTACGGGTTTGACCTGTGCAGGGCCATGACCGCATATGGTTATGCTTGTCCTGGAATACTGCTTGCATTCGCTATGGTCCACGCTTTCATCTCCACCGTGGCGCCTGGGCGTGCGCCTACCCTTGCTGCAGGCGTCGTCCTTCCTGGGATGCTTCCTGCGCACGGGCCCTGGTGCTATCCTGCCAGTGCTGCTGTACAACGACACCGCCGGCAACAGCATCACAACGTAAGCCACGCAACAGCATCAAATACTGGTGTCCCTCCCAATCCTATGTGCGAAGCACCAATCACCCTACCTTTGTCGCAATGGTATCAAGCACCACGTCCGACGTCGGTATCGGACCTGCATTGCCGACTTGTTACACGTGGACACCTGGAACCATGCCCTAGTGCCCCTGTGAGCTGTGCCCATCTCAACCCCTTGAGCCCTTCCGATCCTCGGCCCCATCCCATGCCACCAACAGGTGCGCTGCCGCAGCTGCCGCCGCTCGCTACACCCTCTACGGCCTCATCTCCGGCTCCGAGTGCTGGGGCGGCATCGGCACCGCCGCCGCCGTCACCACCGGCCTGCAGTACGGCACCGACTGCTCCGTCCCGTGCCCGTACCAGCCGTACGGCGAGCAGCAGCCGTGCGGCGGTACGTCCGACATGCTGCTGTTTAGTCAGACCCTCGGCGACTACAACGTGGCACGTGGCAGGCCGGCACGCGCCAGCTCTCCCACGCTGATTGGCGGCGGAACTGTGGAGTTCAGGGAGGGCTCGGGCCTGGGGCTGGTGACGGACGGAGCGCCGGTGCAGGGCGTCAACGCGACCAACCAGCAGTGCGTCACGACCACGGCACAGGTGCGGCGCTAGCGGCACACATGTGCACAGTAATCACCACAGTTCTTTGCGTGACAGCCTGCAGGTTTGGTAGTGAGCACCGCGGCGACTGCATGCACAAGGGGCGTGCAGGGAGCGAGGTGACCAGTCCTGCGTGCGTGCGGTGGTAACAGCCACTGCCGTCCGTGTGTGCCAACGCTTTAACGGCCCCGTTCCCACCTGGCCAGCTCTTCCTCCCTACCCATCCCCCGTCTTCAGGCCCGCCCCTGGTTCGGCGTGGTGCTGCCCGAGCTGACGACCGTGACACGTGTGCGACTGCGCGCCCCGCCTGACTGCTGGCTGTCGTATGCCGCCACATTCGAGCCCAGCCCCGCCGCCGCCGCCGCCAACGGCAGCAGCTGCGCCTCCACCGGCCTTGACAACATCGTATTCCTGCTCAGCAGCTCCACGGACCTCACCGCCACGCCCTTCATCAACGAGGGGAGCGCCGTTAACGCAGGGTCGTACGGCACCGCAGCCCCCGGCCAGCTGATCACATATAACTTCGGCAGCCCCATGAACGCGATATCTATCGTAGTTATGCGGCAGGACACCGGCGCGCCTGCCAGGCCGCTGGCGCTGTGCGAGTTTGAGGTGTGGGGGCAGCCGGTGGCAGCACCGACGATGAACCCGCCATCACCTGCGAGCCCTGGCCCCGCGCCGTCCACGTGCTACCCCGGGCAGCACCTCATTCGCGGCTGCATGGCGTACGGCCCCGGCAGCGAGTCGGGCGATAATGCTTGCTGGGCAGCGTACGACGGCAACACGACCACCAACTGGTGCGTGCGCGCATCATTTACAGGACTGCATGACGAGTTTGCACACGTGCCGGGCGCGGCTGTTGGCACACAGCACACAGCGAGTTAAGGACGCTCGCCTACCATGTTGCATGCGTGGGGGGCCTGAACTGCCGGTTAAGGCTTACTTGATAGCGTGTGATTTGTGTTTGTATATGTACAGGCTGCGTGAGGCGGACGGCGCCGGTAAGGTGCTGCAGCTGGAGTTCAATGGCGCCTACTACCTGTGCGAGCTGAGCATACTGGTGGGTGAGGGAGGGAGGCCACCTGTAGCTGCCTCAGGGGCTCCAGGACCGTGCAGTCCGCGTTTGCTTCATGCAAGCAGGCTTTTGATCAGCCCTAGGAGGGAAAAATCGCACCAGCCATTGGTGCGAGCACCTGTCACGAGGGGCGACATGATGACGGTGTTCATGACTTGCTGTCCCTCCTTATGCAGGCCTGGTGCGGCACGGCGAGCGCGTGCAACGTCACCGTCTTCACCTTCACAACCTACACGAGCAGCGAGTTCATTGGGGTGAGTCTCAGCAGCAAATTGCGCAGAAGCAAGCGCGATACGCCACAACGCCCTACCATGGTGTAGCTGGGACATCAGCACACAGTTGTCCAATTGCAACAGTCACCGTCTGGTCCACCCTTGACGCCTTGGTGCAACTTACCCCTTGTCCCCCAAGGTCGTACCCCCCTTTGGTTCTTACAACCCACACGCGCAGTTCACCACGCTCACCTCCACATCAGCCAGCTGGTGGACGCTGTACCCCAACCGCGACGTCTTGGGCATCCGTATCCAGCTGGACACGGACGGGGGCGTGTGGGGTGGCGTGTTCGAGGTGCAGATCAACGCCGGACAGGCCCTGGGTGCGTACAGCTCTGTGCAGCACCCTCTTCCTCCTTGCATGCCCCTGCGCCTGGCAAGTACGAACACTAGCTCCTGGCGCTGCACCCCGCATGCCGCCTTGGGCCACATGGTTTCCTGATTTTGTCAGGCCCATCACGTCTGCATATTGGCTGTTCCCATGCCGCAGCCATGCCTTTCCCGTGGTAGAGCGCCTGGTGGCCCATCCTGCTTTATCATCCCGCTTATTAATCTGTCACATGCAGCCGCACACAACCTGGGTCCTACGGTGTTCCACTCGTCCATCCACGTGGAGAGCATCCTCAACGGCGACAACACCACCTACTCCCCCGGCCACATGGTAGACAGCCTGTGGAAAGCAAACAAGGCCGGTGGAGAGTAAGTGCTCGAGGGTATTATTCACGCTGCCTGAGGCACGGTCTCCATGCCGGTGCTTGCTGTGCGCGCGTGCTGTCGGCAACGGAGCTGTGACCTGCTGCCCCGGTACCTACACACCGTGCCGCAGCACCTGTGCACGCATGGCGGATCCGGGATCCATAATAGACTCCGTCATGTAATGCTATATACCGTATGTACTTGTAGCATCGACACTCCTTGGTTGATGCATACGGTAGGTCATACTGTCTGTTTTGCAAGGGTTGAAATGTCGCCGTGCGCTTTGCTGTGGTGCCACGCACAGGTGCTGGTCCTCCGCGGGCACTGCCGGCGTGGGCGCCTGGGCGGTGTTCAACATGGGCAGCCCCGTAATGTTCAGCGGCGTGCAGCTGCTGATGCCCAGCGACATGTCATGTGGGTATCTTACCGCTGTGGCAACCCAACGTCATAGCACATTGAGAGATTTCGCAAGCCATGCCGCTGTCCTAGAGCACGTCTCTCTGGCCCTTGCAGGCTAGGTGCAATGTGGATCCGGTATGACTGTGGCTCAAGCCGGGAGCTGAGCCTGTACCTGTCGCTGGCATTCTCTTAGCCACGCACGGCGACATGAGGTTTCGTAGGCCACGTCCGCTGTACATAACGGCCCATGTACCTCCGCGCCGCTGCCAGCGGCAACCCCCAAGAGCCCTCCCTTGTCATCCTCCTTTTCTGACCTCTCCCGCCCTTGCGCCCTGCTGCAATCCACATGCGACAACGCCCGCAGCCTTCTACGCGAACCTGGTGGTCCGTGCCGGGTGGAACGACGTCACAAACACCAGCTACCTGACCCAGAACTCGCCCTGCGCCACCGCCTCACGCACCTTCAACCCTGGCGAGCTGGTCAGCCTGACGTGCAACACCGGCCCCAACTACGTCCTGTCGATCGAGGTAGGCGCAGGCTCGAGCTTGCCGATGGACGCCAAACTTTGTTGAACAACTGTGTCTTGACACGCTTGGCTGCCGCACATGTATTCCATCTTGCCGGGCACAGGACCAGCATAAACCCACACCGCAACGTTTAAGCCGGATCTGACCGCCCTCCTCCTGTTTGCACCCCTCTCCCTCCGACCCTCAGCTGACCGACCTGGGGGTGCCTCTGGCGCTGTGCGAGGTGGCCATCTACGGCATCAGGCAGCTCATGTCGCCCTCCCCGCCCTTCCCGCCCGGGAACCCCTCGCCGCCCTGGAACCCCAACCCGCCCTGGAACCCCGCGCCCACCTGGCCCCCAAACTCGGGGGGGCCCAGCTGGCCCCCAAACTGGGGCCCCCCCGAGCCGCCGCCGCCCGAGTTTCCCACTAGCTTCCCGCAGTTTCCTCCACACGGCGAAGCTAGCCTGCCCTCGTACGATCTCTCGCTCAGCAGCCCGAACTTCCCGGACTGCATGTGCGCGCTGCAGGCGTACGTCTCAGCAATAAAAGTAGACGACGCCGGCGGCACGGAGCCTTACGTAACCGGCTTCCTGCTGGAGAGCTGCTCAGGAAGCGTTGTTGCCAGCCTGGCGGGCGTTGAGCCGTTCTCTTCCTGGACCGTTGAAGACACCTGCACCGACGGTTACAGCGCTGTACGGGGGTACGAAGACCCCGCCGGCGGGTCGTACGGCATGTGGGGAGTGCAATTGTACTGCCGGGGGTCGGGCGGCTACTGGACGGCTGCGGTTGGCCTGGGCCCGGCAGGTGTGTCGGGCTCTGGTGTCTTACGGGAGCTGAACTGCCCCCGCGGCTGGCTCCTGTCCGGTTTCAACTTTGTGGAGGACGGGGGCTACCTGTGGGCCATGAAGCCTTCCTGCTCGCCCAACACGGGCGTGTCGTACGACCCCATGGGCACGTGCCCGCCGGTGGAGGGCGCGGGCGTCACGCTGCTGGCGGGCTACGCTCCGCCCAGCCCCACGTACGCCAACCTGGGGGTTGAGGCCACGCTGGGGGCGGCTCTGGCGGCGTGTGCTGCGGACGCGGATTGCAACGCCGTGGTCAGCGACCCGCAGGACTTGGGGGCGTCTGGAGACGACCTGACCTTCGTGCTGCAGGTAGGCGGTCTTGGGTGGGGGGTGGGGGACCATGCGGCGGCGTTGCATCCGTGTATGGACGGGGTGCACGCCAATGTCCTGCTTGCTCGTTGGCGCTGGCGCTGACGCTTCACACGCGCTGTACAAGCATCTGTCGTCATACCGAGCAATGCACCCTGGAACCTCATTTCAAATCGCACAGCGTACGGCTCATGTGAAACACCACCTGATGCCCCGTGCTGCTGCCCTTTGCGGACGCCCTTACCCCTGTGCTGTACCGCCGAAATCACTCGTGTGCGCAGCAAGTGGACATCGGCCTGGTGTACGCCCCTCCGGACCTTGACGGCACTGCGGGCTGCTGGGGGACGTACATGCCCAACGCGAAAGGTGCGTGCAGCCACATACACTCGGTTCAGCACATTGGCGCGACGAGATCGCATACTAGTGTCATCTCGCGCCCTCGCCAGGCAGTGCACCTAGCAGAACTCAATTTCTCGGGATGCACAACGTTCGCGTGTTGCTTACCTTGGCACTGGGCACGTGCTCTCTAGCAACTCCGCGTGATGCCGACAAACCTCGGAAGCGCCATGTCGACGTGCAATATCGTACTCGTTTACCGCAGCGCCCGCCGACTGGTACTGCCTGGCCGGCGCTGATGCTCCAACCGCGTATGCGCCTTCGACCACCTCTGCCGCCGACATCGCCACGTGCGCTACCGAGGCTGTAACCAACAACCTGGATGGTAGGGCTGGTTGGGTTGCTCCACAACAACTATGCATGAACGCAGCTCATACCCGCACCTCGTCCGCACGTGCTTTCGGCGCAGCTGTCTACCCGCTGCGCTTGAGCCACCTCCTTAGCTCCTGCCCAAAGCCGTGCGCTTCACCCGACGCGGGTGCCGCCCGCCCTTCCACTCCTGCAGTCTCCCGCCCTCTGAAAGCCAAAACCACTCACCCTGTCACGTAAGCGGAGCTTGAGACCTGCGTGTGCATGCTGCCCCCAATACGGCCCCGCTCGCTGCAGGCTTCTCCCGGCACTCCTCGTGCCAGCTGCTGGACTTCCAGAGCGGCACCACCAACTCCCCGGGCCCCAGCGCCAGCAACCAGTCCACTGCCACGTGCCTGCGACACGACGGCGGCCCCTGGATGTGCTGGCCTGGGGGCGACATCTCCGGCAAGGGCTTGGTGGCCTTCCAGACCGCCACCCCCGAGATCTGCAAGTGGACGTGCGACCGGCACATGGAGTGCACGCACGTGTATTACAACGCCACCAGCTACGGGTGCTACCTGAGGGAGGCCCCCTTCCTGGGGCCGCACGGCGTGAACGCGCTGTCGGGGGCGGGCCCTGGGGTTGCGTGCGTCAAGACGACGGCGCACAGGGACTACGGCACAGCTCCCCCACTGCCACCCGTGCCGGCAGACCACCGGGAGTTCTACAGGTACGGCGGCACGCTATATATGCTCAAAGGGGCTGTCCGACAAAAATCGCGTGTACAGCATCACCATGCCGAGAGGCTGTAGCCCTGTCTGCTCGTCCAGGCGCGGTCAGGATCAACTCCTTACCCTGGCATGTCAACTGAACACCTGCCCGCTCCGCCTGGGCCCCTGTCCATGCTGCAGAACGATGTGCTGGCCCGGCGTGCACCTGGGCGGGTCCTCTCCTGCGTGGACCAGCCCCGAACCCCTGGTCTCAGGAACCGCCTGTGCACAGGCCTGCCAGATGGAGGGCTGCAACCACTGGCGCCTGACGCTCAGCGGTTACTGCGAGCTGTACGACGCATCGCAGTTCGTCACAGCGCCGTACGGCCGCAACGACAGTACGGTCGTGGGCTGCTTTGCTGGCGTGACCGCGACCTTCCAGTGTCTTCCGACCGGCGTAGCCATCTCGTACACGCAGGGAACGGCGTCGAGCGGCACCACCGTCAGCGCGTGCGCTGCGGACTGCAAGGCTGACAGCTTGTGTACGGGGTTCACGCTGTACGACAACGCGGGCTCGCCGTACTGCCAGCTGCACAGGTGGTCGTTTGTGGGCGGTGCGGGGCAAGACGGCCCTGACGCAAACGTGGTGCAGGTGTGCCTGAGGACGCACACACTGCGGCAGCTGTTGGACTCCTCGCAGGTCGGCCCGAACTCACCGGTTGCACCCCCACAGCCTCCAGGTGGGTCATGGCTCGTGGTTGACCGCAAAGCAGCAAAGTGGGAACACGACGAGCAGCAGTGCCTACGGAAAACGTTTATGTCGGCAGCCAAGCGAACTCTTTGGGCCACTTGGTGATCATCTTTGTACGTGGCTGGCGGGCTCGTCCAGCTCTTTGGGTCATTGGCATATTGCTGAGCAGCCGCAGTGTCTTCGCGTGTACCGCGCTACCCTTTTACTGATACCGCAGCACGTAGGCGGCACCCGGCCGATGTTCCCTTCCCTGCCAAGCTGCGCTCTGTATCAAGCCTGTCGTGACAGTCGTTTTGCTGTGGCTCAACTGTGCAACGTAGGTCCTTCTGGCGGTCCGCCCGACGCGCCACCAACCAGTGTCCCCCAAGCGCCCCCTCCCGGCCCGCCTGGGACGCAGCCGCCTTCCTCGCCGCCGTCAACGCCACCGCCTTCGCAGCCCACTGTGCCCTCGTCCCCTGCACCGCCGGGGTTGACCAATCCACTTCCTCCTTCGTCGCCGCCGTCGCCCCTGCCGCCGTCGCCGTCACCGCCCCCAGCCCCTTACACCCCTGCGCCACCGGGCGCCGTGCTAACATCACCGCCGTCACCCAAGCCGCCGATGGCCCCGCCGCTATCGCCCCAGCCGCCGTCGCCCTCACCACCGTCGCCGCCCCCTCCTCCCAACGTCCCTGCCCCGCCAGGAGTTGCTCTACCACCGCCGCCGTCACCACCACCGTCGCCTCAGCCGCCGTCACCGCCGCCGCCGTCGCCTGCACCACCGTCGCCGCCCTCTGCTCCTAACGACCCTGCTCCGCCAGGAACCACTCTACCACCGCCGCCGTCACCACCACTGTCGCCTCAGCCGCCGTCACCGCCGTCGCCTTCGCCTGCACCACCGTTGCCGCCCCCTCCTCCCAACGCACCTGCTCCGCCAGGAATTACTCTACCACCGCAGCCGTCAACCTTGCCGCCGTCGCCACTGCCGCCATCGCCGCCCCCTGCTCCTAACGTCCCGCCGGGCACCACTCTTCCTCTGCCACCATCGCCGCCACCACCTTCGCCGCCCCCTCCTAACGTCCCGCCGGGCACCACTCTTCCTCCACCACCATCATTGCCACCACTGTCGCCGCCCCCTCCTAACGTCCCGCCGGGCACCACTCTTCCTCCACCACCATCGCCGCCACCACCGTCGCCGCCCCCTCCTAACGTCCCGCCGGGCACCACTCTTCCTCCGCCACCATCGCCGCCACCACCGTCGCCGCCCCCTCCTAACGTCCCGCCGGGCACCACTC
>VFQN01002317.1_pt1 | contig 29783 bp, 27 predicted proteins | sample 3512371 | NCBI WGS metagenome assembly VFQN01 (sample SAMN10412370, study PRJNA504923) | tailings metagenome | isolation source: Replicate 2 from Balatoc abandoned mine | place: Philippines: Itogon, Benguet | collected 2017-08-28 | reverse complement strand
ATAACGAATGGTCAGTTTTGATGATACTGGGTGGTCAACTGCGTGAGAATACTCAGCCGGCAAACGTCTGAGGAAAATCGGTGGTTTTAAACGTTCCCAGCACTCAAGCTCAAAATGGCCTAGCATGCGTAACGCTGACAGGCACTCAACATCTCTTTTCTGCCAATCAATTCGCTGTCGTTTTTGATGATCTATGCGCTCCACTTTTTTATCAGGTATTGATTTATAAATCTGATTAAGCCATTGGGCATCGTTGCTTGAAAGCCATTTAATCGCTGTACTGATGGCCATTTTTATATCGCTCTTGCTGTATTCAGGGTTAACTTCAATCAAAGCGTTCAACTCATTTCTTTTGGCATCCCTCATCCGCTCGGCTCGCTTGGTTTCCCACTGTCTTTTAATGTCGGGATGACTACATAACACTCTGTCTATGGTCGCTTTTGATAGGCTTGTGATGTTCTGAATATGCTTGAGTTGATGGCCCTCATCAAGCAAACCCTCTATCTGTTCCAATATTTCTTGGGTGAGCTTTTTAGGTCGGCGGTTTATGGTGACTAGGCCAGACTTTCCCAACTTTCGCATCAAAGTACCCAAGTCATATTCAAAAATATCGGCAAGACTACTGAGGGATTCGCCCGCAGCATGGCGCTGAGATATCTCTATCAGGTGATCATCTATCTCTATGGCTTGTAACACTGGCTCAGTATCCAAATCCAATTGAAATTGGCTTTCCCATAGGTATACAGAGTTGAATAGCTCCCAAGTCCCGAACAGGAATTGAATTAGAAGCACATGCGCAACCGGATTGTAATAGCCGCGTGGTTTTCTGATTAATTTCAAAAAGTATGGAATGTTCTCTGATCGTAATAACCTTTCGTAGACTGGAATATCTTTTAAATGTGCAAAATATTGTTCCAGGCGCAGCATGAAATGACTCGCTCTAATCTGCCCACGCTTTGTCAAGAAACCTTGCTGATTCAAACCATGTAAATAGGCGTTTTGTAATTGTTTCGGATTAAAGCCATTTGGAAGATTGTGATGAAGGATATTTTTGGAAATTACGGAAATTGCAAAAAGCTGGTTGATTGTGCTCCCATGACAAATTGAAACACTTGGCGTGTGTCGAGATGGAAGCATCAGGGTATTCTTATCCGCGCCGTTTTCACGTAGTGATATTTCTTCAAGTGCCAGAGAATGTTTGGCGCAGACCTGTGATGAAGGAAGTTGATGCGCTCTATGCCAATATCCAATGCCTAACGAACTAATATCCTCTTCAAAGCATACTGGGCAGTACTTAAGAAACGCGATGTCTTTTAGATGGGCTGGCGGTAGGCCTAGCTTGAATTTCAATGTTTCGACACTATTCCCTGACATGATTTGTACACATTCCCGAGCAAAGTTGGACGGGCGGAATGCAATATAGAACGGTAATACAGTGTGACTTAATGCTATATCTATAGGGTACCCGTATGCGTAAGCTGTATTGCTGCAGAAGTTCGTTAAATGGGAAGGAAAGTCGAGTCTCGTTCCAGCGGAACCGTTCCCGAGCAGCGTTTTACTGATCTGGAATCCAGTCTGGCCATTTAATACACTGGTTAATGACATGAAAGAAAAAAATGTCATTTCGTCTGTTATGGCCGGTAAGTTGAGTGAGTCGATCATTTGTCCTCCACTTCAGACCTGAGTTTAGCGAGCTGATCGATGTTATGTTGGATATGACCGCTTTTACGCATATCCTCATCAGACAACCCGACTCGTGATTGTTCTAGTCTTTTTTGTTTGTTTTTTTGGCGTGTTTGGTGCGCCTTAAGCTTTGCCTGTTCACTCATCCCTCGATCCGTATGAGCTGATTGTGTTACTTGCTCATTAGGTGCGCTTAGGTGGGCTGCAGCGTTGATTTGATAGTCGGCAGGTGGAGTGCCTTGCCAATGTAATTGGTAAAAGTCGACATCAACATCAGGAAATTCGGCTAATGTACTCGCACTTTTGTACCTGAAGCCATCAGCTAAAGGTCTTGAGAGTGTAAAAGATTTGCCCAGGTAAATTTTATAAATGTCTTCGGGGCAAATGCTACAGTTTTCACTTAGTTTGTTTGATAAGCATTTCTTTTGTGCTAAGCACCAAAGAGTGAGAGCTAATCTAGCGATGCCGCCACTACACTTGTATAACATTTGGGAGCAACCAGAGAAATCGACTATTGGCTGAGGGAGCACATAAAACTTCATAATCCCGCGATCACAGAGTAATTGCCATTCAACCTCCCAATCCTCCTCATCAAGCACACCAATAGGATGAAAATGCGCAGTTTCAGTAATCGTAATTCTGGTGATGTCTTGACTGCTGGTTAGCCAATCAAATGCTCGCTCATTTCCAGAAAAAACTAAGGGGATGCCACTGTTTGCAAACTCCATTAAGAAAGTCTGCATGACACTTGCCTGACTGTTTTGGACAAGGTTTCTTAGTTGTGCTTCATCTAAAAAAATGATGCCTGTGTGGTGAGAGATCAATGTTCTAATTGTTGCCAAGCATAAATTAGTTACTCCCTTATGCTGTTTTGGAAGACGGATTGCATATGAGGTGCCTAATGCCTCATCCATTGATAAGAGGATATTTTCTAAAAGTCCGCGCCGACTACCATCATGGGGCAGGTCTGCTCGTAGATAGACAAGCTGGGAGTGTTGTTGCCAAAGGGCTCCATCATTTCTGTCATGAATAATTACTTGGGGTAATGTCGCGCAAAACCTGTTAACGATCGTAGACTTACCTGTTCCGGTTGGTCCCATCAATAGGTTTACGGATATCCCAGCGCTGGGAGCTTTAATGGTTTTTAAAAGGGTATTGGGGTCGATTAATTCAAAGTATCTCTTGCGATTTGCAGCGATCATTGGGTTTCTATTCTGAAGCCCAATTCGGAACATCCCATGCCAGGTCAACGCCGCCATTAGTGATTTACCTGTGGGGTATAAAAGTACTTTTTCCCCATTGAGTAGCGAATATCGTTCCATGATACTAAGTGATTCGACATCAACTCCTTCAAGAGGGTCATAGCGCAGCGCTTCGTGTAGTTCTCTGATCTCTTTGTAATCTGGCAGCCCTTCAAGCAAGGGGTTCGGGAAATTGAAGGGAATCATTGGGTAAGCCCCAAAAGTAGTTCATTAATGAGATTTCGGCCTTCAGATTTGGGTAGCTTAGGAAGTACTGGTGCAATTTGGGCATGAGCTTGAGAATGAATTTCGGCGGGGAGCTCTGGAACCCCATGTTTAGCAATTGATCTCTCAATTTGTCGATTTAATTTTTTATCCTTAGCTATTTTAGATTTTGGTATCGGGGGTGATTTAGCTTTCGCAGCTTGATATTCTTTTTCGGCAATTTGGTTTGTATTTTCAATACCAATATCTAATTCAGCTCTCCGTTGATCTCGTTCCTCCTCTGTCTGGTAGTTGTACAAGGAATCATTTTCCATTGCAGCCAAATAGTCATAGAGTGTGAGTTCATCGCGCTCTTCATCCTTGGTTTCACGATCAAGCTCGTGTATGGCGCCTGAATAAGGGTCCAGATAGTAAATCTTGCTCGGAAAATATGGGTTAATGTAAAAAGTGGCTACAAAGTGAAGCGGGGAAGCATCCCTATGTACTTTAGCTTCGTGAAAAATTTTAAGCATTTCTGGTGATTTAGAAACAAAACATATTGGCTCGATAAATTCTCTTTTGATCGAATTCCCTCTATGCAGTTTTACTCCTTTGGCGGTAAATGTGCCTTCTATCCGAGTACCAAAAATACACATCAATTCTTCGAAATTATTAAGGGATGAATCTAGCTTGCCCTGACTCATTGCCAAGCGGGTCAGGTTGAGTCGATTGACTGTTAGCCCTTTATTAATCAACTCTCTGCGAATCTCGAGAGTAATCTCTTCATTTTCAAGAGGGACTGTGTTGAGATAGTGAATTGCTCGCGCTGTTTCTCGTATTCCTTCGATGATGGTCAGCCTTGCGAGATGGTCGGCTTTTTCATCTCCTCTGGTGTGCAGTTTCCCTTGCGTAGTACCAATCAATTTATGATCGGAAGCTCTGTGTAAACTCAGATGTTTGGTTTCGACTAAAGAGTTTAAATCTGAACGGGCAACAGGGAGGTAGGTGACACCAGTGCCTAATGCCTCCAACTCTGCCATTGTTTTAGAGTTTCTTGCATCTGTATTATCTGCATTCAGATGCCCGAATTGGATAGGAAGCCAATCGGCAGCGGTCATGATGTCGGACAGGCCTAAAGATTCTATCCATTCGGTTTTATCCGATGCAGCATGTAAGAAAGCCAGCTTTACTGTTTCATAACTAGGTGCTTCGATACCCATATAGAAGCCTGGTATGTATCCATACAAACCATCCACCAACAACATACGGTAAGCTTGGCCGATACGTTTTAAACGATGGGTAACGGATACAAACTCTGTATCGGTTGTAGTGGAATCAATACCAGCTAATTGACCGACATTTATTATTTCATCGGTTTGGTTTCCAAGGATGCTACGATCAATTCTGGCAAGCTGTAGCGGGTTAAATCTTTTTTGCCAGGCTTCCTGATTAGAATATTTTTCGCCCCAGCGTTTGAACTGTCGCTTACTTGGTCTCTGATTGCGAGGCTTTAGAATGAGTTTGGTTTTTCCATCGTCCCCCATCGCTAGATCTGAATAGAACTCCCGCCACATCTTATCGAGTGCGCGTTGAATCGTAACACCACGCATTAAATAATTTCTGAAAGCGAAAGCACAGCATTCTTTGTCATCTTCAGTCATGACAAAGCCTTCGAGGTTTAACTCTCCGGCTTGGGTCACCGCATTTTTTCTACCTAACTTTTTTTTTTGCTCACGCTCTACGCCTCTTGCTCCCTTTCCCGATGTATATGGAGTGACAGACTCTCTCTTGGATCCCTCAGCTAAAAATTGAAAAATAATTTGCTGGGTTGCTCTCTTGAGGAGCTGGCTGTTTGCCTTGTCTTTATTGATAAGATATTTCTCGATGATTTCATTGCGGGATTGTGAGTCTAAAAACAAGAAATAGTCATGAGATGTGGGAGCCAGTTCTTGTATGACTGAAAACCGAAAGTCCCTGATTTTCACTGAATAACAAGGAAACTTTTTATACTTTTTGTTTAATGCTTCATCCGAGGCTATAACGTCTGGCCTTGCTTTAATACTGTCCTGGCATCGCATTACTTTGGTTTCAAGCTCTGCCTCTATATGAGCAATTTTAAGCTTGAAGGGTGCAGTGAAGAATTTTCGTTTTTTAGTCGACTCTCTGGGAGCCACTTCAATCACCGTTACTGAATCTGATATCAGATGTGAAGTCAGAACTCTGACAGGATGTTGGATTAGCAGACTTCTATTGTCGACAGGAGACAACACCATATTTGGTAGTAAATTCATAAAGCTTTCTCCAGGTTACTACGCAAGGAGGCTCTCATAGATATTCCCCCGGGTATGGGAGCTTTGGAGTGCAGGATGGATTTTGATAAATCCACATCAATGACTTGATTCCAAATCAGGTTATTTTGAATTAGTGCAGCTACATTTTCTGAACATTTAAAGTCACTCTTAAGAACGTCATTGGTAAAACCTAAGTGTTCTTTTTGTAGATGATGACCATGTTTATCAAGAAAGGAATTTTTAATTTGGTGGGCATAATGACTTTGAGGAATGACTGCACAGGAAACAATGGCATCGAGATTAATCATTAGCATGGTAGGGAAAGCTCCGTAATCTCCTACAAGGTATGCACTACCAATTTCTTGGCAATACCGTCGCTCAATTTCAAGCTTTTCCAGAACCCGGGAGTGGTCATATGCATTTTCGGGATCTAGTTGTACGGAAGGTTTTGCGGAGACCATGACGTTTGCTTTCGTTTTATCTTCCACCCAGGGAAGGTGCATACAAAAGTCCATAGTCCAAACATAGGGGATATTTGTCCCGACAAAACAGCCGTGATCTATTCCAGCCTCTTTGCAAAGCTCAATGGTTCCTGCAGATGGTCGGAGATATCGTTCGATTTCAGGTTCACGACCGGCTTCTGGATGAGGATGATGCCAAGGCCAGATGGGTAATTGCTCTCGAAAGTGACAGCCAGCCCAAGAGAAGATTAAAGCGAGTTTGTATTCGGCTTTGCTTAGGAAATGAAAAGCACGATGAAATGGGGGGATTTTTTTGAATACTTGCGAAGATACTTTAGAAGGATTCGAGCGTTTAATCTTGATCCACGCTTGATAGTGTTCTCCGAAGCCGCTACCTTCACCAGCATCAATTTTCCTGTTTAGAAAATCCCATGTAACTCTAGGTTGCCTGGCCATTACCTACCTCCATGAACAGGAGGTATGACTGGATATTGCATATCTATCCTTTCATTACCAATAATTAAGGAAAAAAAACCCCTTGACTCTTAGTTTTGATAGGCGCAATATGCTCTCGTCGATGTGAGCAAATTCCTGTTGGCGCAGGAACCTTACAAAACTGAAGAGCCGAAATTTATTTCGGCTTTTTCTTTTTTTATCTGGCTGTCAGCTGCTAGCATCTCCTTCAGAAGTATTCGCTTCCATTGAGGTTTCCTTCATTCTGATTTGAAGGGCACTATTCAGACTTTTCTCCTTGATCCCAAGCGCCATTGCAATATTGTGTGACTCGCCGCGCAAACATTTGGCTTCACCGCGGAGCACGCGGTAAACCAAAGCTGTCTTGAATCCCCAACTCCTAGACCATTCAGCGATTGAAATGCCTTCAGCCTGAAAATGTGATTTTGCTTGGTCGAAAGAAATCATTATGTGGATAAATTAAACATGTTTAATAATGTTCCTAAATTTGCCATAGTTTTAAGTGATGTGCAATAATTATTATTAATATTCTAGAAGGTAATTCAATGTCAGATAATGAAACGCTCCTAAGCTTGCCGGACCGTTTGAAGTTTGAGCGGAGGCGTATGGGGTTGTTGCAAGGTGAATTTGCAAAACTGGGAGGCGTTTCGATTACGTCTCAATCTTTTTATGAGACAGGGAAAAATTGGCCAACAATGGAGTACCTGGAAAATCTTAGAAAGAACGGGGTCGATGTTTGTTTTCTTGCATCTGGACAGAGATCTATCAGTAACAAAGTTGATTGGTTAATTCTGAAAAATGCTTACATGATGGTTCAACACTCTTTCGTTGAAAGAGTGGATGTCGAATACACTCCTGAACAATTATTCGAAGCATTTAAAACAGTTGCTGAGGCAGCGTTAGGAATCACACGGCCCGATTTGACCGATGACAAGGTAGAAATGAAAGGTGCGATCAGTGAAAATGAGCGTGCAGGATGAAAATCTGACGGAGTTTAAGAGGCTTATTCGGGAGGCTGCAAAAAATGCTCAAAGTAAAGGTGAGCTTGGATTGCACCTGATTTCCTCTATATCCTCAGAATATGATGACTATCTTGCGCGTAAAGACATAAATAAAAAAACCAAACCATCAAGTCTATTTAATCTGGTCAAATGCGTAGCCTTATTCCCAGTCAGAATTTGGACTATCCTCAAAACAGGTCCAATCAATACAGATCCATCGATTAGTAACTTTATAAAAAGTTTGCTTAATGAAAAAGTGGTCAGGCATTCTCAAGTGAGAGTTATCAATACGTATAAAATGTTGCTTGTTTCTGATGGCGCCATGAGAATGGTAGAGCCCACAAACAAGGACCGTCGCTATGCCACGCTCCAAATGATTTTACTGACTATGCTTCTCCCATTCGCTGTTGCGCTAGTATGGAATGTATTTGCGGATATGAGAGTCCTAGCATTTGGATATTTAACAGGGACAGTGTTCGGTTTTATGTTCCGAGATGCCTATTATAGATTTTGGGGTCGAAGAAAAATCTTTCAATTTATAACATCTCGCCATCCCTGGCTAAAACCAAGCTATTACTAAATTTAGTTATCTTAATGGGCCGACTGGTATCAATTGATCTGAGAAAGTGCACATGCAGCTTGAGTCTACATCATCAATTGCTAATGAGATTTACAACTTAGCGATTGAAACTTTCGATTCCCATGCTCAAGCTGATATTTGGTTCAATACGTTTCATCAATTGTTAAATGACACTCTTCTAGGTTATGCAAAAACAGACGCCGGAGTCCTTGAAGTAAAAAAGATTCTGCAGGCAATTAAAGATGGTAGCGTCGTTTAAAACTCTTATCCATCCGTTTCAAATTTATCTCATTCAAACCTATTATTTACAGAGTATATTTGCCTCTGGCTTTACTCATCAGTTCGTTCAGAGCCCGGGTGATGTCTTTTGATGAAGTTTGCCCAACCTGGAAGGTGATTCAGAATAAGCGTACCAAAAATCAGGCAGGCGGTTAGGCAGGCGAGCAGATACATACCGAAGGCACTTGCCATACCAACAGCAGCAGTTGCCCACAATGTCGCAGCTGTGGTCAACCCTTGAACGCGCCCTCGCACTTGTAGGATTACTCCCGCCCCGATGAAACCCATGCCTGAAACGACTTGCGCAGCGATTCGGGTATCTACACCAGGTATGTGGTTGGAGACGATGCTGAAGGCGCACGAGCCTACTGCAACTGCCATGTAAGTTCGAACACCGGCATCTCGATTATGGCTTTCTCGTTCCCATCCGATGAGACCACCAAGTACGGCAGCTAACAAAATACGGAAGGTCAGCAATAGTTCGGTATTCCAATCCATTATCTGCCCACCCACTGGAGTGGACAGCAATTTCGCTTGCCTTGATTGTTGACGTTGTCGTGAGCGTATTCTGAATACATCAAGCGTCTCGATTCGTGTAAATGGTTAAGCAGGGCTACATCAACATTTCAATGGTTAGCAGCAAAATGAATCCAAAGAAAAACATCGCTGTCTGGAAACTGGTTTCCGGCACTTCATGAGCTTCAACAAGCAATTCTTCCGTGACCAGATACAGCAGCGCAGCAAGGCCAAAGGCCAAGATGGCATCCACAACAGTGTCACTCGCAAAAACCAGCAGAGTACTACCGGCAAGTGCTCCGATGAGTAAAATCAAAGCGAAGCCCATTGTCACCATGAGTATATGTTTGCGACTACTTCCAGCTTGGGCTAATGCTACAGCCCCTGACAATCCAAGAAATAGGACTTCAAGAGTAAGTGCAATGGTTAGCAGGAGGCCTTCCTTTTGCCCGGCAGCAAACCCTAGTCCCACTAACAAACCATCTAAAGCCACATCAATGCCAAGAACGGCGACCAGGCTTGTAGGTACAGTCGCGGTACTGATTGTGTTTTGCCCCGTCTTCTCGGCAAAGTGCTTAACCGCCAGCATGACCATCACCCCGAAGGTGAACCCAATTAGGGTGATCCAAGGAAGTTTTCGGTGCACCAGGTCCGGGAGGAGTTCTGTTGCCAGAGCGCAAAAAAGTAAACCAGCAGCAAAGTGCTGTATAGCACTGACAGTCCCCGGTTTCAACGGCCGCCATAGCGCAATGAACCCTCCAAAGATTACGGCCAAAGCAGGATAAAAAGCAAATGTGAGAATGCTCAACGCAGCCTGCATGGAAGGTTATCTCCTGTCTAAATGGGTAATACAGCCATGATCATAGACTTCATGGTAGAGTTTTAAAATAAGATGCTAACCACTAATTTAAATAGTCTGATATCGCGTAAAGTGAGGTTATATTGAGCAAAGATAAAACCAGGCCTGACGAGAACAGCATTACTCCGTCCACGTTGCTATTGAATCAGATGCTGAAAAATAATCCTCCTGCAAATGGCATGCTTAATAGCCAGCAAATTGAACTATTACGGAAAAGCAAACAGGAAATTTCACAGAGCGTTCGAAAAAAATTAGCTGAAATAAAAGCCAATACTAAACCGACAGATATATAAAATATCCAGAATATTTTTAGTTTGGAATAACTTCCATATCCCTGTGGCATTTGGGAGTTATCAGGATTCCTTTCCCGAGGTATAAAACTGATAACTCCCTTCCTCCACCGCCTGTTCAGCCAGTCAGGGAGCTGGCACGTGCCGGCGAGGCAACTAAATCGACGGTCGGTTAACCTTCTCCTTTTATTGCGGTCATCATTTCTTTAAGCTTATCTGTCATTAACGTGACGCCAGCTTCGTAGCGAACACTGTTATCTACAAACTCGTTTCTCTCCAAATCCATGTCTACAGTATTACCATCTACAGAGCCTTGTACTAAAGAGCGAAATAGAACATCTCCAGAATGACCTTTCACTTGATCTGGATCTCCACTCAGGTGCTCGCTGCTAGTTTGTTTAAGAATACCTGCTCTTGGATCTGCTGATGCAGTTCCGTTAGTTTCTGCCTGTTGCATAGCTGATTGCATGGCTGACTTGAAATCAATATCTTTCGCCTTGTATTGCGGTGTATCTGCATTCGCAATGTTAGAAGCTAGTAACTCTTGTCGCTGACTGCGAATACGCAGCGCATTTTGAAGAACATTCAGTTCGGCATCCAATTTTTTCAACATAGTTTTTCTCTCGAAATTACATCCTAAGAATTAGCTTGAAATACCCTTATCAACTACAGCTGTAACAGCATCATGATCCAGTGAATTGTGTAAATGTCTTGCAGCCTCCATATATGGCTTACACATGTTGCTGTTGAAGTCATAAGCGACCATCAGCGAACAGAAAACATCATCGTGGCTTAATGCAAGATTTTTATGCTGCCTTAAGTGGCTTTCTGGGAATGCAGACGAATTGCCTGTCCATACAATGAGAGGTATTTTGGTTTGCTCTTTAGGCGCAATCACCACCGGGGCTGCATGAAGATACATTCCATACTCGCCTAGTGACTCACCGTGATCGGCGATATACATCATTCCCACATCGTAGTTTTCTTCGTATGGCTTAAGAAACTTAATCACTTCGGATAGGAAGTAATCTGTATAGAGAATCGCATTGTCATAAGCATTGTCGATCTCTTGCTTAGTACAATCTTTAAGTTCTTTCGACTTACACACGGGGCTAAACTTCTCAAATGCCTTTGGGTAACGTCGGAAATATTCAGGACCGTGATTACCCATCTGATGCAATACGATCAGAATGTCTTTGCCATTTTTTGATTGGATGTGCTTATCCAAGCCATCTAACATACCCACATCACGGCACTCTGGATCACATATTGGATTGAGGTTTGTTGATTGAAAATTTTGATATTTAACTCGAAGTGCAACACCTTTCGAGTCTGAGTTATTGTCGCGCCATAAAACATCAATGCCGTTTCTGGCCAACACATCAATCACATTCTCCTGCTTCAAAGCCGTCTCTTTGTTATAACCACGTTGCCCTAGGGAAGAGAACATGCATGGTACGGATACCATGGTGGAGGTACCGCAAGCACTGACATTACTAAAGCTGACAACGTTTGCAGCTTCCAGATTAGGAGTGGTGGCGCGTCGGTACCCGTTTAACGCAAACCTGTCATACCGTGCTGTTTCACCTACAACAACGATGACAAGCTTACGTTTGTTGTTGTTTGGAGTGTTTCTGTAAGCGTCAGTGGCAATCGTTTTTAAAGGGACATTCCGTGCTTCAAAAACTTTGGCTTCTTGATTTACATATTTATAGGCAGAATAAATCGAGAATGTTGGATTCGCATAAAACCTTACGATTTTGTGCTCTCTGATAAATGACGCATACCCAGCAGTGAATGGTGCAACTACCATGATCGCAGTTAGAGCCAGGCTGGAAATAGCTTTAATGCGACTCTTGAATTCTTGAGAAAACTCCATCTGCTTTGGAAAGTTTTTAATCACAAGAAATGCCGGGATCAGACCCAAAAAGATCAATCTGGCCACCAATTCAAATGTGATTAAACCTTGCAACTCTCTCTGATCGGTTTGAGCAACGTTATCCATCATGGTGTGGTCGATCACTACACCAAAGCTATCCATGAAATATGCGTTCAGAGAAGAAACAATCAGAAGAACAGCTAAAACCCACTTTGCAGATTTACCAATGCAAAGTATTTGAATGACGATTGTTAGCGTGACGAAAAAGAAAACGAATAATGATGCCAGGAACGGAAGATTATTAAGGCTGAGTGGATACGTCTTCAACAGGTTTTGACAAAGCGAAATGTTGCCAGTCACCATAATGAACAAGGATGCCATCATGATCCAGCTTGTTTGAGTCTCTGGAACAGGCAAGTATTTCGAAATCTTAGATTTTAGGTTGTCTAAAAACATGGGCTCACTTTTCTGATGGCAATCATCAGAAAATAGCAAACCACATGCCAGCTTTTATCCTATTGATTATTAAGGGAAATATTTGAGAGATCGTTAAAATCCCTGCAAACTTTGCAGGATCATACTTTTTATATCTGCAAAGTTTGCAGAAACTGAGAGTCAAAACTTGGTTTTTTCCAAGAATGATTTCGAAGCCGGGTACAGTACATTTCGATACATGGAAATTATTGACTAATCAATGAGTTATTGCTAAATTTAAAAAAGCATGTATCAACTTATACGAAAATTCATGGCATTTCTTGCGCTGATCTCAGTCTTGAGCTCATCGGCGTGGGCTTTCTCGCCTGAAGTTTTGTTTGATGATGCTGCATCGTCTCAAGCAGTCATGCAGGATGTTCATCTGATTAATAAATCTCAAGTGAATAGCAATGCTGATATCAAAAACGCTCCGATGTCCGAACCATTTTGTGATCATGCCTGCCACATCTCTGCACACATCACGGCCATCGAGACGAGTGAAGTGATTAACACGCTTCCTAAGCTAGATTCATCTACCTATAAGATTGAATCTAGAGACCAGTTCACAAATCCAGTCCTGAAAAGCCTCTACAGACCTCCTGCGCTTGTTTGATTAATTTTCCTAAGATGCTGAATTGATTTTCAGCATCTTGATCATTGATCTAACGAGTGAGGTCTTACCGTGTATGAATCATCATTTATAAGATGGCTGTTTTTATCTATAGCTTTCTTAATCAGTTCAGTTACCAATGCTGAGCCATTAACGCTGGATGCAGCCTGGAATATTGCTGCCCAGAACAACCCGGACTTAAAGCGCTTAATCGCCAATCAGAGTATTCCTGCTGGCGAGTTCCAAGATGCTTCCGGCCCGCTCTATTACAACCCGACACTTAACCTGGAAGGTAGAACCCGCCGTATTGCTCAAACCGGCGCATCTGACCCTTACAGAGGCGAGTATGGTATCGGTATCTCCCAGACCTTCGAAATTGCCGGTCAGCAACGTTTTCGTAGACAAGCTGCAGAAGAAAGTAAAACTGCAATTTCCCAAGACATTGCTGAAGAGTATCGTGCTCTGCATGCGCAATTAGAAGAGCAGTTCATCAATGTACTTGCTGTCCAAAAGCGTATTGAAGTTGAACAGCGCATTCTAAAACTCATCGAGCAAAATACGCAGTTGTCTCGCAAGAGAGTAAGCGCCGGTGAGGATAGTTTGCTTGATGGGAATTTGGCCATCGTAGATGCGGAGCGTGCGCGTAATCAATTGATCTCCCTCAATGAACAATTGTTGCGTGCAAGAACTCAACTGGCAGCCACCATGCAGCTTAAGGCAAATGAATTTCCAGAAGTGGCTGGGGAGTTAACTCCAGCCCAAACGCAATACACTCTACAAGAACTATTCAACAAGCTTGATACCCGCCCAGGAATTCAATCTCTCACAAGTAAAGAAGCCTCTGCCAGATCGCGTTTAGAGCTGCAAAAAAGTATGCGTTATCCAGACCTAACTGTGTCTCTAATCAATACGACGGAGGCCAGCCTCGCTGGCAGTGACAATATTTCATCCATCGGCGTATCTATGCCGCTGCCGATCTTCCGTCGTAATGCGGCTGGCATAGGTCGAGCAACAGCAGAGCTCACTCAATCAGAAATTAACCTGACTTCTGAGACACGGAATGCCAAAGCAGTCATTGAAGCCGCCTGGTTACGTAGAGAGAACATCAAGGATCGAGTTAGACGCTTGAACAGTGAGGTTTATCCCAAGCTAGAGGAAAACCTAACGCTTTCCAAAAAGGCATTCGAAAACGGTGAAATTGGATTGCCGCAATTACTGATTGTGCAACGACAAGTGGTGGATGCTCAACGCGACATCATTGATGCACAAAAGGATCTTCGCCTTGTACAGATTGAGTTGGAATATGTTTCAGGCTGGCTGTCCCCATTAGCTTCAGCTACACAAGAATAGGAAACAAAAATGTTAAATTTCCTCAAAAAATTATATGTATTTGCGCTGATTTTTTCCGCAATCATCTTTTTCATGCTGTTAAGTGGATGCAGCTCTAAAGATGCTCCAGATTCTGAAACCAAGGCCATCTCCTCAGCTCCTGCAGAGAGTGAAGCCAATGAAGATGTGATTAAATTGAGTAATGCTGAAGTCCAGCAGAGCCAATTAACAGTTACCCCCGCGTCCAAGAGATCGGTCGAAGATCAGTTAACGTTTACGGCGAACATTCAGGCTAACCAAAACAAACTTGCCCATGTAACACCTCGTATTGAGGGCAAGCTTTCCAAAGTGATTGCCAATCTTGGAGACCGAGTTAAAACAGGTCAAATACTAGCTGAGATTGATAGTATCCAGATGGGTGAAGCGAGAGCTCAATATCGAAGCTCCAAAACAGACTTAGCGCTGGCTCAGGCAAACTTTGATCGTATTTCCAAGTTGTATGAAGATAAAGTTGTTCCTCAGAAACAATTGATCGAATCACAATCTGCTTTGGAAAGAGCTAAATCTGCCCTCTATGCAGACTCTGAGAGATTGCGTATGTATGGCGGCTTGTCGGAACAAAACGGTTCTACTTATCTACTCAAAGCACCATTCGATGGCATTGTGATTGAGAAAAACGTAGTAATTGGTGAGTTAGCTAGTCCTGCAAACACGATCTTCACGATTGCAGACATGTCTTCAGTATGGATTGATGCAGATGTTCCAGAAAGAGACCTGCAATCACTTGCAGTGGGTAAATCGGCCAGTGTCACAGTCACAGCTTATCCAGATGAGGTTTTCAAGGGTAAGGTCAGTTATTTATCAAGCGTGGTTGATAAGACCACTCGCACAGTAAAAGCTCGAATCGAGCTTCCCAATCCTGACCTCAAGCTACGCATTGATATGTTTGCAAAAGTGCTACTCAGCCATGCCGGGACCAAGGATGTATTTGTTGTTCCAAACTCTGCAGTGGTAATGGTACAAGGCATTCCAAATGTCTATATCAATGAGAAAGGCGGCTTCACTCCAAGGGCAGTTGAATTAGGCTCCAGATATAACGAGTTAGTTGAGATCAAGTCTGGCCTTAAAGAAGGTGAACTCGTTGTTCAGACTGGTGTATATGCGCTAAAAGCCAGACAGCTCAAATCTCAAATCAGCGATGAGCACTAGGAGAACAGCATGCTAAATTGGATATTAGACGCTGCGCTCAAATATAAACTTCTGGTCATTCTGGCGTTTATCGTTGCTGCATTTTTTGGAGTCAAAGCCTGGCAGGAAGTACCTTTGGATGCTTTCCCAGATGTAACTCCTGTTCAGGTTAATGTGTATACGGAATCCCCTGGTCTAGCTTCAGAGGATGTTGAAAAACTGATTACGTTTCCCGTTGAAAGCTCTTTAGCCGGTCTCAAAGGCATTGAGGAAATCAGGTCAGTTTCACTGTTTGGATTGTCATATGTCAGCGTGTATTTCAATGACACTACGGACATTCAACAGGCACGCTTTTTGGTGGGTGAAAAATTGGCGGATGCTCGGTCAAGAATGCCAGCTGGATATGGAGAGCCAACCCTTGGTCCGAACACCTCTGGTTTAGGTCAGGTTCTCTGGTACACGCTCAAATCCGATAAACAATCCACCACTGACCTACGAACCTTGCATGACTGGAACGTAAGAATGGTGATGCGTACAGTCTCAGGGGTTGATGACATTACATCCTGGGGCGGTAACGAGAAGCAATTTCAAGTTCAAATCGACCCCCAAAAGCTGTTTAAGTATGGTCTGACATTCTCAGAAGTCATTGAAAGACTAACCGCTAATAACCATCAAGTTGGTGGTCAGTACGTCAATATTGGCCAAGAACAATTCCTGGTTCGCGGTTTAGGTCTGGTTAAGAACAGTCGAGACATTGAACGCATCGTTGTTTCGGAAAATCAGGGTACCCCAGTGTACGTAGAAAACATCGCCAAAGTCATTGAAGGTGCCGGCCCACGATTCGGTGCCGTGACACAAGATGGCAAAGAAGTGGTGATGGGCATGGTGCTTGCCAGAATTGGTGAAAATGCCCAGCAAGTAGTAGATGCTGCTAAAGAGAAACTAGAGCTGGTTAAGGCTACGTTACCAAAGGGCGTCACTTTAGAAACGGTTTATGACCGCACGGCTATCATCGACAAAGCGATCAAAATGGCCGATCGTGCAATGGTTGAAGGGGCATTACTGGTAATAGCCGTGCTCTTCATGCTGTTGGGTGAAGTGCGATCTGCTCTGGTGGTCGTGGTTGCGATTCCAATGGGGCGTTTGATTGCATTTATCTTCATGGAGAAATATGGGATATCGGCTAACCTGATGTCCTTGGGCGGTTTGATCATTGGCCTCGGTATGACAATCGATGGTCCATTGGTGCTTGTAGAAAACTGCTTCCGTCGATTAGCCCACTATGCCGGACAAAGTGTCGATAGAACAATGATTGTGCTGGATGCTTCCCGTGAAGTGATCAACCCAATTACATTTGGCGTTCTTATCATTACAGTGGTATTCCTGCCTATCTTTTCCCTGACAGGATTAGAGGGCAAGCTATTCAAGCCACTAGCAATCAACATGACATTTGCCATGATTGGTTCGATGATACTGACGCTCACACTCATCCCAGTACTTTGTTCTTTGGCTCTGAAACCAAAAGAAGAAAGAGACCCTTGGCTGATTCGCCTTTTGAAGCCTCGTTATGTCTCCCTTCTAAAATGGTGTCTAGGGAATAAGAAAATTGTCGTTGGCGCGACTGGCATTGCCTTTATCGCAGCACTGGCCATGTTCCCATTCCTGGGTAAAGAATTTATGCCTAATCTACAGGAACAAGACATTCTTTTCAGAGTTACCGGCATTCCATCTACGTCCTTGGAGCAATCCATTTCCGTTTCAGATCGAGTGGCAAAGAGTCTGAAGAAGATGCCTCAAGTAAAGAGCAGCATTGCTATGATTGGTCGTGCTGAAAAAGGTGAAACCGCAGATGTGAATTACATGGAAGTATTAGTACATCTGAATCCAGCAGATACCTGGCCAAAGAAAATCACGTATGGTGAGCTAGCAGCAAAGCTACAAGAGCAGGCTGAAGAGGATGTGCCTGAAGCGGTCATCTCTGCTTCTCAGCCAATTCAGTCCCGTGTAGAAGAGCTGATTTCGGGGGTCAGGGCTACCTTATCCGCGAAAGTTTACGGTGAGGACCTCGCAACGATTGATCGTATTGCCAATCAGGTAAGAGGAGTTGTTGCCAAGGTTAATGGCGTAACGGATCTTGCACTGGAAGCTAACGTAGGCAAGCCTCAACTGATCATTAATGTTGATAGAGAGGCGATTGCTCGTTATGGCATCAATGCAGATGATGTGCTTCAAGTGGTGCAGTCTGGCATTGGTGGCAAACCAGTATCTACTCTGATTGATGGCGTTAAACGCTTTGCCATCCAAGTCTGGCTCCAGCCTGAATATCGAAGTGACATTAGAACCATCAACGATATTCCAATCTCAACCGCTCAAGGTGCTTTGATTCCGCTCTCTCAGGTTGCAAGTGTCAATATCGAAGAAGGTTATTCATTTGTTAGACGTGAGCAATTGCAGCGTTATGCGGTTATTCAAATGGATGTCCAAGGTCGCGATATTGATGGCTTCGTTAAAGAGGCCCAAGCAGCCATTGATCAGAAAGTGAAGTTGCCTAGTGGTTATTGGATTGAATGGGGTGGTGCATTTGAAAACCAGCAACGTGCTATGACCAAACTGGCGATCATCGTGCCTCTTACCATCGGGTTAATTTTCGTCCTTCTGTATACAGCCTTCCATTCATTCAGATACGCAGGGCTGATCATCGCCAACGTACCGTTTGCTGCGATTGGGGGCATCTTTTCACTGGCTATAGCAGGGCAGTATCTCTCAGTTCCTGCTGCAATTGGATTTATTGCCGTGTTCGGCGTAGCAATGTTGAACGGTATTGTCCTTGTCGAATTCATCAATAGCCTGCGAGAAGAAGGCAAAACAATTGATGAAGCGGTATTAGAAGGCACAACCCTTCGTTTGAGGCCGGTTATGATGACGGCAATGGTTGAAATTTTCGGCCTCATCCCATTCCTGCTTGCAACAGGTGTCGGCTCTGAAATCCTCCGACCACTTGCAGTGGTGGTGATTGGTGGCTTACTTACTGCCACAGCATTGACTTTAGTTTTCTTACCAGTTGCCTACGACTGGATGGAAACCCGAAGAGAAGCAAACGAAAAAGGGATGCCTCGCAAAGCTAGTTAATTAGCAAACTGGGTCAGGCGGTTGCTACTGCCTGACCATTAAGTTAAGTATCCATTAGGAGCAATGTTGTGAATGATTCCAAAGATATCCAAAATGATGGTAAGGACTGCTTAAACTGTTGTAGCAAAACACCTGAAGAAGTGACTTCTGTATCCAGTGAAGATGTGGTGCATGAAGCTCAGGCTACCATCTCGAATGTTAGAGATTTAGCTACAATACGAATTGAAGAAATGGATTGCGCTGCGGAAGAGGCAGAAATCAGGCGTGCATTGGGTAAGATTGAAACAATACGCAGTCTGAGATTTAACCTTGGAAAACGAGAGCTAGGAATAGATGCGGATTCGAACAGCGTGATCCAAGCTGTAGAGGCCATTCGAAAAGCAGGTTTCACTCCTGAATTAATTGATCCCGAGGCAGACTCTCCAAACCTAATTGAGCCTGAAAAAGGATTTTGGGCGTCATGGGGAAAATTGCTTGGCGCATTAGTTCTTGCGCTCATAGCAGAGGCACTCGATTTCGCGTTTCCAGACTTTCAGGAAATTAATAACTTAGGCATGGCCTTAGCAGGTATTGCAATTGTTATGGCTGGTCTGGACGTATACGTGAAAGGTTTCAAAGCGCTGACGCAAGGACGATTGAATATCAATGCGCTAATGACTGTAGCAGTAACTGGTGCGTTCCTCATCGGTCAGTGGCCAGAAGCTGCCATGGTTATGGCACTCTATGCAATCGCAGAAGCTATTGAGGCTAAGGCCGTTGATCGTGCCCGCAATGCAATTAAAAGCCTGATGGCACTTACACCAGAGAATGCTGAGGTTCAGCAGCCTGGTGGTTCCTGGAAGCGTGAACTTGTAAAAGATATCCAGATAGATGCGAAAGTACGGGTCAAGCCAGGCGAGCGAATTCCTCTTGACGGGATTGTTACAGCTGGTCAAAGCGCAGTTGATCAGTCACCTGTAACGGGTGAAAGCTTGCCAATCGATAAATCACCGGCAGATGAAGTTTATGCTGGGACCATTAACCAGGCTGCAGAATTGGAAATGAGAGTCACAGCACTCTCAACTAACAGCACCATTTCCAGAATTATTGAGGCTGTTGAACAAGCTCAAGGCTCAAGGGCACCTACTCAACGGTTTGTAGATAGGTTTGCAGCAGTTTATACGCCTGCCGTATTCGTGTTGGCACTAGCAGTAGCGCTTCTGATGCCTTGGCTAATGGGTTGGACTTGGTTGCAATCCATTTACAAGGCTCTTGTACTGTTAGTGATAGCCTGCCCTTGTGCTTTAGTCATATCCACACCCGTCACGGTAGTCAGTGGTTTAGCTGCAGCAGCGAAGCGTGGCATTCTGATCAAGGGTGGCGTATACCTTGAAGAAGCTCGCAAGATCAAAGCTGTGGCGTTAGATAAAACTGGAACAATCACTGAAGGCAAGCCTAAGTTGGTAGCATCCGCGATGTTAGACGGTGAAGAAAATAAGACCGAAATCGAGGGTATTGCTGTTAGTTTGGCATATAGGTCTGACCACCCTGTTTCCAAAGCAATCTCTGAAAAATCATCTGGTAAATTGAAAGATGTCACTGATTTCAAAGCAGTCGCCGGCCGAGGTGTTCAAGGAGCTATTAAAGGTAAAACTTACTATCTAGCCAATCATAGGTGGATTAAAGAACTCAATCTAAGCACGGATGACCTGGAAATTCGACTTGGTTCATATTTGAATGCTGGTCGCACAGTTTCTTTACTTGCTAATGATGAAAAGGTGCTGGCAATTTTTGCTGTCGCAGACACTATCAAACCATTCTCTACGATTGCTATTGAGGAGCTAAAGAAATTAGGCGTGGCCCCGGTAATGTTGACCGGAGACAATGAGGCAACAGCAAAAACAGTAGGCATGCAGGCTGGTGTTACTGAGATTAAAGGAAATTTGTTGCCCGAAGATAAACTCAGGGAAATCGAAGCGCTTCAGCAAAAATATGGCACCACAGCTATGACCGGCGATGGTATTAATGATGCTCCAGCATTAGCAAGAGCAGACATCGGTTTTGCAATGGGTGCAGCTGGAACGCACACGGCCATGGAAGCAGCTGATGTTCTTGTGATGAATGATGACCTACGTCGGCTGCCAGAAACCATTCGCTTGTCTCAGCAAACCCATACGATTCTGTGGCAAAACATTGCTATTGCACTTGGTATCAAGTTTATTTTCTTGATACTGGCACTATTCGCGGACGCATCCATGTGGATGGCTGTATTTGCAGATATGGGTGCTAGTTTGATCGTAGTGATGAATGGATTAAGACTAATGAGTTATGAGGCTACGAAATAAGCCATGAGACCTTACTAGTTAAAGCCCCTGCAATGCAGGGGCTTTTTTATAGCGGATGATGTAGCTTGCCCGGTACTTGAGTCTTATGAATGTGAAGCAACTCAAATCTTTTACTATGCCCTTTAGTTACATACTCCCACTTGATCCCGTTTTCATCGAGATGTTTTTCTTGGAAGTCAAACATAATCCCAAAGGGTACTGCCAGGAATAACTCATCATATGGATGTAGTTTTAGCATCTGATCAAAATCATCCACATTGATTAGTTTAACGCTCCCATTTGAATAATACCGTGCCGAAAATGGTCTTTCGTCGATATACCAGAGGTCCTGATATCCCAAACCTATCGCTTTGGGATACTCAATCAGCATTTTTTCAGTTTTAACCAAATAAGGGTTTTCAGAGACACTCATCGTTGCAATGAAGATACCGAGTGGTACGGCGAATATTGAAAACCAAATCCCCATGATCGAGGTAATTGTGTTGTTCGAGGAGTTACTCCATTCAGACAATTTCTTCCCAAAGAGAATCGCAAATGGCGGAATCGCTGGCAGGATATAAGTCCAAAGAATATTCCCAGCAAATGTGAAAAACACCATCGAGAATATTGCCCAGCTAACGTAATAGAAAGTCACTGGGTCTTTAGTGATATTTTCCAGATAAAGTTTGGCACGTCCCTTTATGAATACATTTACGGCTGCAATGATAGCGACGACCCCCCAAGGGAAAGTGGCTTCTATCCACAATGGCCAGATGCTACCGTAAGGTTTGACATGCGCAGATCCATAAATGTCTCCAGCCCAGCCGGGGTCTACATATCTTCTAAAGTGCTCACCAACGATGAAGTAATCCAAGAAACCAGGAGTCTTAATCTCAGCCAATATGTACCATGGTAGAACTAGTGCCATGACCAATAATGAGCCCATAAGCAGGAGAGGCTTCTGGATTGGAGGCCAAAACTTGGTACGAAAAACAAGCAAACTCATTAAGATTGGTCCAAGCACCAACACTAGAGCCAATGGTCCCTTAGATAGCAAACCTATAGCCAATCCAATGAAGCCTGCAATCCTCCAACTGACAGAGGGGAATAGCAAACCAGCCATGCAAAGAACAGTGCCTAAAGCCAGATAAGGATCAGTGAGCACTGCTCCTGCAGAGGCATATGGCAATGCGCAAGTTGCATAGATGGCCACCGCCCAATAGGCAGCACGATTTCCGGCGTACTCTATGGCACATTTAAAAATTACCCAAACCGTGATTAGCGTAACTATTAAAGAAGGAAAGCGTGCGGTCCATTCTTCCACACCGAAGGCATTAATAGATATTGCCTGGAACCAGAATGACAAGGGAGGTTTTCCCCAGAACGGTTTATCAGACTCGAACCATGGAGTGATCCAGTCTCCTGTAATAGCCATAATCCTGGCTATTTCTGCATATCTCGGTTCCGTTGTATCCGCGTATGGAAAATAAACCATACTGAAAATTCTCAACAAAACCAATACCACAACAATTTTAATAAGCGTTGTAGAGTCTTTAAGCATGATGGCCTCCTGCGTTGAATGCAGAGGCATCTCTTTGGGTTACCGGATTGACGCTGTACTCATCCTGGATCACATAGATTGGTCGTTGCTTGGACTCAACGTAGATCCTGGCCATATATTCACCAAGAAGCCCTATAGAAATTAACTGAACACCGCCTATAAAGGTCACTGTGACAATAATGGATGGATAACCAGACACCGGCTCGCCAAACAAGAATGTTTTACAGACAACCCATATACCAAAGGCAACACTCCCTAATGCGGCGATGCCTCCTAGCCAGGTCACTGCACGAAGAGGAATGGTTGAAAATGAAACGATCCCCTCCATCGCCAATCGACATAGCCCTAGGAAGCTCCATTTCGTCTCTCCAGCGGCACGGGGAGCACGGTTATAGTTAATGATTTCGACAGGTAGTCCAATCCATGCAAATAAGCCTTTCATGTATCTACTGCGCTCAGGTAACGTTGAAAGGGTGTCTACTGCTCTGCGGCTTAGCAACCTAAAGTCACCAGTATCTTCCGGGATTGATAATTCGCTTAAGAAGTTGAGTAATCTGTAAAAACAGTGGGCAGACGCACGTTTTAGAAAGCTCTCCCCGGCCCTGGAGCTGCGGCGCATAACTACGGTATCAGCTCCACGTTGCCAGGCAGCAATCATGTCTGGAATCAATTCTGGAGGATCTTGCAGGTCAGCATCAATAAGAATTACTGCATCACCATGAGCTCGATCCAGACCAGCCGTCATGGCAGCCTCTTTACCAAAATTCCGACTTAACTTTACCAAGCGGATATAGCCATGTCGAAAGGCAAGTTTTTGAAGAAACTCTGTTGTGCCATCCGTGCTTCCATCGTCTACAAATACAATCTCAAACTTGTAATCAATTTGGAGCAGTACGGTGTATAAGCGAGCGATAAAGAGTTGAATGACTGAACGCTCATTGAATACCGGAACGACTATTGATAATAAAAGTCTGCTGGGATGGATGTCAGGGATTCCTGACTCTATCTGCGCACGGAAACGGGAATTATCTAGACTGGCATTCATTTGAAGTCCTCCCTTTGAACCGTTCGTTGGTTTATCCGGGAATAGATACTCAAATTTGGTGCCATCGTTACTGCTGGTTCACTGCAGAATTGGCTTAAAGAATTAGCTGCAGCAGCCTTTTCAGACACATCATTAGCCAGCCGATTTATAAAAATAATCATTGTCCACCTCAGTTAATTAAATATAGATCAGCCCCAAAGGGGCGAAATACATTAAAAACTCGGCGGTTTATCGAACTCGATTAAAGGATGAGGGATTAGATTTTCATTGTCTGGGCGTTTATATCCTGGCACTGCTGTAGAAAGCGTACTCAAGGAGGAGCTAGAACCAATCAGGTTAATATCATGGTGAGTGTGATCATCACAACAGTGCTCACCTAATTCACCCATGGCAGTATTTACAATTTCGTGAGTCTCAGAGCCATGTGTATGCGTGACAACATCATCGGATATACACATAAAGGAGCCGATGACAGGAATTGCTATCAATGTTGCTAAAACCAACATTACTGTTACTACTTTAAATTTTAATAAGACATGCGTCATTTCTTAGTTTTGTTTTTGGTGTGTGGCAATTAATTGCTGCGCTAATATTTCCTGTGTATTAGCAAATTAAATGCCAAGCCGAGATCGGCCTAATTACTAAGAAATTCTGTAGTTTTGATTAGTAGCTCTGCATTTTTTGCAGGATCAATTAAATTTATACAAATGATTTATGCATTTTTTGCAGAATGAAATCCAAATAGCACTTTAGGTGGATGCCCCAAACAAAAAATTCATGCGAGTTGAAGCAACTTTGATAAAGCAGATTAGGTCAGTTAACTGACATTAAGAAAGGCTGGAATAAAAATGCTGAAACCGGAAGAAAATGCAGACCAAATATTTGAAATAATTAAAAATTCGATTGTTCAATCATGCCAAAACCACGATTGGTCGATTGCTAGGAATGCAGTGCAGACATTCGGTTTTGCTGAGAGTGATGTTTCGACGACCTTCACCTATGCTCAACGCTACGATCTGATGATTACCCCAACGATATATCTATGTTTGAGCTACAGGTCTGTTGATCCATCTGGCCCATTCCAAAATCTCCCCGATATCAGCAAGTTTGATCTTGGCCTTTCAATAGATGGTCAGGTTGTTAAGTCATATACGAATGAGTATGAAGAACGATAAAGGGGCTTTAAGCCCCTGAGTTTCCTATTTAGTTTCTGAAATCTTTTTAAGATTTTCTAATCCAGCTTTGTACATACCCGTTACCACTCTTTTCGCATCTTCGTCTGAGGCTCCTGTAGCCTCGAAATGGCCATGCCAGATAACCTTGGATTTATCTTTTGAAACAGGCTTAGCCAGAGGTTCTATCCGATTCAATAATTTTTATGCTACCAAGATCTTCTACATGGGTATCTGAAAGATGCAAGACAACATGAAATGTAGTTTTATAACCGAAATCATCCCAATTATCTTGGGTTAACACCGCATGCGGATATTGCTTCGGCTTTGGTTTGTCTTTTTTTATGAAATGAACAAAGAATTGCATCTCAATCCCTTCCCTTAAGCAGAAATAACACATCGGACTTGGAAGTCCGTTTTTTAGTTATTGAACCATTTCTTGTATCTTGAGTAGCGATGGGAACACATTTTGATATTTCCGGCTAGGCATCGTTGTACCCAACAAACAATTAAACGCAGCTTTTTAAGCCAACTTGCTATTCTAGGTAAGTTGATCCAACTTATGTTCTGATAATGAACTACTACTGTATTGCAGTGGCTGACGCATTATTCGATTGGATACATAATAATATTAGCTCCATCTGCATGAATTAATTCTACATGCAATGCCTTTCTACCTACGATAACAGCGAGTAATGGCCTTTTATCTTTACGAGAAGCGCTAATTCTTTTCCATTCAACTTTATCAAGATTTGATGGCGTTGGATAATCTTCAGGGTGGGTATGCCATTCACCTAAGTAACGCAGAGTCCCCTTGCTTTTGATCCATAAACTTAGAGCCACTAATCGATGTACATCAGGAAAACGGTCAAAAAGAAATCTAGACCGTTTATCTCTATTGCTCGGCTTTGTAGCGGTACTAATTAATAAATTAGATGCATGGAGTGATCCTAACAGAATCCCTCCCGCTTCGGATTGAGTATCAGAAAATTGAATATGATCTGTAAATGCAATAATTACGCTATCTTCAAAGTACAAAAGTATTTTCTTGTCTTCGGATGCCCAAGACTTCATTAGTTGCATATTGGGCAGTCTGAATCAACTAGGGGGTTGCAATCTGGTGTTGCCAATTCAAATGATGTATCTGTTAATCTTGTTCTAAGTGATGGTGTGGAAATTCCATTTACCCAATCTAATGTCATTTCAGTAGCTAAAGAGGCCGCATTAACTGATACATGCGCAGGAAATGGAACATACAATCCTTCGCAACCGTTACCGGCCATGTCCATAGGCAATTGAGTTGTCACTGAACGCAGCTTCCCCTTCTTATTGCTATGCCAAAGACACCTGTAACAGGCTCCAGCATTATTTGATTTCAATAATGCTCTAACTGCCGTGCCAGGACCTTCTACCCATACTGATAACATGGTAGTCAAATTCGAATATTTATTAGACAGCCAGTGACCCAAAGCCTCCTCACCAGTAGCATCTATTAATAGATCAATATTTTCCAAAGAGGCTTGTTTAGCATCTATAGGAAGAGCTTGAATGTCTGAACCTGGACTGAGTCTTTTGAGCTCTTCAGTTAACGCAGTCGCTTTATTAGTAAGTAAATGAGGGAAGCCCAATCGATGTCGACCAATATTTTCTGGAAGAATAATGTCACAATCAATTAAAATTAGCTTTCCATCAGAAGTGCCTGCACCAGCTTTTACAAGCATTTCGGCTAAATACCCTCCAATTGTTCCACAACCAATCATCGCAATCCTCTTACCTGAAAGAGTTCTCAATTTTGGAATATTGCGTTGAGAAAGATATTTATCATCGATTCGCATAATTGTAATTGGCTGAATATTCATATCAAAAATCCGACCTTTTAGTGAGGAGTAATGTCCTTTCGTTTTACCTTTATCTTTCTTGAAAAAGACACCAAAGCCGTAAGTTATAGTAGGCGACTCAATAATAATCAAGACACAATTTGCTGATAACTTGATTGCTTCATTAATTCGCTGAAGTATTTTTTTTCTAGAACGAGAATCAAGCAAACTTTGCCAGGCAAGAACTTCACTAACATTTTTGGGTGGCCAATTTTTACTTAATGGTCTTGGCAATGCGTTAGTTTTTAACTTATACGTTAAGACGTAACTTTCATTTTTCTTGATATCCAAGCTGGATAACTTTTTGTAGGATCTCTCAGGGTTGTCTGTGACGATTAAGAATTCGGATGTTTTGTTTTCCGCATAAATACAATTCTGAAAACCTAACCAGTCATTCTCCAAATCTAGGAAACAAAAAGTGCCACTCCAATACGCGTTGAATTCTTCAATTAAATCATCAACAACTTCCTGATTGAGAATCTGCCCTAAAACATTTTCAGCACGCGCTAAACAAGCTAAAGCTTGTCCAATTGGATCAAATATATCTAGAACAACAGCTCCCTTTGCCAAATAACAAAGATTACCATCGTCACCAATGTGAGGATTGATTTGAGGAAGTTGTTGCGGGATTGTTGTTAATTGAATTCGAGGTAAATCTATGAAATTTGGATCTATCTCAATATTGCAACTATATGTGTCAGTATCACTAGGAGGGCACAGGCAGCCATTCAGCCTGTGCCACCCATCATCTGATTTGCCTTCATATTGGAACCCCTTAAGAATGAAAGCATCAATCAAATCAGAAATATTAACTACCTTGCTCATCCCGACTTCATTCTACCAACAAGTTCACTTGGACCAGGAGTTGCAGGGGTGGCTAATATAGTACTAACAACAGTTACAACGACGATCCGATCTGGCTCATTAGGAAATCGAGTACCAAAAACTTTGCACATCCAGCTACATGCTTGTGAAGGACTGCTGGAATGTACACTGCCTCGGAGAGCTTTTTCAAACTCCCCAAATGCTAGTGCCGCTTCTTCAACGCCTTCAGGGCCTAGGCGGTCTGTTAACGACTCTGAAACATCGACAGGATTATTAACTCCAGCTCTCAATCTCTGAGGTAATTTTGCTAGAACCTCAAGAAGTGCAATATCATCCCGGCGGTCATGTTTAACAAAAAGTGGGGCTGCTGCTGCCATCAATAAAATCGATGATGGTCCACCACTGCCCCATTTCCAGTCACGTAGTGCTTTCAAATATCTTACGATTCTGCGTAATTGTTCCCCTCTGACATCTACTTCATTTAGAAACCAATCTTTAACAGGCCTTGGGTCAGAAGCTTTCCAATCGCATTCGCGATGGGCCAGTAAAACCTGGTCTTTAGGTAGCGCGGTCCAAATGTCCTGATCGACAGTAGCTAGTGCTTCAGCAAATGAGGCATAACCAAATCTCTCCATTGCCAATTTGGCCAGCGTTTGAAATTCGCTGTCAGGGATTGCATATAGGGGAATGTCTATGTGCGCAAAATTTGAAAACTCAATTCGAATACAGGTTGGTTTGTCCGTGATGAGCTTCCAGTTTCTTTCATTGACTAAGTCAGTTAACGCCTCCTCTGCGGCACGAAAAAACACTGAAGCCGCTTTACTAGGCTTTTTGGTTTGAGACACGAAGCTAAGGGGAAGATAGCATCCATCATCAACATCTGCCTGCTGTGGATGTTTAGCTGGCGAGTTTAATGTTTTATAAGCCCAAGAGCCTTGAGTAAAAAAACGCGGGGTCGGGATATCATCCGTATATCCCATTTTTCTGAGCACTCTAGGAATACCATTTCTTAAACAATTTCTAACGTCTGTCCTGACTCTCGAAATTAGATCAACTTGAGTAGCCTTTAAATCAAGGTTAGTGACTAAACAGGACTCATGTTCCAGTGTTGTGAAAAATAATGGGCTCAAATTCAGCATAATCACTCCTTAAAATTTTTTCGTGGGCCATGAAAGAAAATCGCAGGTGAAGCTAAGTGCGCTCTGAAGGGTGCAAACTTCGCATCTCCCAGAGCCTTTTGCGCAGCATGCATCCCTCTTGTCTTTAATGTATTCGTTGCAGCATTTGATACACGATCTAAATCCTTAACATCCTCACTTTGATCTGGTGTGGCTTGGTCATCTATCCTGAAATAGTCGTCTTTCAATTCATGTCTCAACATATAGTCGACTGACGATTCTTGAGCCGATATCACCAAATCAAAAAGGTCACCTCGCCATTTCCCAAATCCACGGTCAAGCGAAACGTCACCACCAACAGTTGCCCCAATTGTCATAGTGCCAATCGAGAGAACTCGCACTCGTACTTTTTGATCTGGAGCCAGAAATTGCCTAATTTCATGTAATCCAAAAAAACCAGGTGAATTTCCAACTAGCCCACCATCTGCGAATACACCACGAGAATGTTTAAATAGTGGAAAGTAAACTGGTGCAGCTGCTGTCGCCAAAGCAACGTCTACTAAAGACATCCGATGATCCATCTCGAATGATTTATGATGGGGAGTCTTAAAAAACTGTCCTCGACCAGTGGTGTAGTTAACGGATGGTACAAACACTCTATGCTTTAACTCACCAAGAGTTGTGTCATTAAAATATTTTTTTAATACAGTTTTTAATCCACTATTATCGTGTTTAGCACAACCCCAGTAGCCGAAAACTTTACGGATCAAATTTCTGCTTTGAAAAATGGTTTTTCCTTCATCTTCAAACATAAGTTTGAGGTTTGACGCTGGAATTTCGTTTGCCAATCCCAGTGCCAAAATTCCCCCTACCGAAGTGCCGCATATCAAATCAAAATGTTTGGCAATAGGCTGTCCAAACGCTTTTTCAAGCTCGGTTAGAATCGTCGCCGTATAGAGCCCTCTGTAACCACCGCCAGAGAGCGCTAACACGTGGTAGGTGGGAATGCTGTCCATTATTTACCCTCTAGGTGGAAAGTCGTCGTTGCCAAAACTATCTTTGTCGCGGATGCGGCCATCAGGTCTATGTATTACTAATTCCGAGTGTTGGTTTTTCGCAATCTCTCGTGCAGCATTAATTGCTTCTTGCTGAGTGCCATGCGTCGAGGTAGCACGTTGATTGCCGGCGCCTTTTACCGCCCAACCGTTTGAGTGAGGCACTACATGCTGAATTTTTCCTGCCATTTCGTACTCCTTTCAATTGAACAAATTCACGCTTTATGTTGTCATGCGCTAATGAATGCTGCACAATAACGTTGTTCAGTTGAACAACAAAAAAAGGCTATTTGCAAAATAGGGTTGGAAATCTGAAGTTTTAGTCGATTATTCAGAATC
>VFQN01002316.1_pt1 | contig 29853 bp, 53 predicted proteins | sample 3512371 | NCBI WGS metagenome assembly VFQN01 (sample SAMN10412370, study PRJNA504923) | tailings metagenome | isolation source: Replicate 2 from Balatoc abandoned mine | place: Philippines: Itogon, Benguet | collected 2017-08-28 | reverse complement strand
CCTTTTGGCTGCCTGTCAGGATTTTTTTGGGCAGAATCCTGACCGAATCAGGATTCTCAAGAGGGTTTTCCCCCAGGATTTGCCCAGAAATCCTGGAAAATGTACGGCTGTCAGAATTTCCAGACCCGAAGGCACCGAAATTATGAGCGGTCAGAATTTTTCGCCAAATAAGACCGGAACACTGCCTGAGCTGCAGCCTTGCCTGAGCCCAGCAAGTAGGGCAGACACGGAAAAGCATGGGTGAACAGCCCTGTCGCCAGCAGGCTGGGCAGCCATCGATCTCCCTCTCAATGGTGACACCCACCAGCTTGCAGCTCCGACAGCTCAGCGTCGCATTTGAGGCGCTCCTTCTCAAGATACTCGGCACAGTTCTCAGCCTTGATCTGCTCTGTGGTCAGTGGGTTAGTGGGCCACACTTCAGGGGTGGAGTGGCATACTATTCTTACTGCTGTAAATACACACAGCATGTACGTGCTTGTCCAGGCTGTGGACGTGAGCAGGGGAGCTCCCTGGGTCCTGATTGCGCACACAAGCCCAGGTCCAGGCCCACACAGACACACATTCAGACAGCAGACAGACAGACAGACAGACAGACAGACAGACAGACAGACAGACAGACAGACAGACACACACAGGGCCCTGTAGATTGCCATGCACAGCCGACCAGGCTGCGTGCAGCGGACTAGCGGACACAGTTGGCGGGCACAGTCTTGCTGGGCACGGTCGGCAGGCCAAGGACTCTCCTCCAGTGCACTCCTCCACTAGCTACCAGTACTCACTAGTGAGCCACAGGTCTGCGCTCTCCTGGGCAAATGGAGTCACGGTGGACACAGCGCTGAGCAAGGACGCACGGATGGGCGCCAGCATTGGGTTGCTGCTGGGGAGCGCCTCAACGATCTCGACCATGGACAGCAGTGACTGGTGCAGGTCCATGAGGACGAGCTCGTTGGTGCCGCTGCGGAAGTTGCCGGCCAGGCTGGCGGTCAAGGGGCCGCTGAGGAGGCCTGCATGTGGGTGGGGAGGTAGGCAAGCATGTTGACTTGCATTGTGCATTCGTTGTAGCAGGCTGCTTGTCAGTTACATGAAGGGAGCCACTTCCCTTCTCCGAGAACGCTTGTTGTACCAATGTAAAACTCAAGCCGTAACGTTGTGTAGGTGGTGCACGCACCTAGGGCCCGGGACAGGCGGCGGTGCAGTACTGGGCCTTGCACATGCGTGCTGGTGCGTCAACACCATTTTGCAATTGGCAAGCTGGCATTGCATGCAGCGAACTAAGCACAACCGCTCATATGTAAGGCGGTTGCCAACATGCCAGCCTGCAAGGCAAGTACACGCTAAGGTTGCCAAGGCGGGCACGAACCAACCTTGCAGCCGCTGGAGCACCAGCGCTGGGGTGGGGGTGGAGCTGGTGCCGGCCCTCAGACTGCTAGCTTCGACCAGGGCCGCTTGACTCGCCACCGTGATGGGCTGGAGTTGCTCATAAGTGGCGTCGACGTCGCTGTTATCGAGCATTTGCAGATCAGCCTGGGCCAGCAGCTGCAACAATGAACACACAAATGCACTACATGAGCTTACCGTACATCTCTACGATATTGCTTCAAGCCTATACACGCTGTACGTGCTTTTTTGGCCAAAGGAACATCTGGGGATGACATGACATGCTGACGCAGCGCTAGCGGAACAAGTTGTGTTGTCTATCTGTGGCAGATGAGTAACAGATTAAAAAATCTGCTCTAGAGCATCGGGCATAAAGCACTCGAATGGAACACCGTTCTGCCCAGGGCGACCTACGAGTGCTCCCTCGCGCTGCAGTGCGTGCGCCCTGCCCCCTGGTCCGGTCCCACCTGCATGAACTGGGACATGCCCGACTCCACGGTACTGACAACCGCAACCGATGGCAAAGCGGCGGCAAGGCGCTCACGAGCAAAAATGTAACCCTCCCAACTGTACGAGTCCATGCATGATAGCCTCTGAGGTCTGGGAATGCAGAGCAGAGGGACCAGGAATGAAGTTATAGTCAAGGCGGCGGTGTGAGTCAAAAAGTCATAAAAGGCCTGTGTGCGAAGATGGCCCACAGGCCGCGCAACATAGGATGGAAGGTTTCAGAGCTGCTGCTGTCCCGCAGCACAGGCACAGGCACGGTGCAGCGCCTAGCGCGTGGGAAGCGGTCGGACAGCAGTGCAGGTCAGGCAGCCCAGGGCAACAGTAGCTAATGTCACAGAACTGTTCACGGCATCCATGTATTATCGGTACTGGTGAAAACTGGATGTCGTACGTCTCTTAGATTGCCGATAGGATGACCGTGGGGTCATCCCCGGTTAGGTGGCTGGGGCGCAACACTTCAACACTTACCAAGTGCGTGAAAGCCCCGTTGAGGGCCTGGACAGCGTCTGTCATGGCGTCTTGAAAATGAAGCGACAGGGCCGACGAGTTGACACCCCGGACTTGCACAGAGTCCTGAAGGTACAGGCCGGGCAGTTAGTTACGGTGTGTTCAGTGTGCTCGGCTTCCTCCCCAGCTTCACCAGACAAACCAGCACCTGCTGTGGGCTTGGCTGTTTGCTCTTCTTGTTGACAGCGAGGCCGACAGGAACGCCGACCGCTACTCCAATCACGCACGCCACAGCGAGAAAGGCAACAACGACCCACGGTCGGATGCGTCGGCCACCGCTGCTGCTGGGCTGCACCGAAACCGGGTTCACGACCTTCAGGCCCTCTACATCGCTTAACATTACTTTTGTCGCGACTGGCTCATTCAACGACTGACTGTAGCTCGACATGATGTTCGTGGATAATCAGTATTGCGCAACTGGGCCGCTTTTGAATATACGCGACTTACTATGAAAGTCAGGTAATGAAGTCATCTAAATATAAATCAGACAAACACGGGTGTGGAGCGCACATGCCCGCATGCGCCTTGCGTCGGTGTGAATTCGCCTGGGTGTCTGACTGCGTGCGGATTATAATCACAGCACACGCTCGTGCGCACGTGGCGGCTTGCCCATCTAGCACTCGCCAACGTCATGGTGCATTTTGCCATCATTGCGACGCACGCAACGGACAAGGGGACACGTACGCAAGCACGGCACACGCGGGTACCTCTTGTGCCGGTCCTGGGGAAACCCTGATGTCTCCTCCTGGTGAAGACCTAGACCACCGCCAGTACTCCAATATATCATTATATAGTGTCTTTATGATCTCTGAGTCATGTGACGGCCATGTTCCTGCAAATAATACGGGACGCACCGTGCGCCGGTTTGAGCTTAGGACCCCACTCGGATTGCTGGGAGGGTGCGTGCTTGGAGCCGATGTGCGGAATTTGATAGTTATCTTGCCCTATAGCAGCCCAAACGGCCTTGAGGGCAGCAAAAGGGGGTACCTTGCGGTGCCCTGCGTGCCCGCCGCCCTACAGCAGCCCAAACTAACGGCCTTAAGGGCAGCAGGCCTCCGTAAGGTAAGGGGACAGGAACGCGCAATTTGCAGCGCCCGCGCCCTTTTGAAGTGCTCACGGGGTTACCTTCGGTGTCTTTTGTTGTCTTGTGTCATACGTGACCCTACCGCACGTGTTCGTTCGCGCGGCCCGCCGATTGCTGCTCCGGTATCGACCCAAGACGCTGCGAAACGGCGCGAGTGCGTCTTGCAGGGTGTCACTGCTGCACCTTGACTCTACGTACCCATGCCCTGTGATGGGCTCTCTCCTGAACAGCGACTTTCTGCGACCTGACGACCATTCCGAGTGCAAGCTGCCCAGCAGACGCCAGGGACTGCCGCACAGAGTGACGCTCAGACCTTAGACCGCTCCTGCCAGACCCTGTCCGCCCATGTGCGGCTACAGTACACCAACCGTAACCCGCTGTAACGCCGCCTTGATGCCATTAATACACATCCTTATGGCACGCTGGATGGCGCCTGTGCGGCAGCAAAGCGGGCACAAATGGCAACATGGGAGCAGGGTGCGTCACGTCAGGCATTGATGGGGGCAGGGCTCCTGCCCCTTCTGCTCCTGCCAGACCCTGTCCGCCCATTTGCGGCTACACCAACCGTAACCCGCTGTAACGCCGCCTTGCTACCATTGATACACAACCTACACATAGATGCGGTGCTGGACGGGGCTTGGCAGCGAGCTGCGTGCGGACGTGGGCGTAGCGGGCCCCGACCTGTTCCTGACCTGGCCCCCTACACCACTCAGCCACCCTGGGCGTGGCGCATGATGCTCGTGCGTTGGCCGCCACGGCTGTCCCCGGCCCCGCGCTCACGACAGGAGAAGTCTTACATATAAATGCTGTACTGGACGGGGTTTGGCGGCGAGCTGCGTTCGGATGCATGCATGGCGGGCCCCGCGCGACATGTTCCTGCCGTACCCACCTTTGACCAAGCTACCACCACCTGGAATGTAACATAAAATGTCAAAAATGGCACATCCAGCCACGGCCCCCAAGCAACGAGCTCCCTCCACACCAGCCTACAACCCTTAAGCGTCAGCACTACGGCCAGCATGCAGCCATCACCGGGCCGCGCCCAACCTCCCAGCATCCAGGATTGAGCCAGAGGTCCTCACCCCGCCGGCTGCCCCCGCTACGCTCCCTCCCTGTCGCACCAGCGAGCCCCCAAGGAACTGTGTGCTGCTCCCTCTCAACCCAGCAGCTGCTCCCGGGCCCCCAACACCACCTGGCCCCCGGACGCCGCCCACAGGTCCTCGGAGGCCTCCCGAGGTGCTGCCAATGCTGCTGGTGCTACCGTGCAGCTGCCCCGGCCCCGCCTGAGCCTCCGCTGCTGCCCTGGCTGCAACGGCACGTGCCCTGGCAGCTGCAGGCCCCATCAGGTCGCTGCTCGTAGTGCTGGCTGTGTCACTGGCGTCGTCATCCTCACCGCCGTACCCGTAGTACTCCTGCTGCTGTACGGCACCCACCGCCGCTGCCGTACGACCGGTAGCGAAGGCAGTAAAAGACCCGGCCAACCCACGGGACGGCAGGACGCCGGTGGCGGTGAAGTCAATGCGGCGGGGCGCGATGGGCGCGGACGCGGTTAGGGGGGTTGCGACACGTGGCATTGGCACGGGGCTGGGCGCGCCAGACGGCTGGCGTGTCAGCGTGAAGCCGCTGAAACCGGGGGCAGCCATACCCGCAGCGGATCCCGTGCGCTGCTGTGTGTCGTAGAGGGCGCCGTAGTCCAGCCTGTCGTCGTACGGGCTGCCGAGCATGGGGTCCTCCTCGCCTGCCGGGCCGCCCCGCCTGGCGAGCACCTCCCGTGGCATCGTGCTGCCCACGCCGCCCTGAGCCCTCATGCCCGTGCCCGGCGCCCGGGTAGCTAAGCCACCACGGCTGTCGGTGGGCACGGTCGGCTGCTGGGCGCGCTGTGCGTAGTGCAGGTGCACGGGCGTCAGACCGGAGGCCGGGCCGCGGCCCTTGCCGGGCGAAATCAGGCCGGGCGTTGCCTGCGGGCACGTCCAGGGGGCGCAATTTGTGCACGTGCAACGTCAGGTTGAGTGGCCCTTGCGACTATCATCAGGGGGGCATAGCTGCGTTATAAAGCACGTTACACATCCTGTATCATAGCCTTGCCCCCGTCAGCCCTGTTCCCCCCGCTCACCCGCACCAGGTACACCGCCTGCTCCACCAGGTCCGCGCCCCCCGCCCCAGACGACCAGCCCGTGCTGTCGCTGCCCCGGCTGCTGCCGCCGAAGCTGTCCGCACGCAGCGGCGGCGCCCTGCCGCTCCCCACACGCGCCGGCGGCAGCCCTAGCCCCCCTGCCGGCGCACGGCCGGCCCTGCCAGTGGACGCTGACCGAACGCCGCCGGAGGACAGGGCAACAGCTCGCCGTGCCAGCGTGAGGTAGTCTGTGAGCTGCTGGCGGCGGTCCAGGGCCTGCTGCAGCCCCTCGGAGGGGTACAGGCCGGCCAAGGGGTCCTCGGACGTGTCCAGAGCTGCCACAGCCTGTGGCGAGAAGCAACAGCCAGCGAAAAACGGCACGTTGTTGCAGCAAGGCAATTTGTGCTGCAGCGATGAGAGGGTGCCAGGAGCTGTGAGGCCGTTGGCAGGATGGGCAATGGCAGCCTGAGCGGCGTGGCGGTGACAAGGTACCCCCTGCGCCCTATCTGTTCATTCGCGGGCTCATGGAGACACCTGACGGTCGGGGATACAGTTCCTAGCCCAGCACACCCTTTGGCCTTTCGTCGGGACGGGACGCCTGCCCCAGGGCCGCACCTGCTCGTTTCCTGCCAGCGCCGCCATGCGGGTGATGAGCGTCCGCTCCTGCCGCCGGTCGCGCGGCGACAGGAAGGGCGAGCCGGGGTCGATCCCGCCCTCGCGCATGGCCTGGAGGCGGGGGAGGTTTGACGCACGCAGTGGCAGCAAGTTTAGGCCACCTGGCTCTGCGGTCCTTGTCCCGTGGGACGACTGGGGGTGGGGCTTGGGTAGGCATCGCTTGAGCAGCGCTGGTACTCGTTTCCAGGCACTAGGCTTTGCAAGGCCACCAAAGTGCGGCCTGCACTCCGCCCATGCTTTCGCTGGCGTGTATGCGAGCTCGACGTGTTCAGTGGGGAAAGAAACACCTATCGGAAGCCCAAACCGTACTGCGACTGAAGGCTACTCGCCCTCACCTGCGTGTACTTGAACCACACGTCGAACGTGTCCCCCAGGATGCGCAGCCGCCTCTTGGAGGACATGCGGTTCACCATGTCCACAACGTCCGCCCGCCGCGACATGAACTCGCACCACGCGTCCCACACGCGACCGCGCAGCTCCCGTGCCTGCGCCTGCACCACCACCGCCAGCGCGCGCCGCAGCACGCCCGAGCGCGTGCCAACCACCTCGTGGTACCTGTACGACAGTGACAGTTGACGGTTGGTGTTGACGGGGTCGTACGGGGCCGTACAAGCCGCAAAGCAAGCGGGCAGCGGTCATCTAGTGTGGATTGAGAAGTTGTGGGACTGGCATGGTGTTTCGCTACCAAGCAAAGGAGTACGTGCCTGTGGTGTGATGGCTATGCGCACCTGCGGAACGCGGCCAGCGCCTTGCGCAGCAGGAAGGCGGCGTGCTGCTGGTCGGCCGCCGCCGCCTTGTCCTCGGACTCCGCCGCCAGCTGGGCCGCCACGCGGCGCCACGTGCGGAAGGGCCGCTCCTTGAGCCGGATGCGCAGCAGGTGGGCCTGGGCACGTGTCACAGGCGCAAGGGCGGGCGTTTGATGGAAGATGAGCTGGGTGTGCGTTTGATAGCACCAATAACCTACTCTGTGACACGCAGTACCTGTCTGCAGCGCCAAGGGCTCAACCATCTGGCGCATTGTAAGACCACCACGGTGTTTCTCTGCAACTCTGCAAAATTGCTGTGCGCCCGTCACGCACCTTCTTCATCTCGCGCGCCTTCTTGGCCTCCGCGTGGTCCCGCCACAGGCCGAAGCACAGCGCCAGGGTGCGCTCGCGTAGGGCGTTGAGGCGGCGGGCCACCTTCTTGAATACGCCAGCCTGACAGCGAACAGCAGAGAACACGCAACAGCATGTGCGTTAACAAGCGGCTTGCGCCTGGTTGCTAGTTGCATGACCGGCTAGCTTTGCTGATATTAGATAACGTGAGAGGGGCAGGAGCGTACCTGGAAGCGCCATGACGAGAAGGCCAGCTGCACCAGCTCCGCCTCCCTCCGTCGCACCAGCGCGTTGCCCAGCCGCAGCGCCTCCGCCAGCGCGCGCTGCTTGCGGGCGAACACCGCGCGCTTCAGGTTCATGGCCTGCAAGGGACACGGCAGGCAAGCGGCACTGTCGGACCATGCAGCTGATGCCAGGTACCACCGCGCTGCAGCGCGCACGTTCCCAATTTGGCTGGGAATTTTGAACACTTTGCAATGTTACGGTAATCAACTGCCCCTCCGCCACCACAAGGTATGACAACGAAGTAGTAAAACAGGTCAGGCCGTTTCCTGACCACCAGGGCGACCCTGGTCCCGTGCCGCCGCCGGACCACCACCAGCACCACCACCACTACCCACCTGCGTGAGCTGCAGCCACGCGGCGAAGCACCTGGCCATGCTGCCGTACAGCAGCAGCCGCGCCGCGCCCCACAGCCGGGCACGTGCGTACCGCAGCTGCTGTGTGCGTTCGTGCCATCCCAGCAGCGCACGGCGGCAGTACAGGCGGCGCATGGCGGCGCGGGCCAGCCACTGCCGGCGCCACTCGCCGAGGGCCTGCAACGAGGGAAGCAAAAGGATGGGTCGTCATGGTGGTGGGTGTAAGCGCGCCCTACACTGCCCAAGGCTACTGCTGCCTCTACCGCGTGCTTTGCTCGCTAGTGTATTGAGCTGAGAGGCCATGCATCCTTGTCGCGAGTAGCTAACTCCTCGCCCGTAGCACCGGCTAGTCGTTGCCTGACCCCTTCGCCCCTTCACCCCTGCAAACCCACTACACTCCCCTACGACCCTGCTCTTCGCGTCCTCGCGCCCCCACCTGCAGCGCCAGCCGCTGGTTGAGCTGCGCCGCCATGGCCGCCACCCGCCGCGCCTGCTCCGCCTGCGCCCGCCACCCCCGCAGCGCCCGCCGCAGCACCAGCACGCCGTACAGCCCCGCGCCGCGCTCCAGGGCCCCCTGGAAAACAGCTTCCCGCCACGCCAGCCACGTGGCATCCAGCAGGCGGCCCAGGCAGCGCACCGCCAGGCGCCGCGCGCGGGCGTTCCGGGCCACCAGCTCGCGCCAGGAGTTGAAGGCGGACAGCAGCAGGCGGTTCTGCCAGCGGGCCACCATGCGGGACAGCACCTGTGGAGTGCGGTCGGAGGGCGCGATGGGGCAGGGGTGGGGTGGTGTGAGCGTTTCGACACAGCCCTCTATGCGGCCAGCAAGCAAGCAGCAGGAAAGGGGTGTCTAAGGGGCGGGTATCGACGCAAGCAAAGGTATCGTACCTCGAGGCGCTGGTGCTTGTCGTGTATTAGCTGCCTCCAGCTCTCCCACGCCTTGGACAGCTGGCGGGACATGACGCGCGCCAGGATGCCCTTGAGCCGCACCAGGCGCTGAGCGGACTGGCGCCACTCGCGGAACGCATCGCGCTTGGTGCGGCCGTACAGCTGTGAGGGGAGGCCATGAGCCGTGCACAACACATCAGGGGATGCTGTAACAGGTGATGTGTCCCAGCCGCAAGCTGGCCTGATGGCTAAAGAGGCCTCGAAACAAGGGTGAGCGCTTGCGGTTGTGGTGATTACTACACATGTCCGTGCCACGTGTCATGGCATAACTGCAGGCATCTTGCAGGTGAGGGAGGTACCCACTGCCGCGCTCACCCGCGTCTCGATCATCGCCACCGCCCTGCCCAGCTGCTTCCTGCGGATGGCGTACGCCAGCCACGTGGTCCAGGCCTTGCGCAGCAGGCCACCTGCGGCAGTGCATGCACCACCAGCAGTTGCTTGGGGGACTACGGTATGAGCGAGGCGGTCATCAATGCGGAACGTCCCCGTACTGCTGGCGCGTTCGATCGACATGAAAAGGGTAGATCAGTGTGCAAGTACGGCGTGAAAAGGGATCCGCCCACCTGCGTAGGCGAAGATGGCCTGTGACGCCCTGCTCCGCAGGTGGGCCGACTCGCTGGCGTTGTCGAACCAAGTGTAGAACGCCAGTGCCAGCGGGAAGTTGCGCAGCCTGAGGGCAACAAGGGGGCAGCACGCAGAAGCATATGATTTGTTGCGCAAGGGAGACCCAAAGGTGTGCGCTGGACGTGAGGCTGCAACCCTGAAACCAGCTGTGGAACGGGCCTAGCGGCTGGCTGCACACCGCAGAGGGCATGCACCTGAGCCCTCTCCCATTCAGCATTCCAAGTCTTCTGCCGTTTGGCACGTGGGTTCGCGCCTTCAGTTGCGAAGTTTGACAGCTCACCTTGCCAGGCCGTACGCCGCCACCTCCCCCAGCTCCGGCCTCCTCTCGATGCGCGCCTGGATGGCGTACTGCTGCTGCCGCCGCTCCTGCGCCTCGGCAACCACCTCCCTGCAGGTTCACGCACAGGGTGAACGGTACGCTCCAGTCTCCCACGCGTACTTGCGTACTGGAACACGTACCCTACAGGAGGACCCCAATACCCGCCTGTGGCCCAAGCCTGATCCCTCCATGTCCACCTGGTCATGCCATGCAAACTCCCCCCCAAGCCAAAGCATGGGTTACCAACTGCCATACATGCGCCCGCCCTCTTGCATGCCAGCAACACGGGTACGGATATGCAGGTGCACTCACGCACCTCCAGCCGTAGAAGGCGAGGGCCGTGGTGCGCATGAACACGCGGACCAGCAGCCCCTTTAGCCGAGCCATGCGCGCCGCGTACACCCGCCACGCCTCGAAGCTGCCGCCCATTGTACCCCGCATCATCTTCAGGCCGATGCGCGCCGCCGCGGCCTGCAGGTGCGACCTGTAGCCCGAGTAGTCCCGCCAGTTGCGGAAGAGCCGCACGAGGCTCGACCGGCGGACCTTGCCCGACAGCACCGCGCCCATCCGCGCCAGCATGGCGCGTCGGGAGGAGTAGTCGCGCCACGTGGACATGGCGCCGCGTAGGGTGCCGGCACGTGTCCGGCCGGACACGGTGGCGGCTAGCTCCCTCATCTGCCGGCTGTAGGCCTTGTACTCGCGCCAGGATTGCAGGATGCTGCGTAGCTTGCCGCCGCGGGTGCGGGCCGCGAGGGCGGCTGCGACGCGCTTGAGGCGGCGCGAGTAGTGCTGGTACTCACGCCATGCCTGCATGACGGTGTGCAGGGTGCCCCCGCGCGTGCGCAGCGCCAGCTGCCGCGCTGCGCCCTTGAGGCGCGAGCGGTAGTGGCTGTAGTCGCGCCACAGGCCCAGTACGGAGCCCAGCTGGCCGCGGCGGGTCTTGAGGGACAGCATGTGGGCGATCTGCATGCGGTGCAGAGCGTTGCTGACATGTGTGGCATGGCGGGTAAGACACGCCCTTTGTGCAAGTGCTGCTTCCTGGAATCTGTCGCCAAACGAGGCGTTCTTGGTAGTGCCCCTGCTACGTGTGCCCAATAAGCAAAGGAGAAACGGTGCGCGGCTTGCCGGCTTCTCAGTATGCACAGTTCAAGGCCGAGGCTCAGCGGTACAGGGCCCGCAAACCCTTTGCACGCACCTCCTTAAGGCGCCTGCGCTCCGCGGTGTAGTCCTTCCATCGGCCGATGGCGGAGGCGGCCAGCAGGTTGCGCCAGCGGGCGGCCACGCGGCCGGCGGTGGTACGCAGGGAGCGCTGACGCAGCGCGTGGCGGCGCCAGGCGGCCATGGCGTCTGCAGGGTAGGGATAGGGGTACAGGTAGGGATGCGGATAGGGATCGGGTAGAGCGGGGTGGTGAAGCGTCGGGAGTCCATGGCTTCTGCGGGATAGGGTTGAGGCGGGAGTTGTGGCAGGGAGCGTGAAGGGAGATGTTGCAGGGGTGCAAGAATGTAAACATGCCGCTGTACACTACAGCACGCACCGGTCAGGCGGTTGCCGGTCCAGTAGTCGATGGCCGTCTTCATCTTGATGTAGTCGCGCCACGCCTGCATGGCCTGCGGGTCCATAAATAATTGATGTTTATCAGGATGAGAAGGAAAGTGATAAGAGCACACAAAAGCCATAGGGCCTGCTACAGTGGTGTGTACCATGAACACGGTGGTGTACACGTCTGTGCGGTATACGCTTTCGTTGTGTTCCCGAGTGGCGTCAAGGTGTGGTCCCGAGCGCTACGTGCACAACATGTCCACCGGTGATGGGTCCACCGAACGAGCCAGACCAGACCATACCTGTCGACCGCGGCGCTGGCGGAAGAGGACCTCTGCAGCACGCTTCTTGCGGCGCAGTGCGGCGTAGTCGGCGAACGCAGCCAGAGCCTCGGCCGCGTCGCGGCTGCGCCAGCGCTGCACGATGTCCCGCGCCCGCTGCAGGGGCACGCATGGAGCGCGGGGAGACAGGGTCAGGCGTCATGGAGTCGCGGAAACGCTAATACCACAGCAGGGCCGGACGGGCAACTAGTTGCTATATGTGTACAGCGCACCCCGTCTCATCAGACGGGTACAGCAACACAGCATGATGGAAGAAGCATGGCATGAACACGGCTGCTCGCCGGTGTTGGTGTCACCCGTTTGCATCAAGCTGGTAGGAGCACCAGCAAGACAAGCACTGCTGCAACAACGAGTGCACCACTCCACCCACCTCCTCCGCGTGCCGCAGGTGCCTGTTGTAGTCCCGCCAGCTGCGGAAGGCCTTGCTGGCCGCCCCCTGGTGCCAGTAGCGGCGAGCCACCTCCTGCAGCTGCCTCTTGGCGTGGCGCTGCTGTAGGTAGTCCCGCCACAGGTCCAGACCACGACGCAGGGTCTGGCGGGTTGGGAGGCAGTGGTGGGCGACTCAGACGCATACAAACGGATGCACAGGCGGTGCGCACGGGCGAGGAGGCACTCCCGAAGGGCAGCGCGGATGGGTGTGGGCCTCACTAACAACGGGGACTGCCACGTGGCACGTGGCACGGCTGTGAGTGCTATAGCTGCCCCTGCGGCATCAAGAGGGTCCCACTGGAAAAAGACACGCAAGGAAGGTAGTAGGGTTTAACGCCTGACGCGTATGGACATGTGTACATACACCAATTGTGCCCACACGTACCTTCCGCTGTGTCCCCGCCAGGACTGTGGAGTAGCGGTCGCGCAGGTGCCGGCGGTACTCCGCCTCCCCACGCCAGGCCTGCACAAGATGGGGATAAAATTATGCGTCAGCCCTAGCGCTTTGCAACCCTTCGTTACTCACCTTATAAAGCGGCATTTCAACACAAACCCGAACAGTATATGCAAGCATTAACCCTGGGGCCTGATGGCGCCATTGACCTGCCCCTGGCTGACCCCAAGTACCATACTCGGGCCGCAGCACCCTGCCGATGGAGCCCATGCTGCTGGCACCGCACAACCAACATCATGTGGGCTCTACGCTACTGTTGTCCCCGCAGCTGCATCGCTCCTCACCCGCAGCACCCTGCCGACGGAGCCCACGCGGCCGCGCAGCACCACCGCGCGCTCCAGCTTGCTGCGCACCGCGTACCACCGCAGCCCGTCCAGCACCGTGCGCTGCCGGCTGAGCCGCCAGTACTGCAGCGCCGCGTGCAGTAGGCCGCGCTTGTAGCGGCAGTAGTGCACGTAGCCGTGCCAGGCGGCCAGCGAATCACCCAGCAGCGACGCGTCAAACTGGGGGGAGGGGGAGGGGTCGAGCGAGGATCAAGTTACGTGGGTTCGGACAATTGAGCTATCGCCATCATAGCTACTGCGAACCGAATGGCAAGCGGTGGGATGGAGAGGGAGAGGGCGTAGGCGTGCAGGTGGGTGAGCAACCGGGGCGGGCGGGCGGGAGGGCGTGCGGTGCTCACCTGCTTGGCCACGAGCCGCAGCCTGGCCGCGAAGTCCGCTGCCAGCAGGGTGCGCAGCAGCCAGCCGGAGAGCGCGAGGCGGGCCAGGTAGCGCTCGCGGTGGGCCACGGCGCGGGCGATGCGGCCCTTGCGCACCACGTTGGCCCTGCGGGGTGCGGGGTGCATGGGGCCGGGGGTGCGTCAGCCAGATTAGGCCGCGTTCCATACAAGTTTAGGGTTCATGCCACACAGAGTGCGCGCCACATTGGCCCTGCGGGGCACGGGGGGCCCCACTTGACTCTGACATGATGTCAGGCCTTGGGCCTGGTCACACAGTACGCATGGCTGCCCTCGTGTCGCAGCGGTACTCACTTGAACGCCACCAGGGCCTTCTCCTTTGCCCGCGCCACGCGGACCAGCCCGTAGCCCGCCGCCCGGGCGTTGAGGTCCCGCCGGTAGGCCGCCCAGTTGCGCCACCACACGAAGGCGGCGGCGCGGCGGCGGCGCACCCAGTGCAGCGCCGCCGCCGCCACCGCCGCCTTGACGGCCAGGCGGTGGCGTGTGACGGCGTACCAGCCGTACAGCGCGCTGCCGCACAGCCGGGTGCGGACGTTGACCAGCGCCCTGCAAACACATCGGGCACAAGCACGCAGCAAGCACTGAGTACAGGGTTCTGCCGGCATGCCGTATGTGCTGTCTGGGTAAAGGTGGCTGTGCTGGTTGTGCAGCTGGGCAGGGTGTGGGTTGGACACTGGGCGTTTGGGGCGTCCCCACCTGCGGATTTTGTCGTTCTTGTACTGCAGCCAGCCCACCAGGAGCCTCCACTCCGCCAGCACGCGCTGCTTGGTGGCGTCGTTGCGCAGGGAGCGGTACATGAGCGCCCGCGTCAGGGTCACCTGGGGGTACGCATAAAACGCGAGGGAACCGGGTAAGGCGTCAGGGAAGCACGGAAACGCGGGTGCCTGCACGCGCGGCGAGGGTCACCTGGGGGCCACGGCAGGTCAAGCAGGCAGAAGATGCGCACACGACTCAGAGGCAGAGTTGTTGGATGGTTATGGGGCCACCATTGCAGCTGTTGTCGCGTGGGGATTGGACATGAGCACGGCGACAGGGACACCGGATGAGCATGCCATGACAAGGCGGAAGGCTGAAGATGAGCAGGGAGGCTAAGGGCAGTGGTGTGCAGAGTCACTGACCTGGTAGGCCCGCCAGCCCGCCATCAGCACACCCATGCACAGCGCCTGCAGGCGGGAGCGGTGGTGCCGCACCGCCAGCTCCCATTTGGCGTGCTTGGCCCGCCAGCCCGCCAGCCGCAGCCGCCAACCGCGCCAGGCGCGCAGCTTCATGCCTGCATGGGGACCAACAGACCCACAATACTTCAGGACTACCGCATTAAACGTACGGCTACTAAGATTGGCAAGCCCGGTAAACATGGCGGCTGTGGGTACAGTGCACCATAAACGGGTGTGTGTATGCTGGCATGTGCGCAACCCACCTTGCTCCCAGAACAGCAGCGCCGCCAGCAGCTTCATGCGCTTCTGCACCGTGTGCAGCACCCGCTCGCGCCACTCCCACACCACGTTGTGCGCCAGCCGCCGCTGCACGTTGCGCAGGCTGCAGGGTGGCATGGAAAGGAAAGGGAAGGGAATGGTTGGTGGTGGTAAAGCTGGGACAGACGGGTTGGGAGCAGGCGCGGGTGTGCGGCCCATCTGGATGCCTGTGGCGTCACTGCAGGTTGCGCAGGCTCAAACCCGGAAAATTGAGGTGGGAGCGGTTCAGTCGCATGTGATAGCTTGGGAGCGAGGGGCGGATGCAACATGGTCGTTTTATGTAGCGGTAACGGCTGTCAGCGGCGCGGCGGCAGGGCTTAGCGGGGTCCCGAAGATGGGCAGAAAAGAGTGGTTCGACGCGACAGGGCGTTGCGGGCACGTGGCTTGGTTTTGGGGGAGCAGTCAGCGCACCTGTAGTGCACGAGGCGCTTCTGCTCCGCCTGCACACCCGCCACAAGGCGCCATGCGGTCAGCAGCCTCAGTCTCCGCCGAACCGCCGCCAGTACCAGCCGCTGCTCCCGCCACTCCCCGTGCTGCCGCTTGGCCCTGGATAGCGCCTGCCGTTCAATGGGCAAGATAATCGCAGGCATCAAGGGTTATGCCACAAACGGGGCGGTCTGTGAGCTGCACCGGGCCTTTCCTTGTTTCATCCGCTCGTAAGCCCCGGCCCGTGCTGCCAATGCATGCACCATCGCCTTGCACCTTGCAGCACCCGCTTCTGCACACTCTAGTGTATGGGTTTTTCCTGGTTGCCTCACCTTCCAGTGCCTCAGGCACCTCAGCGAGCAGCTCTGCTGGATGCGGTCCCGCGCGGCCTCCACCCGCCGTACGTTGTCGTGCTCGCGGTACAGCCGCCGGAAGGAGGTGCTCACCAGCCGGTGCACCTCTTGCCTGCATGGTCCATGGGGTAACGCGTGAAACGCGGGGAACCGTGTGAGGAGCATGGGGGACACAATGGGCATGGGGGACACAACACACCCGCGACCGAGGTAAGAGCCACCAAGCTGCCAGTGAAGCGGCTGAATTGCCATGATGAAGAGACCACAGCTTGGCAGAATAGCAACGTAGAGGCTGAACCACAGCATCTGGGCTTCGCGCAGACCGGGGAGGGCGTGCGTTCCTACGCTGCCAGCCTGGCGCGCACATTTGGCCCTGTTGGGACGGGGCTTGGCTCTGGAAAGGGACCAAAATTGTACAACCATACATACATACACTCAGCCGCGGCCGTCTCGGTGCTCACCGCATGATGAGGTTGAAGGCCAGCGCGAGCTGTTTGCGGTCCAGCACCTGCCCCCTCCACGCCAGCACCACCATGTGCTCCTTGCGCTGCTGCAGCACGTGCCGAGCTGCCTGCCAGCGGGCCCTGCACACACCAAACACCACCATAGGAAGGACACCACATGTGAGGAAGGCACGAGTACCAGCGTACGTTGCGCTCGAGTACAAGTACCAGTGTCAGGAACGTTTCCCTGCGTCGCCTTGTTGCTTTTCCTTACCTGCGGTCGCTCTTGGACTCATACCAGGACAGCCAGCCGTAGAAGGCGTCCTGGACCAGCGGCCGCAGCACCCGGCGAGCCTGGGCCCGTGCAGCCTGCACACGTCAGCGAGGGAGGGCGGCCACATGCACCGGAATCAGCACTCCACACGGACCGATGCACACGTGGTGAGTTGCTCGTTCTCTACAGGCCTGGGCCTTGGCCTCCCGCACACGTCACAAAGGGAGGGCGTCCACATGTCCACAGACCAGCACCCACACGTGCTGGAAGACATGCGACACCTCGCTCTTTTCCTAGGTCTGTGTGGCATCTGCGGTGCGCAACGTGTGGGCTTTACAGGGTTTACCTCAAGGCGCAGGCGGGCCTGTGCGACGGCGTCCCGCCACGCGTTCCACGCCCGGTTGCGTGCCCTGTTGAACGGAGCGTCTTAGTATTGGGGACATTACTTTATTGGGCAACGGCAGTACACAGGCAAGGGCCCAATAACGGTGGGTTAACAAGTTGGACAACGCCAAGATTTCCTCTGGCAGTAGCACCGTGCCGTTTCGGGGAGTGGGTCTCCCTTGGTGCTGCGCAAGGGTGGACCCAATGTCGACGCCATACCCCTTTCCCTTCGGGGGTTCGGGCCCACCTGTTGGACCACCAGGCCAGGGCCACGCCCAGCTTGGCTCGTTTGTGCCGCATGCGCAGCTGCTCCTCGAACCACTTGTTGAAGGCGCGCGACAGCAGCACGTTGCGCATGCGCCCCACCGCGCCGTGCAGCTTGCGCGCAGTGTCCTTGCGCCACACGTGCGCCTGCAGCAGCGCCTACGTGTGGGAGGGGAGAGGGTAACCACAAAGCGGACGAGTGGGGGAAAAGGCGCGTACGGCACCGCACCGCAATTTATCTTTTGCGGCGCACCGTAAGTCTGTTGGCGCCACCTGTTGACAGTGGCGGCCGTAGTACCGTCATCGGCAAAGCTCTGTGCTGATACAGTGTACGCTGCAACCTGCCCTGTGGCTGCACAGGGCTGCCATGCTCACCCGCGTGCCCAAGGACATCAGGCGCCTCTCCTCCGCCGCCCGGATGGCGTCGTGCGCCTGCCGCCACTGCCTGCACAGCCGCGCCCCCAGCCGCCACTTGAGCAGCATGCGCCGCCTGCACGTGGCACGGCACACGTGGCAGCACGTCAAGCCGCCAGGTCCTCGTGCTTCCTTACACTACCGGTACCTTGTGCGGACCCGTAGCGTTCGTCTCATGGATTTGTCTGTGTTGCTGAAAGCCGTCATGCATGTGCGTCTGGACTCGTGGTTGTGACCAATACCCACATCAGGTGCTGGCCAGCAACGCTCCACTTGAACTGCGCCTCGTGCACGTACGTCCGCCACAGCAGGAAGCAGGCGCGCAGGGAGCGCCCAGCCCAGAACGACAGCGCCGTCAGCACGTTGGCCGCCTGCGGGTTGGGACGTATTACATGCCAGGCAGCCGGCATGCCTAAGCGTCCAGTGCAATTGATATACTCAACAGTACCGGTACCACACAGTTAGGTAGGGATAGAGAACTTGACCCACAACAGCTGTACGAGCGATGGCAAACCCCTGCGGGGTCACGCAAGGGCCATTTGTTCCATCGGACCCTCCAGCTTAGCGGCACACGCCTGCGTGGGTGAAAGAACGCCAACACGTGGTACAGCTGGTAAGCGCATGTGGACTACCTTGTGCTGCTGCCCCGATGTGAACTGGCGCCAGTGGCGGAAGGCCGTCCGCAGCAGGCGGGTCCGGCGGTGGCCGTCGCTCTGCAGGCCACGTGCCTTGAGGTACCGCACCAGCGCCACCCAGCCCCTGAGCGCATGGCAAGAAAAATATTATGCAAGCGCCCACACCCCAAAAGCTTTGGTGTAGCCTTCCGCGTCACAGAATACGATAATAGCGCTGCTCCCTGGCCATGCCAGGCCCCTTCAGATAAGGTAGGCGCGCTGGTGGGCCACTGAGCCTCACACATTCGAAGCACAGCAAGCATCCGGACGGATGCTCACCTGAAGCACCCTGCCAGGCTGTTGCCGCTCCACAGCGACAGCGCCTTGGCCGCCTTGAACGGCCCGTGCCCCGCCCACCGCCGGAAGCAGCGCCGCAGCAGCTGCACCGCCCAGAAGGACGTCGCCACCGCCCAGTTCTGCAGCGCCTGGTCCCGCTCGTACCTGCACGCAAGGGCACCCCAACTACTGTAAAGTATGGATTCAAGCCGACGCAAGGGCACCCTCCCGGCAAAGATTCAAGTTTCTGTGGGCTCTTCGGCGGGGTCCTCACTGGCACACACAGCCAGGTTGGGCAACCCCACGTTGCACGTGCGGTGCAAACACTTGGATGCGCGTACTTTTGCGTAGTCTAGACGTGGTGCAGTGGCAGTGGGACAGCCTCCGTCTGTCGCACCTTGTGATCCGCACAACAAACACGTTCTTCCTCCAGCTGCGGAACGCACGCGCCATGCGGTTATAGTCCAGCCGGGCCTCCTCTGTCTCCGTTAGCGGCCGCCCGAAGCCTTCGTCCACGTAACCCCCACCAGCCTGCGCCCCTGCCCCGTACCCGCTTCCCGGCTGCAGCCTGGCACCGTACGGCGTCCCTGCCTGCACCCCAGCGCCAACTCCCCAGCCTCCCGCGCCAGCGCCTCCGCCAAAGCCACCGCCACTTGTGACTGTAGCACCGTAGCTGCCCCCTCCGTTGGAAGCCCGCGGGGAGATACCGCCGTACGGGCTACCACCGTGCGAGCTGCCGCCGTACGGACTGCCCGGCGCGCTGTGAGGGTCCCCTGCCCCCCCGAAGGACTGCTGCCCCCACGGCGTTGCCGGGGGCGCCGCGACGTCCCCAGTTGTGCGCACGCTGGCTGCCCCGTAGTGGCTACTGGGGCCGTAGCGGCTGCTGGCTGGGCCGTACTGTGAGGCGGCCGCGCCGCCTTCGGACGGCGCATGTGAGCTGTACATCATCACGGAACCCAGGGCTCCGCCCGCACTGCTGGCGCCGTACACGCTCTCCGGGCCGCCAGCGCCGTACGAGCTGGCTCCGCCAACTGTGCGGGTGGGGCTGGACGGCCAGTCGCCAGCTGTAGTGGACCCAGGAGGCGTGTTGAATACGAAGCGTGAAGGTGGCAGGGACGCATTACCTTGCGCGGCCGCCCGAGCAGCGTTCACCGCGTCCCGGGCAACGGCGGCAGCGGCGGCGGCCTGCGCAGAGGCCTGCGCTGCTGCCTGCATCGCTGCGTCCTGCTGCGGTCGGTAAGGCGACTGGCGTCTCTGCCCCGGAGGCATGCCGCGGTTGACCGCTGGTGCCAAGCTGACGGCTGAGATGCTGCTGTTGCCGCCCACGGACGGCCGGGAAGGGCGCGTGGGCGACCGGTAGGGACCACTGGAGGGCCAAGCCCCCGTGGAGGCTCCACCAACGGAGGACGCGGTGCGCCTGCACGCCAAAGGAATAAGCAACACTGCTGTAAGGACGCACCGGCTGGATGACGCACTTTGGCAGACAGAGACTTTGGGGCCGAAACCCATTGTAACCCCTTCCATCACTTACCCGAACGTGGCGCCGCCTGATTCCTTGCCAAGCTTGACCCACCAGTCCAGGTTTGGGTCTAAGCTGAGCTTCAGGAGCAGGCGGTAATAGTACGTGTCCTCGTCCGGTTTGACCCCGTGATGAGGGAGCACGGCCTGGTAGGCTTGCAGTATTGCTTGCAGCGTGACGACCCCCGAGCCTACAAGCCGTCGAGGAAGTGCAGGGCCAGGGTCAGCCGTCACTCATCAGGGATACATGGCTTCGTGGATCAGTACTGGCAGCTTGTCTGTGCGCACGCGCGTGCCCCAGGGACTCTACTCGCTTGCAGCCCGCGTGTGCTAACAGGCTGACGTTCGCAGCCCCGCCACGCACCTTGGCCCTTGCTGTAGGCCTTTCCCACAGCGGCCTCAGCGGTGCGGATAATCTCCGCGACCACGGCGTAGTCATAGTTGCTGTACGGCTGGGCGGGGCTGGGGAGGGCCCGGTAGGTCTCATACGTCGCAAGCGACGTCTGGTCATGTCTATGAGACCTCGATGTAATGCCCCTGCGGGCCAGAGCAAGGAACGCCGGTCGTCGCGCTTGGCGGTTACCAAGGTTGGACCATGGAAGGTTGGACCGGTAACCACCCCTACCGGACATGCCGCAACGGCGAAACCTCGCGGATTGGGCTGGCGTACTGTTCTGTTACGGTCGCCATCCTCGAGCTCCGCACTCTGGGGCTCTGCCAACTGTGTCATGTGACAACCTTTCCATCGCTCTCCCGCGAAGGCTCATTACCGCTTATATCTTTCATGGGCTAGTACACAAGGTAGAAGGTTTGGGGACGTCAAGCGGTGCTCGCCCTTGCTCGGCTATTGTCACAGTAACGAGTCAAGGACAGATGGGGAAATTTGAGATGTCAATATGTAAGCGAGTATCTTAATCAAAGTATACATAATGCTATGAGCAGGACGAGCGCAAGGTCGCGCGGTCAACCCGAACATTGTACGAGTTGACTCTTTCTTCCTTGCGTGGCTAGCGGCTGAGGCCAACACAGAAGGTAAAGCAAGCAATTATATGCACGTCAACGTGTGTCAAGGCCAGGTAGGTGGCCCCACCCCACCCCACCCCACCCACCCCACTGCGTGGCGGCCTTGTAAGCGTGAGCACCCGAGTGCCGAGTCGCCAACCAAAAAGTTCTCTCCCGGTCTTTGGGCGGATAGGCGTTCTCTGCATGACCGCTCCGGGCACGCATTCCTAATGCACGGCGCAGCATGTGCAGCAGGTGGGGCCGGTGGCGTGGCCGGTGGAGGGAGTGCTGATCCCCCCTGGTTGCTGACGGCAAGGGGAGGTCCCGTGCGTGTGCATGGCAGGTGGGGCCCTTACAAGTTGACAGCCCACATGCCACGATATGGTACCGGTATGGGGCACAAGCCTGAGCAGCGCGCGGTGGGAGCCCGATATAGGAAAGCTGCTCCGGGGGAGAAGAGTGGGCGGAGACTGCCGCATCCAAGGCATGCAAGCTTGTTGTCAAGCGGTGAGGCGGCGGGCTTGGGTAGCATTGGCAAACCTGCGGACGGCCCAAGTTGTCCGGTTAAAGGGCCTGGTGTCTGCACTCTTCCTGCCAGTACAATGGTGAGGGGTGGGCCAGGGTGGGCTGAACTTCTTGCTTCTGATGGCTTGGGCCAGCCTGAGCCAGCCGTGGGGGCCAGCCCTGCGGACATGCGTGGACGGTGTCGGGCGTTTGCAGGTTCCTGGAAGCGGATGATCGGTAGCAGGGCAACATGTACCAGCAGGTACACGTCGTCATGATGAACTTTGCCGACACAACGAAGGGACACTGCGCAAAGTTGCCACGACTGCTTAGCCTTGCGCTGCGTTGGGACTGCCTTCTGCACCAGGGGAGTTCCCCTGTTCTGCACCCAGCAGAAACATAGAGCCGCTCAGGCTGCAGTGCTGCTACTCTTCACCCACGACGTCCATGCAAACGGAGGGCATGGGTGTGACGCCCTCCTTTCCACAGGTAAATTTTCCCCTGACTGCAACCTTGCAGGCGGAGAACCGCCTGCTTCCAGGCTACCACGGACAGTGTCAGCCCGAGCAGGGCAAAGCCCAATTGCACGGAGCCATGGGCCCTGGCCACCAGCAGAGGCCCTACCATGACAACCTAGCCAACTACAGGAGCCTAGATGAGAGGCAGGGGAACCTGCAGCAGAGTACCATACACAGACACGTGGCATCTGCAAGGTGCTTAGGACGCAACACCACACCACTGCGACACCGAAGCGAACATCTGCAAGGTGCCTAGGACGCAGCACCACACAACAGCAAAACCGAAGCAAACTCTGCGCAACACGACACGCGAGGGCTTTACACACAGCCACGCACGGACTCCTGCTTTCGACGCTGCTCTTCAAAGCGGTTGGAACACTCCAGCCTCTACGTCAGGGGAAGCCTGACTCCCCTGCTCTACGCCGATACGAAGGGCTACCAAATGGCCGTCTCCCGGCCCTCACAAACCTGCAGCAGGTATGCACAAACCATGCACCACGATGCCTCGCTCTGCAACAACACTCTTCTCTGATCCTCTCCAGACTACGCTCCCCCTCGTGCTGCTTGATGAACGTCAAATGCAAAACATCCAGACATCCGCTGTAAATCCGGAACTGCGGCTTGCTGCAGCTCTTCCTGCTCCCACTACTCAGTCAGTACCACACTGCGCAGCGTTAGTAGCCTTCCACGCCCACCATCACCCTTACGACCTCTCCACAAACGCAACCCAAACAGCATATAGCCGCGGCGATAACAACCGCATTCGCCTTGCCTACGTAAGCAACTATGTGGAGTGTCTTACAAGGCACGCCACAAGCCGGCACAGCCCCATTGCAAGGGCACCGCCAGAGCTCTGAGCACACCCATGCTAGCCACAGGGACGCGGCCGGTCAGCCGCGGCCGTTAACGGCCGACGGTTGGCGGTTAGCCAGGGCCGGTGGAGACCTTGACGGGCCGCCGCTCCGCCAGAGCGGCGTCCATGAGCCACTTCTGCAGCCGCTGCGACAGGGCGCCGCCGAACGCGTTGGCACCTGCGCGCGTATAGGCATTAGACAGGGCAAGCAGGTTAATGTTACGGCACAACCCTGTCTGCAACCGCGTAGTGGCTGTTGTCTCCTCCACGCCGAGGAATGCCGGCTGGGGTGTCCAAAGGGCCCTCCCGCAGCACCAGTTTGTTTTCACCGGCGTTTGCTGCGCTCACAGCGCCGACGCCACACGAGCATCCGCACGCGCTGCAGCAGGTCGCTTACACCCACCGCGGTCCCACGAGACGCACATCCCAGGCCACCCTTCTTGGTTGAGTTCCGTCACCCACCGCTGCGACCATTTGCGCCCAACCGCGTGCATGGTACGCCCCTGTAGCAGGTCCCATACCCCATCACTCTTCCACGTACGCACATGCTAGACCACCCATTTTTTGCGAAATTCCGTCACCGACTGCTCGGTCCCTCATGCCCCTTCCGCACCGCCCTAACCCCCACACGACCCACCGCTGCGGCCGTTGACGCCGAAGCGCGTGCGCTGCACCCCCTGCAGCAGGTCCCTCAGGCCCACTGCGTCCCGCTGGTCGCGCGCCGCCAGCAGCGTGGCCTCCGCCACCACGTTGGCCAGCTCCGCGCCGCTGCAGCCCTCGGTGGCGGCGGCAACGGCGGTCGTGGCGCGCTCCAGGTCCAGCTCGGGCTCCAGGGGGACTCCCCTGTAAGAGCGACATGGCGGGAATGGAACGGTGTTGCATCTTGCATTTCGGTCAGTCTACATGCAAGTCATGCAGGTTGCCACATCTTGCATGCGTTACAAAACTGGAAACTTTGTACAGCTCCAGGTCACGCTCGGGCTCCAGGGGGCCTTCCCTGCACACATACATTGCACAGCACGGGAAGGAACGCGGAGCGTTTCATGCATGCACAGCTATGTGGGTGACTGCCAGCAGCAATGTGGCATGGGGCGCTCCCCTGTCAGGGCGACACGGAGGGAGGTGAACGGCATTGCATGCTACAAAACTTGCGCACAATACCGACAGTAGCGTGGGAGACGACATGTTGCAGCCCTAAAGACTCCAGTTACGAAACCGTGCAATTGATGCAGGTGATACGCTGGTGCGTCCTACAGCTCGCCCAAAAGCTGCTGCTTGGGTGCCCTGCGTACTGGCTGATGCACGGCAAGCATGTGAACCGCCGTGCATCGCCTGACCTGAGGTGCACGGTGAGGATCTGCGCGCGGCCTGGGGCGTCCGGCAGCGGGACCACCACCTTGCGTGCGATGCGGCCGGGGCGCAGCAGCGCGGGGTCCAGCACGTCGATGCGGTTGGTGGCGGCCAGGAACAGCACGCCTGCGATTGAAAAATTAGGCGGACAGGCATACCAATTTAACGTAACGCCGACACGAAGTAGCCGCAGCACATTTCCCCGTCGCGGTTGGTGACAGCCAGGAACAGCACGCCTGTATTACAGTGTGGGACAAGGTGTTGGCAGGTTTCTTCGCCATGCAAGGTAAGGGACGACGCTACTGGATCCAGCGCGTCGATGCGGCACGCTGGTCAGTACGCTAGTACACACACTCACACACATCTGGATACCTCAAGACACCATTCACTCACCCGGCCTGCCGTCGAAGCCGTCCAGCTCAGTGAGCAGCTGGCACGCTGGTCAGTACGCTAGTACACACTTTCACACACATCTGGATACCTCAAGACACCATTCACTCACCCGGCCTGCCGTCAAACCCTTGCAGCTCTGTGGGCAGCTGGCAGGCTGGCCACTAATCTGGTGTACCATGTAACCCATATACAAACGCAACCCGTCACCCAAAACCCACCCGGCCGGCCGTCGAAGCCGTCCAGCTCGGTGAGCAGCTGGTTGAGGGTCTGGTCGCGCTCGTCGTTGTAGCCCATGCCGCGCTTGGAGCCCACGCCGTCAAGCTCGTCCACAAACACCTGGGAGATATAAAACACAGCAACGACGGAATGGGAACAAAAGAAGTATATGGTTACCCGCCGGACAGAGGGCGGACGCGCAGTGACAGCACATGGAGCCCACGCCGTCACGCTAGTCCACTAACACCTGTGGGTTACAACCAAGCAGAAGGATTAGGGCATGCAGCCCACCACGTACGGCTCCGCAAGGCGGAACACAGCCACAGCAATACAACAACACCATGCGGAGTTGCTTTACACGGTCGCCTCCAGAGCCCACTGCAATGGATAGCTGTCGCGCATCTAGCACTTGGACTGCACCCCCAACGCACGTTCCAGTAGCAGCAGCTACACCGCACCAGAGCCAATCGCGCGGCAAGCTGCATGCCATCTGAACTCTTAACCCGCAACCACCACGCACTGCGCAGGACGGTGCCTCCCACCCCCACCACGCCGCACCCACCACGCATGGCGCTGCCTTGCGCGCCTCAGCAAACAGCTCCCGAATGCGCGCCGCGCCACGGCCCACAAACAGCTCCACGAACTCCGATGCCGACACGGCGAAGAAGGGCACGCCCGCCTCGCCCGCAACTGCCTTGGCTGCACGGTAGCAAACAACATAACCCGTTTACGGCAAAGCACACATGCAAGCATGTGCAACGACATGGGTTTTAGCTGCCTCGCAACAAGCATGCCGAAAGTAAGCCGGCGAGGGGTTCCAGTGTCACTAGCGCCTTGGCTGCATGGTACAAGCAACAATCCAAGCGACAAGCCGGAGCATGGGTCAGCGTTCCCGCTAGCGTCCCTTAGGCCACGCTGGGGCCACCACACCTGGCGCTGCCCTCCGCGCGCAGCAACGCGCGAGTGCAGCGCTCAAGGAGGTTACGAAAGCGTAGCTAGACTAGGGTCTGAAACGTCGTTTACTAGGGTGTAAACACTGGACACGTGGCGCACAGTAGAGTCCGGCAGCTGCGGATGGCTCTCCTGCTTACCCAGCAGCGTCTTGCCCGTCCCTGGCGGGCCACAGAGCAGCACTCCGGAGGGCATCTTGACCTGCGGTCAGGGCAAAATGGGGACCGTCGCTTTGACATTCTATGTCCAGTAGTGAAGCGCTATTCGAGTAGCTATGGGGAAATAGGCCTCGCACATGGGCGCAGTCCAGCAAGCAACTCGGCAGACGTACCTCCTGGGCTGCTTTTACCGCTACTGAACAAGGAAGCCACCTCCTGGGCTGCTGGGCCGTTACGTGTTGAAGCTTGCTGCAGGTGCCGAGCAAAGTAGGCTGCCCGGACCTGCTCTTGACTCAGGACCCATGACTCACCTTGAGCTTGGAGTATGCCCCCTTAGCCTGCTTCATGAGGCTGACCACCTGAGGACGGCAGGAAGCGGGGTGGCAGACAAGTGACGGGTGCAGGGCAGATGTCACCCAGTCTTCACCCAATGCTCTCAAGGCCAATGCAGCCCAGTCCCATACATTAAGTACACGGCTACAAGCCTTCCAGAAGTGGGTCTTCGTCCTGCCCGCCCACCGGCAGAGCGGCGCCGTACGGCGCCGTCAAACGCCCACTCACCACTGGCCCACTGGCCGCGTCCCCACACCACTTAGGACCAGGCAAACACGCCCACATCTAGCGCAACGTGATGCGAAAATTGCAGTTGCAGTCCGAGCATGATTTGACCCACCTCGAGCAGCTCCTCCTTGGCCGCGTCGACTCCCGCCACGTCCGCAAACGTGACGCTGGGCGTGTCGGCGGACGTAGCCGACTTCTTGGCCCGCCTGCAAGTGCAGGATTCCGCACGTGTGTACCATTAATATCATTATAATGAGGGGGGGCGGTATCATTGCAAATGAGAGAAGCGACAGTTGATACAAAGGACTTCTTGGCCCGCCTGCGGACAATACGATGGGCAGGATCCCGCACGTGTGCATCGCCACCATTGCATATGAGCGAAAAGGATTGACAAGGAGGACTGTGTGGGTCTCCCCCGGCAGCGTCAAGGAGCAGATCGGCGTGCCGGCCAGTACCCAACGCCCACGGGCAGGCGTCCCAGCTGGTGATCCCAGGCGTGCCACACCCCGTTTCTCCTTCCCCAGCCAGCCCCCATGAAAAGCGAAACGCTTACAGTCTGGCGGCACAGGCACGTTGCCCCGATGCCGGTCTGCCATTTGTTTTTTGGCATCGCTGCTATCCGCGCCGCCTGTTTCAGCCTCTGCACCCGAGCTCAACCCCTCATGCAGTGCGTTCCTGCCCCGCACCTTTTAACGCTCCTTCCCCGCTTGGCCCTCATTTCCCTGGCCTCCAGAAGGCGAACAACCCCTCGTCCGACCCGTTACCCTCCTCGCCCTGCCCCCTGCTATATAGCCCCTCCATTCCTCTCCGCATCAACAGGAGCAATGCTTATCGTCCAACCCGACCCGCCCCCCGCTCACCCTGCCCCCTGTCGCTGATCAATGACCCGCCGCAGCAGCCACAACATCGGTAGTAGCGGGATCCACAGCGCCAGGGCCGTCAGAAAAGCGTTGGCTGCTGCGGCGGTGATTGACGCGCGGAGCACCGAATACTCCACGCCCGCCTGAAGGTTAATGATAGTGCAGAGGGCGGATGAGGGGCTCAGCGATGCAACTACAATTGCAGTACGCACTCCGCCGAGTGCCCTAGACCCGTCCAGCTAAGCACGGACAGCCTGTGTTAGCACTTGCGGGAGCTGCCAAAGCCCCCGACCCAAAGCCCCGTGACCTTCCCAGGCCCCTGCAACGCCTAGTCCGACGCCGCTGCGATCCTCCGAAGGGCACGACGGCCTCCGCCCAGCCGCCATACTACGAGCGCTGCTGCAGCTATTCCCCGTGCGACGGTTGCACACGCTGCACGCCACCGTAACCGCAATCCTGGCGGCAGTGCCCTCGTTTCGCCCATGTCACCTGTATCAAGCGCATGATCAGCAGCGGGTCGTACTTGTCCGCCAGTTTGATGTAAAACTGCCGCTGGAAGCGCTGCCGTACGGGGGCGGAGGCGGCGGAAGAGGAGGCGGCAGCGGCGGCGGCGGGGGCCGGGCCTGCGGCCTCTGACGTCGAGGCAGCGGCAGCGGCAGCCGGCGCCGTGGCTGGCGTGAGGACGGGTGCCGCAGCGGCGGTGGACGCCGTCGCTGCCGCGGCCAGTGCCGGCATGACGGCCGCTGGCGCGGCCGGCGCGGCCGCCGCCGCAGCGGCGGGGGCGGCGGCTGGCTGTGGCATGGCGGCGGACGCGGCTGCCGCTGCCGCCGCTGCCGCCTGCTGTTGCGGTGTTGGGAGGTGTATGTCGAAGAAGAGGCGGCTAGTGCCGGCCTCCAGCCGGGCGGCGCGCACGCGGCCCCCGTCCAGCAGGGTCACGAAGTCAGAGTACAGCACCTGCGGTGGTGCATGGGTATTCCGGGATGCAGGATCTGGGTCAGTCCTCATAGAAACCCGGATGGCGTGTTGTGAGCCTGGCTTAGCTGCATAGGCACGTTAGGCGTGGCGGACGGGGAGGGCGGCGGTGCACTCGTACGGCTGTCGTGTCATGCACCGCGCGTCAGGCTGTACGGTTGTACGGGCAGGCGGGAAGGGCTTGCGCGGTCCACCACCGCGCTGCCTCACGTGTCCACGGGACGGCGTGCACACAAAGAAGGAGTTCCGTACAGGCGACACCTGTCAACGTACGGCCCCCTCCACTCACAACGCAACAGCCCCGCAACAGCCCCAAACCCCCCTACCACAAGGCCTGCCCCGTTTTGCGCCAGACCTCACTGCACGCTAAAGCCTTAAGGCTCCCTCCAATGCACCCAGTTGCTCTAGCCCAACACAGCGGCCTCACCTCCCGCGGCGCAAAGCGGCTCCCAGCAAACATGAGCTCCCGGCTGAGCGCTACGACCAGGAAGCCGATGGTAACCCAAAGCGCGCGAGCCAATGGCGCTGTGCGGGCTGTAGGCGCTGGAACGACGTATAGGCTGACGAATTTCACGAGCCCCGCGGGCGCCTTGACACGCTCGAGCAGCTCCACCAGCCAACTGGGCTTCCCTGGGGATGGCTGGCCCGGGGACTCTTTTGGGTCAACATCTAGTGACCCGAGTGAGTTAAAGGACGGCGTCGATGGGCCATCGTTGCGCTCATTCTGTGGCGAGGGCCGTTCGGCGTCTACCCGAGGAGCTGATGTGCTGTTAGAGGCGGACAGCTGAGCCTTCCTTCCCCGCTGAGTTGATTGATATGTGAATGCATTCGATCCGCAGGTTCGCGGAGCAGGAGCGCGGCGAGGCTGCAGCCCGCAGCCTGGTCCAAGGACTCCTGAAAGCGGGGCCGGCATCAAGGCCGGCTGAGTGAACTAAAATACTGGCAATTAAATTCCCCAGGTTTGGGTGCAGCGTAAGTGGCTGGGCGGGCTAAAAGCGCGATGTATTTTGTGGTGTGTTGTGAAGGGTCGCGCAGTTAGCTGCGCCACATGCACAAATCTTTCACTTCAAATAGCTAAAGAGCAGCTAAAGAGCAAGCTGCCTTGTGCGCTCAAGTTTCAAGTTAACCAATTTGTGGAATCGGGCGTAGCGCGGCGTGCTCTACCCGGCTTGCACCAGCAGGACGTTTGTGCAGTGCCAAAGCCCTATTAGAAGTGGCTTGCAAGTGCGCTTGTACCGATGAGCTTGGCTGCCCTGGAATTTTCGCCTTTCGCCGAGGGAGGCCTGTGATTGTGCAGGGGAGGTCCCCGCTCGTGGTCCCAGCTGCAAGGAACGGTTCTGGTCGCCAGCGTGTCAGTCCGCTACAAGCTTTCGACACCAGCTCAATCCGGCGTTTTGGGCTCGGACAGGACGGTGAAGAGTCTCCCAGAAGCCTTGCACCTGTAGCAACTGCCGGCCGCAGCAGGGGGCTCTCAAGCTCCCCTGCTTTTTTTTTTTTTTTTTTTTTTTTTTTCAGGAGAAGGGTTATGGGATTATCTCTCTCGTCGTGTCGGAGTGCTGCCCCTTTGCTGCTCCTGTCGTGTGAAGGGCGCTGCCCTGTCGCTGCTCTTGTCGTGTGAAGGGCGCTGC
>VFQN01002315.1_pt1 | contig 29858 bp, 24 predicted proteins | sample 3512371 | NCBI WGS metagenome assembly VFQN01 (sample SAMN10412370, study PRJNA504923) | tailings metagenome | isolation source: Replicate 2 from Balatoc abandoned mine | place: Philippines: Itogon, Benguet | collected 2017-08-28 | reverse complement strand
TGCCCATCCTCGAGGACGTGCGCGACGAGTCGGCCGACGACGTCCGCATCGTGCTGGAACCGAAGACCGGCAACGTGCCGGCCGAGTTGCTCATGGAGCAGCTGTTCAAGCTCAGCGATCTCGAGACGCGCTTCCCCCTGAACCTGAACGTCCTCGACAAGGACAACACGCCGCGCGTCATGGACCTGCGCGAGGCGCTGCAGGCTTTCCTCGACCACCGGCGCGAGGTGCTGGTGCGGCGTTCGACCTTCCGGCTGGCCGCGATCGAACGGCGCCTGGAGATCCTCGACGGCTACCTGATCGCCTATCTGAACCTCGACAAGCTGATCAAGATCATCCGCGAGGAGGACGAGCCCAAGCCCAAGATGATCAAGGCTTTCGGGCTCACGGATCTGCAGGCCGAGGCGATCCTGAACATGCGCCTGCGCGCGCTGCGCCGGCTGGAGGAGTTCGAGATCCGCGGCGAGCACAAGAAGCTCAGCGCGGAGCGCAAGGATCTCAAGGCCCTGCTCAAGGACGATGGCCTCCAATGGAACGCCATCGCCGACGAGGTTCGTGAAACGAAGAAGAAGTTCGGCGGCAAGACCGAGCTCGGCCGCCGCCGCACCGAACTGGCCGACGCGCCGGTCGAGATCGAGCATGCGATCGAGGATTTCGTCGAGCGCGAGCCGGTGACGGTGATCCTGTCGGAAAAGGGCTGGATCCGCGCGGCCAAGGGCCATCTCGACGACAAGGCCGCCGGCGAACTCAAGTACAAGGAAGGCGACACGGCACGCTTCGCCGTTCACGCCCAGTCGACCGACAAGATCCTTCTGTTCGGTACCAACGGGCGTTTCTACACGGTCGGCTGCGATCGCCTGCCGAGCGCCCGCGGACATGGCGAGCCGATCCGGCTGATGATCGAGCTGGGCAACGATCAGGACATCGTCCAACTCGAAGTCCTGAAGGGCGGCCGGAGGTTCCTCGTGGCGTCGGATGCCGGACGCGGCTTCGTCGTGCCGGAGGACGAGGTCGTTGCGCAGACCAAGAACGGCAAGGGCGTCCTGACACTTGCCGACAAGGAGAGGGCCCAGGCCTTTGCGGTGGTGCCCGTAGGTGCCGATTCGATTGCCGTGCTGAGCGAAGGCCGCAAGCTGCTGATCTTTCCGCTCGACCAGGTACCTGAGATGGGGCGTGGCCGCGGAGTGCTGCTCCAGAAGTCGAAGGGCGACCAGCTTTCGGACGCTCAGGCGTTCGTTCTGTCGCACGGGTTGCCGTGGGCCAACCGGACCATTCCGGCAGCCGAGCTGAAGTTCTGGCGGGGCGAGCGTGCGCAGGCCGGGCGCATGCCGGAGAAGGGCTGGCCGCGGGCCAAACGCTTCAAGGATTGAGCATGGACCTGACGCTGATCTGGAAGGCGCTGCTGATCGGCGTTGTCGAAGGTCTCACCGAATTCCTGCCCGTCTCGTCGACGGGGCACATCATCCTCGCCGAGGAACTGCTCGATTTCCAGGGGCCGCCAGGCAAGGTGTTCGAGATCGTGATCCAGCTCGGCGCGATCCTCGCGGTGTGCCTGCTCTATCGTGCAAAGATCTGGACGACTGCGATGGGTGTCCTCGAAAGGGACAAGCAGGCGACGCGATTCGCGCTGGTCGTCCTCGTGGCCTTTCTGCCGGCCGTGATCATCGGCGTGGCGGCGCACAAATACATCAAGTCTGTGTTGTTCAGCCCGTGGGTGGTTGCCATCGCCCTCATCGTCGGTGGCATTGCCATCCTGGTGATCGAGCGACTGGCGCAGCGGCCCCGGATCAAGAGCCTGGACGATATCGACCTCAAGACCGCGCTCTACATTGGCCTCTGCCAGTGCGTGGCGATGATCCCGGGCGTATCCCGGTCGGGCGCTACGATCATGGGCGCGCGTATTTTTCGCGTGGACCGCGCGACTGCGGCCGAGTTCTCCTTCTTCCTGGCAATGCCAACCATGCTGGGCGCGACCGTCTACGACCTCTACAAGAACTGGTCGACGCTGAGCTGGGAGCATGGCGGCGTGATCACGCTGGGCTTTGTCGCAGCTTTCGTGTCGGCGATGCTCGTGGTCCGGGCGTTCGTGCGCTTCATCAGCCGCCACGGGTTTGGCATTTTTGCCTGGTACCGTATTGCAGTGGGCGCATTGGCGCTCACCTTATTGCTCATGCGTTGAGCCTTTCATTCAATGCAGCGCGCATGTCATAAGCCGCGCAAATCAGGCCGCATGCGTGTCGTCCTGCAACACGAGTTTGGAGTACAGTTTCATGCAACGTCGCAAGTTCATCCGTACGGCTGGCGTCGGGACCGCCGCCGTCGCCGCCACCAGCACTCTGGCCGCGCCGGCCATCGCGCAGTCCGCGCCCGAGCTCAAGTGGCGCATGGCGTCGAGTTTCCCGAAGTCGCTCGACACGATCTTCGGTTCGGGCGAACTCTTCACGAAGTATGTGTCCGACGCGACCGACGGCAAGTTCCAGATCCGCCTGTTCGCCGGCGGCGAGATCGTTCCCGGCCTGCAGGTCGCTGACGCCGTCCAGAACGGCACGGTCGAGATGGGCCACACGGCTTCGTACTACTATGTCGGCAAGGACCTGACCTTCGCGCTCGACTGCGCCGTTCCGTTCGGCCTGAACGCTCGCCAACAGGATGCTTGGTGGAACTGGGGCAACGGCCGCCAGCTGATGAACGAGTTCTTCAAGGACTACAACATCCACTCGATTCCCTGCGGCAACACCGGCGCGCAGATGGGCGGCTGGTTCCGCAAGGAGATCAAGTCCGTCGACGATCTCAAGGGCCTGAAATTCCGCGTCAGCGGTTTCGCCGGCGAGGTCCTTACCAAGCTTGGAGTGGTGCCGCAGCAGATTGCGGGCGGCGACATCTACCCGGCACTTGAGAAGGGCACGATCGACGCCGCTGAGTGGGTCGGCCCCTACGATGACCAGAAACTCGGTTTTAACAAGGTCGCTCCGTATTATTACTATCCCGGCTGGTGGGAAGCCGGCCCGCAGCTTTCGGCCTATGTGAACCTGGCCAAGTGGTCGGAACTGCCGAAGTCGTACCAGGCCATCGTCGAGGCGGCCGCCGCCAAGGCGCACACTTCGATGCTCTCCAAGTACGACGCCCAGAATCCGAAGGCGGTCCGTGAGCTGGTCGGTGCCGGCACCAAGCTGCTGCCGTTCTCGCCGCAGGTCCTCGAGGCTTGCTACAATGCAACCAATGACCTGTTCGCCCAGCTCAACGAGAAGAACCCGAAGTGGAAAAAGGTCTTCGAATCGTGGAAGCCGTTCCGCGCCGAGGAGGTCCTGTGGTTCCGCGTCGCCGAGAACACGATGGACAACTTCATGGCCCGTCAGTCGGCGGCCAACAAGCTCTAGGTTTCGTCGCCTGGGAACTGGAAAACCCCGCTTCGGCGGGGTTTTCCTTGTCTGCACGCTTCCAGCACCTGCTTTTCATCGCCGTTGCGCCATGCGATAACCCGCGCCAACAAGATTGGTTCGCGTGGCAGAAGGCGCGCGTTCGGTAAGCAAGAGTCTTAGGGAGATACACAGATGCAACGTCGCAAATTCCTGCGCACGGCCGGTGTCGGCGGTGCTACAGTCGCCACTGCGGGCGTGCTGGCCGCCCCGGCAGTCGCTCAGTCGATGCCCGAGGTGAAGTGGCGCATGGCGTCCAGCTTCCCCAAGTCGCTCGACACGATCTACGGCGCCGGCGAGTTCTTTGCCAAGCGCGTGGCGGCGCTCACCGACAACAAGTTCCAGATCCGCGTCTTCGCGGCCGGCGAAATCGTCCCGGGTCTGCAGGTCGTCGACGCCGTCCAGAACGAGACCGTCGAGTGCGGCCATACTGCAGCCTATTACTATGTCGGCAAGGATCCGACGTTTGCCTTCGATACTGCGCTGCCGTTCGGCCTCAACACCCGCCAGCACAATGCCTGGGTTTATTTCGGCGGCGGCCTCGAGCTGATGCGGGAGTTCTACAAGGAATACAAGCTTGTCTCCTTCCTGATGAGTCATACCGGTGCCCAGATGGGCGGATGGTGGCGCAAGGAGATCAAGACGCCCGAGGATATGAAAGGCGTGAAGATGCGCATCGGCGGTTTTGCCGGACAGGTGATGGCGAAGCTCGGTGTGGTGCCGCAGCAGATTGCCGGCGGCGACATCTACCCGGCGCTGGAGAAAGGCACGATCGATGCCGCCGAATGGGTCGGCCCGTACGACGATCAGAAGCTCGGCTTCAACAAGGTCGCTCCCTATTACTACTATCCGGGCTGGTGGGAAGGCTGCGCGGCCCTGTCGCTCTACTGCGGTGAGAAGGCGTTCGAGTCCCTGCCGCCGATGTACAAGGAAGCGATCGCGGTGGCGTCGGGCGACACGGTGAGCTGGTCGGTCGCCAAGTACGACGCCCAGAATCCACGCGCGCTGCGTGAGCTGGTGGCAGCCGGAACGAAGTTCCTGCCGTTCCCGCAGGCAGTGATGGAGGCGTGCTTCAACGCTGCCAACGAGCTCTATGCCGAGACCATCGCCAAGAACCCGAAGTTCAAGAAGGTCTATGATTCCTGGAAGCCGTTCCGGAACGAGGAGGTTCTGTGGTTCCGTGTGGCCGAGAACACCTTCGACAACTTCATGGCGCGCCAGTCCGCCGCCAACAAACTGTAGAACCTCCGGCCCGACCGGTCGAAAGCCCCGCTTTTGCGGGGCTTTCTCTTGTCTGGGGAATCGGTTTCACGCCGCTACATTGCATATATTTAAGGATTTTCCGACAGTCGGGCGCTTTTCAAAGTCAATTTCGCATGCCAGTGTTGCAAGTGCTGAAGGGGGCCATGAAGGCAACCACGGGAGGAAAGAGAATCATGCAACGTAGGAAATTCATCAGGACCGCGGGCGTTGGCGCCGCGGGAGTTGCGGCGGCGACCACGGTCGCCGCGCCGGCCATCGCGCAGAGCATGCCGGAAGTGAAGTGGCGTCTGACGTCCAGCTTCCCCAAGTCGCTCGACACGCTCTACGGCGGCTCCGAGCTTTTCGCCAAGCTCGTCGGCGAGATGTCGGACAACAAGTTCCAGATCCGTCCCTTTGCTGCCGGCGAAATCGTTCCCGGCCTGCAGGTTGCCGATGCGGTGCAGAACGGAACGGTCGAGGCCGGACAGACCGCGGCCTACTACTATTTCGGCAAACATCCGAACTTCGTGTTCGAGACCGGCCTGCCGTTCTCGATGAATCAGCGCCAATACTATGCGTGGCTGGAGTTTGGTGGAGGCCACGAGCTGATCAACGACTTCTACAAGGAGTATAATTTCCGCTCCCTCACTTTCGGCGGCACCGGCTGCCAGATGGGCGGCTGGTTCCGCAAGGAAATCAAGTCGATGGACGACATGAAGGGCCTGAAGTTCCGCGTAGGCGGCTTCGCCGGCCTGATCCTCACGCGTCTCGGCGTGGTGCCGCAGCAGATCGCGGGCGGCGACATCTATCCGGCGCTCGAGAAGGGCACGATCGACGCCTGCGAATGGGTCGGTCCCTACGACGACGAGAAGCTCGGCTTCAACAAGGTCGCGAAGTACTACTACTACCCGGGCTGGTGGGAAGGCGCGTCCGTTGGCTCTCTCTATATCAATAACGAAGCCTGGGCGAAGCTGCCCAAGCCCTACCAGGCAATGGTCGAGGCGGCGGCCGGACGGGTCACCTCCTGGATGGTGCCCAAGTACGATGCGGGCAATCCGCCGGCACTGCGGCGGCTCGTTGCCGCCGGCACCGAACTGCGTCCATTCCCGCGCGCCGTCCTCGAGCCGTGCTTCCTCGAAGCCTACAAGTACTACGATGAACTCTCGGCCAAGGATCCGAAGTTCAAGAAGATCTACGACAACATGAAGGCGTTCCGCACTGACGAGAACCTGTGGTTCCGCGTGGCCGAGAACACCTTTGACAACTTCAACTTCGCGATGTCGGCCCAGGGTCGCTGAGCGAAGCGCCTCAAGAGAAAAGCCCCGCCGGCTGGCGGGGCTTTTTTTGTCCTCTGACTATTTGAAGACGGGTGGAGCGGAGTCCTCGGCAGGCGGTGGCTGGAGCTCGATCTTGATCGTGGTCGGATCGATGCCATGCGGCTTGTCGAGGAAGTAGGTCACCGATTGCGGCAGCGCGATCACGATCGCAACCATGAAGAGCTGCAGGATCACCCAGGGTATCGAGCCCCAGTAGATGTCCGAACTCTTCACCTCCTTCGGCGCCACGCTGCGCAGATAGAACAGCGCGAAGCCGAAGGGCGGGTGCATGAACGAGGTCTGCATGTTCACGCAAAGCATGACGCCGAACCAGATGAGGGCGGCATCCGGTCCAACGACGGGCGCCAGCAGCTTCTGGGCGACCGGCGCCAGCATCGGGATGATGATGAAGGCGATCTCGAAGAAGTCGAGGAAGAAGGCCAGGAAGAATACGAACAGGTTGACGACGATCAGGAAGCCCCAGACACCGCCCGGCAGGTTCAACATCAGGTGCTCGACCCACTGGTTGCCGTCGACGCCCTGGAAGGTGATCGAAAAGCAGGTCGCGCCGACCAGAATGAAGGCCACCATGGCGGTGATGCGCATCGTCGCCTGGAAGGCCTGGACGATCAGGTCGCGGAGATCCTTGACCTGCCAGGCCCGCCAGCACAGCCAGATGATCGCGGCGAACATCACCGTGAAAGCCACCTGGAAGGCGAACGACTTGAACGCGACGATACCGATCAGGGCACCGATGATCGCCGCGGCGCAGCCTCCAATGAACATGATGCGGTCGAACTTCGTGAGCGGTGCGTTGCGCACCACCGCCAGGACGATCGCGCCGATCGTGCCCATCGCGCCGGCCTCGGTCGGCGTCGCCAGGCCCATCATGATGGTGCCCAGTACGAGGAAGATCAGCACGGCAGCAGGGATGATGCCCCACGCGCACTTGATCAGGAGCTCCTTGCCGAACAGCGTCCGCGGCACCGGCGGCAGCGCCGCGGGCTTCACGAGCGTGAGGTAGAAAGTGTAGCCGGCGAACAGGGCGATCTGCAGCAGAGACGGGCCCCAGGCACCGAGATACATGTCACCCACCGACTTGCCGAGCTGGTCCGCCAGCACGATGAGCACCAATGAAGGTGGCACGAGCTGCGTGATCGTGCCCGATGCGGCCAGCACGCCGGTTGCATAGCGCATGTCGTACTTGTAGCGCATCATCACCGGCAGGGTGATCAGCGCCATGGCGATAACCTGCGCGGCGACGGTGCCGGTGATGGCGCCGAGGATGAAGCCCACGATGATGGTCGAATAGCCCAGGCCGCCCTTGATCGGACCGAAGAGCTGGCCCATCGATTCGAGCATGTCCTCTGCCAGCCCACATTTCTCCAGGATGGCACCCATGAAGGTGAAGAACGGGATGGCGAGTAGCAACTCGTTGGACAGGATGGAGCCGAACACGCGGCCGGGGATGGCCTGCATGAAGGCCATCGTGAAGTAGCCCATCTCGATCGACAGGAAGCCGAAAAAGAAGCCCACCGCGCAGAGCGAGAAGGCTACCGGGTAACCTATGATCATGAAGACGACGAGGCCGCCGAACATCAGCGGCGGCATGTACTCGAGAGGGATCATTGCGTGGGCCTCTCGTAGTGGGCCTCGAGGCTATCCACGGCGTATCCGTTGAGGAAGGCCACCCGCTTGATGAGTTCGGAAAGGCCCTGCAGGGCGACCAGGGCGAAGCCCACGGGCAGTACCAGCTTGATCGGCCAGCGCAGCAGACCGCCGGCATTCGAGGAATGCTCGTAGACGTTGAACGACTGCATGAAGAACGGCCAGCTCAGCCAGGCGAGAATGGTGCAGGTCGGCAAGAGGAAGACCAGCGTGCCCAGGATGTCGACCCAGAGTTGCCCTCGGCGGCTCAGGTTCATGTAGACGAGGTCGACCCGGACATGTTCGTTGCGCTTCATCGTGTAGGAGGCGCCGAACATCACGATCACGGCGAACATGTACCACTGGATCTCGAGCCATGCGTTCGAGCTCGTGTCGTAGGCGTAACGCACCATGGCGTTGCCGGCGCTGACCACGCAGGCCAACAGGACAAGCCAGTTACAAACGCTACCAATCTTCTCGTTTAACGCGTCGATAAGCGCGCTGAATGCCAGCAACGAGCGCATCCCGTCTCCCCTGATGTGCGAGTTCTTGTTTGACCGCTCATCCGTTCTCGCCGACGGACGCGCCTTCATAACTTGGTCCGCTAAGCGATGCCAGAGCTTGCAGGGGGCCGCATTGCACGCGTGGCGCGTCAGGGCGCGCCATTGCCCCCATCGTGCCTAACTCGCAGGCAACTCCGTCCAGCCATCGGGGCCGAAGAATTCCAACGGGCGGAACGCGCGCTTGTAGGCCATCTTGTTCGAATCGGCGATCCAGTAACCGAGATAGACATAGGGCAGGCCCCGCCGGGCGGCGGCATTCGCAAGCCATAGGATCATGTGTGTGCCGAGTCCCCGTCGCGGATCCTGGGGGTCGAAGAAGCTGTAGACCGCCGACACTCCGTTCGACAGCCAGTCCACGAGGCATGACCCCACCAGACGGCCGTCGGCCGAATCGTCACGGAACTCGATGATCGCCGTCTCGACCGGGCTCTCCTCGACCATGGCGCGATAGTCGTCGAAATCCATGTCGGCCATGTCGCCATCGCGATGGCGGGTCAGGACATAGCGCGAGAACAGCGAGAACTGCTCGCCGGTCGCCAGGGCCTGCGTTTCGATGGCGTGGACATGCTCATTGCGGCGCTGGATGCGGCGCTGCGCCCGGCTGGGCTCGAAGTCCCGCACACGGATGCGGACCGGCACGCAGGCTCTGCAACCGTCGCAAAGCGGCTTGTAGACGAAGTGATGCGAACGCCGGAATCCGGCGTCCGTCAGGGTGTCATGCTGCGAGATGGCGTCGGGACCGCTCAGCTCCGTGACGAGCTTGGTTTCCAGGCGATGCGGCAGATACGGGCAGCGCATCGCCGGCGTCGTGCGGAAGAACCTGAGGGATTGGATGTTCTGACGGATGAACATGTGCTTGCGGTTGTGAGTGTACGCCTCAGGCGGGCGAAGGAAAGCGTCAGTTCTTCCGCCAAAGGTCGGTGAGGTTCCCCGTCAGGGCCCCTGGCGGCCGCGGACCAGCCTGCGAAAAGGCACCAGGGCCAGTCGCACCAGCTTCGGCAGGAGCCATATAAGGACGACCACGAACAATGCCAGCAGGCACAGAAAAGTGATCGGATGGGCGATTGCCAGGACTAGGCCACCGAGCACGGTGACGTCTTCGGTCAGGGAGGCAAGGATGTTGCTGAACGGTTCCGGCGAGCTGTTGATCAGCGCACGCGAGCCGGTCTTCGCGATGTGGGTACCGGCCGCGAGCGTTCCGCCCAGCAGGCCGGCGATGATCGAAATCTCGGGACTGAGCCCTCCGGCGGCGCCATAGGCGAGGAGCACGCCGGCGGGAATGCGCACGAAGGTCTGCAGCACGTCGTTGATGCTGTCGATGTAGGGGAGCTTGTCGGCCAGGAAATTGAGCGCGAACAGGATCGCCGCCACGCCCAGCACCCAGGGCGACTCGAGGACCTGCAGGTCATGCGGCAGGGTGACCAAGCCGAGCCGCTGAGCCAGCCCCAGCACCAGCACGGCGGCGTAGGCATTCAGTCCGCTGGCCCAGCCCGCCCCCAGGGCAACGGCGATGGCGGTGAGGGTTTCGGCGCTCATGCCTGCGACCCTACAGGGCGCGCCGCGCCTTGAAGGCGGTGGCAAGCGTGCCGTCGTCGAGCCAGTCGAGTTCGCCGCCCACCGGTACGCCATGCGCCAGGCGCGTCAGCGGCACGTCGTGCTCGGCCAGCCGCTCGGCGAGGTAATGCGCCGTCGTCTGCCCGTCGACGGTCGCGTTGGTCGCCATGATCACCTCGCGGATACCGCCGGCGGAAACGCGCTTCACCAGGGTGCCGATATTGAGCTCCTCGGGACCGATCCCGTCGAGCGCCGACAGCGACCCGCCCAGAACGTGGTAGCGCCCGGAGTAGATGCGGCCGCGTTCCATCGCCCACAGGTCGCCGACATCCTCGACGACGCAGATCAGCCCGGCATCGCGCCGGGGATCGGCGCAGATGGAACAGGGGTCGATCGTGTCGAGGTTGCCGCAGATGCTGCAGGCCCGGATGGCTCGCGCCGCGTCGGCTAGTGCGGCGCCCAGCGGCTGCATCAGCGTCTCCCGCTTTTTCAGGAGATGCAGCGCCACGCGGCGGGCCGAGCGCGGCCCCAGCCCCGGCAGGCGGCCGAGGAGCTGGATCAGCCGCTCGATCTCCGGGCCGTTCATCGGCAATACGTCCCTAGAGCTTGAAGCCCGGCGGCAGCGGCAGTCCGCCGGTGATGTCGCGCATCTGCTCCTGCACGGTCTGCTCGACCTTGGCACGGGCGTCGTTGGCGGCCGCGACGATCAGGTCCTCAACCACGCCCTTGTCCTCGGGCTTGAAGAGCGAGGTATCGATTTCGATCCGGCGCGTCTCGTTCTTACCGTTGACCGTCACCTTCACCAGGCCCGCGCCCGACGAACCCACGATTTCCAGGCGTTCGAGCGCCGCCTGCAGCTCCTGCATCTTCTGCTGCATCTGCTGGGCCTGCTGCATCAGGCCGCCGAGGTCCTTCAACTTGTCGAACATCAGAACTCACTTTCGGGAATGTCGTCGTCGGCTGGATATTCTTCGGCGGGCGGCGGCTCCTCGCCGACGAACTCGCCGAGACCGGCAACGAGGGATGTCTGGTCGCCTTTGCGCCGGACGGCGTCGAGTTTGGCGCCCGGGAAAGTCTTGAAGATGGCCTGCACCACGGCATGGTTCTCTGCCGAGGAGCGCAGATCGTCAGCCTTGGTGGCTTTCTGATCCACGAGGGTCGGCTTGCCCTGGGCATTGGATACCGAGGCAAGCCAACGCCGTCCGGTCCACTGCGTCAGCAGTTCGCCAAGCCGGGCCGCGAGATCCGTCGGCGCCTTGGGCGTGGGCCGGAACTCGATCACGCCGGGCTCGCAACGCACCTCATGTACGTAGTGCATGAGGCTGTGCACCAGCCGGGCCTCTCTCTTGCTTTCGAACAGCGCGACAACTTCGGTGAAGGAGCGCGGCGCGGGCATTGCCTGCGCCGGCTGGGCAGCGACCGCCGTGGCGGGCTGTGTCGCAAGTCGCGCTGCTGCGCCACCACCACCACCACGCGGGGCCGGTGTGCCGACAGCCGCTCCATTTGTTGTCGCGGCGCCATTCTGCAACGCCTTGAGGGCATCGGAGGGCGAGGGCAGGTCGGCGACATAGCAGAGCCGGATCAAAGCCATCTCGGCGGCGCGCTGCGGCGAAGGCGCTGCCAGCGTTTCCTGCAGGCCCTTCAGCAGCAGGGTCCAGGCGCGCGTCAGCGACGCCATGGAGAGCTTGCCGGCCATGGCGAGGCCCTGGGCGCGTTCGCTGTCCGCCGAGGCGGCGGCTGCTTCTGGCGCAATCTTCAGGCGCGTTACCCAATGGGTGAATTCGAGCAGGTCCTGCAGCACGACCACAGGATCGGCGCCGGCATCGTGCATTTCTCCGAGCGCCGCGAGCACGGCCGGCGCGTCGCCGCGCATCGTCTTTTCGAACAGTTCGAGCACGCGGCTGCGGTCGGCCAGCCCCAGCATGTCGCGCACCTGCGCCGCATCGACCACGCCGCCACCATGGGCGATCGCCTGATCGAGCATGGAAAGGCCATCGCGTACCGAGCCGTCGGCGGCGCGCGCCAGCAAGGTCAGCGCCTCGGGCGAGATTTCGACCTTCTCTTCCTGGGCGATGTGGCTGAAGTGCTGGACCAGCGTTTCCTGCGGCACGCGCTTCAGGTCGAAGCGCTGGCAGCGCGACAGCACCGTCACCGGCACCTTGCGGATTTCTGTGGTGGCGAACAGGAACTTCACATGCGGCGGCGGCTCTTCCAGCGTCTTCAACAGCGCGTTGAAGGCCTTCTCCGACAGCATGTGCACTTCGTCGATGATGTAGACCTTGTAGCGTGCCGAGACCGGGCGATAGCGCACGCCTTCGATCAGCTCGCGCACATCGTCGATGCCGGTGCGCGAGGCGGCGTCCATCTCGATCACGTCGACGTGGCGGTCCTCGGTGATGGCCGTGCAGTTGGCGCAGACGCCGCAGGGATCGACGGTCGGGCCGCCGGTGCCGTCGGGACCGACGCAGTTCAGAGCGCGGGCGATGATGCGCGCAGTCGTGGTCTTGCCGACGCCGCGCACGCCGGTGAGCATGAAGGCATGGGCGATGCGGCCCGTGGCGATGGCGTTGCGCAAGGTGCGCACCATCGCCTCCTGGCCAACCAGGGTGGTGAAATCGACGGGACGATATTTTCGGGCGAGGACACGGTAGGGAGCTGCGGGTGCCGCGACGTCCTTGGTCCCAGTATCGGCACCAGTGCCTTTGGAGGCTTTCGCCATGGCGGTCCTACCCGGTGGTGCGCCGTGGCCCCTTCAGGCCCGGCGGTCGTCGCGCCTGGGCCGCCCGCCTTTCGCGGCGGCGCGCGCAAAAGAACGGGTGAGAGACCGGCATGACCCGAAGCGAATTCGTTACGGCTGCTTCCTTCCGGATCTGACCGGGTTGGCGACTGCTCCGCCCACACCGGCCCCTCGAGGCGCTTATATCAGGAGTCCGGGCGCCCGGCGCAAGGGCCGAATGAGGGGCTTGTGAGCGACCGTCGAAAGACTCGATAACATACTGATCTGGAATAACTAAATGTAACCCGCACCAAGGGGCAGGTTCGCTAGGCCGCGCTGAGGGTGGCGTGTCCCACGGCGCCGGGAGCTTCCACGACGAAATCCACGGTGACGCTGCCGGCCTTCTCGAAGACCAGGGTGATTGGCAGCGTGCTGCCAACCGCCGGCGGCGAGGCGAGGCCACGCATCAGAAGGTGATAGCCGCGCGGCTTGAGGATCTGCTGGTTGGCCGGCGGGATGACGAGCCCGGCGTCCAATTTCCGCATTTCGAGCACCGGGCCCTTGACTCGGATGGCGTGGATTTCCACCGAACCGGCGGCAGGGCAGCTGGCGGAGACGAGCCGGTCTGTTTCGCCGTTGTTGGCCACCGTCATGTAGCCCCCGGCAATATCCGGATGGGATGACGACGGCCGGGTCCAGGGCTTGACGATCTGGAGCGGGCCGAGACTGGCGGCCGGAACTTCTTTCGGCTCAGAACGACGAAGCCATTTCAGCAAAATCCAACCTCCGCTGCGCCGTCAGTGCGCAAAATAGTGCATGCCGCCATCGACCGGGATGACCGCGCCCGTGATGTAGCGCGCTGCCGGGGACGCCAGAAAGGCGACGAGGTGTGCCACATCCTCCGGTTCGCCGAAATAGCCGATGGGGATGTTTCGCTCGATGAAGCTGCGCCGGGCCTCTTCGGTCGGGTGAAGTTTCTGCAGGATCTGCTCGCTGTTGATGCGCCCCGGCTGAATCGTGTTCACCGTGACGTCGTCGGACGCCACGTCGCAGGACAGGCCCTTTGCCCACAAATGCAGTGCGGCCTTTGCCGCGATGGCGGCATTCAGGCCCCGTGGCTCCATGGAGCCGCTGATATTGACGATCCGGCCCCACTTTCGCTCGCGCATCGCTGGCAAGAGGGCCTTGGTCAACAGCCGGGCTGCGGTGAAGTTGAGCGCGAAGGCCTCCTCCCAGACATCCTCGCCGGCATCCGGCCCGGTCGGCCGCGAGCCGCCCGCGCAGTTCACCAGGATCTCGACCGGACCAAGGACCTTCTCCGCCTCCTCCGCGAGGCAGGCGAGGTCTGCGGCGTCGGTCACGTCTGCGGCGATGGCCGTGACGCCGTCGAGGCGTTCGATTTTCTCGATCCGTCGCGCCGTGGCGACGATCCGCGCGCCTTGCTGGGAGAGAAGCCTGACGACGCCGGCGCCGATGCCGGAGCTTGCGCCGGACACAAGGCAGGTCCGGTCCTTGAGTTGATAATCCATTGCGCCTTGATGGAGGAGAATACGGGGTCTGCCAACAGAGGCATCAGCCGCCCCGTGCCTTCGCAGTGGCCGCTTGGTCGACGATGCCGTTGGCCGAGATCACGACACCATAGTCCCTGAGCGCGGTCTCGACCGAGATCACGCCGTCGAGCACGTCGTCGGCCACGTCGGCCGGATCGCGTTCCAGCGGGTTGCCGTAGCCGCCGCCGGCCGGGCCATAGCAGACGAAGCGGCCATCCTTGCCGATGTGCATGTACGGGACCTTCGACGGCAGCGCCCGGTCGGGCTGGCCGGGGACCATCAGGTCGAGTTTGGCCGGTATGCCCTCGCTTCCACCCAGGAAGCCCCAGGGCCGGTAGCGATGACCTTCGCCCTCGACCGAGGCGCCGCCGTCGCCGAGGAAGGTGAACTCGCGCACCGAGCCCAGGCCGCCGCGCCACTTGCCGGCGCCCGTCACGTCCTCGCGCAGCTCGTAGCGCAGCACGCGCAGCGGCAGGTGGGTCTCGATGTCCTCGATCGGATTGTTGCGCGTGTTGGCGTAGAGCGTGTCGACCGCGTCCATCCCGTCCTTGCCGAGGCGCCCGCCATAGGAGCCCTCGAAGATCTCCATGTGGACCCAGTGGGTCTCATCCTTGAGGCCGGAGAAGGCGATGACCTTGAGGTTGCCGATGCCGGCCGAAACGTTGCCCGGCATGGCCTGCGACAGCGCCTTCATCACCGTGTCGGCAAGCTGGTTGCCCGGGCAGAAGCGCGCGATGGTCGGCGCCGGGAAGGTCGGATTGGCCAGGCACCCCTTGGGCGCAACGATGGTGATCGGCCGGATCAAGCCGGCATTCACCGGGATGTGGCCGTGGATCTCGGTGTCGAGCAGTACCGAGCGGATGGTGAGCCAGATCGCGATGTCGGCGGTACCCTCGAGCGGCATGTTGATCGGCCGATCAGGCACCTGCGGCGCCGTGCCCGTCAGATCGACCACCAGCGAGTCATCCTTCTTGGTGATGGTGACGACGATCGGCAATTCCTTCTTGGTGGAGTCGTCGCTGTCGAGATAGCCGTCGATCGCCGTTTCGGCGCGATAGACGCCATCCGGCAGCCGGGCGATCGCCTGACGCATCAGCCGCTCCGCATGATCCATCAGTGCGCCACAGGCCTGCTCGAAGGTCTCCAGCCCATAGCGCTCCACCAGTTCGACCATCCGCTCGGCGCCGATGCGCGCCGCCGCGACCTGGGCGTCCATGTCGCCGACCACCAGGTCGGAGGCGCGGATATTGTCGCGCACGATCTGCCACACCGCGTCATTGCGGACGCCGCGGTCGTAGACCTTGATCGCCTTGAACTGCAGGCCTTCGGCGTAGGCGTCGATCGCCTCGACGATGCCGCAGGAGCCGGGCGACAGTGCACCGATGTCGAGATGGTGCGCGGTGGTCGCGGCGAAGGCGATCAGCCGGCCCTGAACGAAAACCGGCACGATGAAGGCCACGTCGGGCCCATGGCTGGCACCGGAATAGGCGTCGTTGTGCATGATGACGTCGCCCGGCCGGATCGTGTCGCCGCGCTCCTGCAGGATGCGCTGGATGCCGCGCACGTAGCCCGGGATCGGGCCCGACTGCAGCGGCGTCGACTGCGCTGATTCCGCGAGTCCACGGCCTTCCGCATCGACGAGCGCGGCCCCGAAATCCTCCGACTCGCGGATGATCGAGGAGTAGCTCATGCGCATCAGCTTGTAGCCCATTTCGACGGCGATGTTCTCCAACGCGCCCTGGATCACGCTGCTGGTGATCGGATCGATGCGGTCGGGCCGGGTTGCGGGCTGGCGGACAGCAGCGCTGGTCATTGCTTGGCCTCCTTGCGGATCATGAGATTGCCAGCCGTGTCGGCTTCGAAACTGAAATGGGGTGGCACAACCGTGGTGGTGTCCATCTGCAGGGCGATGGCGGGGCCCGAGATGCGCTCGCCGACCGGGAGCAGGTCGCGACGGTAGAAGGTCGTCGGGTAGTCGCCAAGCTTGCCATCGACGCGGAAGGTGCCGTTGCCGGAGCGCACCGTCGCAGCTTCGAGCGAGCGGGCGCCGTCGGAGGTGGGCTTCGCGATCGTGGCCGCGCTGGCCGCGCCGACCAAACGCAGGTTCACGATCTCGATCGCGGACTGGGCGAAGTGGTGGCCGTACTCGCGCCTGTGGACTTCGTGGAAGGCCTCGAACGCCCGGGCGAGGGCCGCCTCGTCGAGGAGACCGTCGGGGAAGGTGACCCTGAGTTCGTAGCCCTGGCCGACATAGCGCAGGTCGCCGCGGCGCTCGAACGTCACCTGGGCGAGATCGATCCCGTCGGCCTCGAAACGTCCAGCCAGCTCCTTCGCCATGGCGTCGAAGTCGGCGTTGATGCGCGAGAGGTCGGCGGCGCCCGAGACCTGGAACGAGGTGCGGATGGCATCGTAGCGCAGGTCGCTGATCAACAGACCGACCGCCGAGGTGATGCCGGGATGGGGCGGCACGATCACTTCGGTGACGCCGAGCATGTCAGCCACTTCGGCGCCATGCAGCGGGCCGGCACCGCCGAACGCCACCAGCGCGTAATTGCGAGGATCGATGCCCTTCTGGACGGTGCGGGAGCGGATGGCGTTGGCCATGTTGGCGTTGATGAGAGTAATGACGCCTTCGGCCGCCTCGCGGTCGGAAAGCCCGAGTTCGCGCGCCAGCTCGCCGATCACGCGGCGGGCCGCGACCTCGTCGAGCGACATGCCGCCGCCCAGGAAGTTTCCGCCATCCAGCCGTCCCAGCACGACGTTGGCGTCGGTCACGGTGGCCCGCGTGCCGCCGCGCCCATAGGCGGCGGGGCCGGGGACGGCGCCCGCCGATCGCGGGCCGACCTTGAAGGCGCCAGCCTGGTCGACATAGGCGATGGAGCCGCCGCCGGCACCGATCGTGTGCACGTCGATCATGGGCACCAGCACAGGGAAGCCCGCGATCCATGTATCGCGGGCCGTGGCCTCGCCGAAGCCGCCCTCGGTGACGATGCCGATATCGGCCGAAGTGCCGCCGACGTCGAAGGTGATGAGGTTGCGCTTCTCCGAAAGCGCGCCGGCCCAGTCGCCGCCGATCACGCCGGCCGCCGGACCGGACAGAAGCGTGAGCACCGGCCGCTCGGCTACCATGCCGGGCGTCGCGACGCCGCCGTTCGAGGCCATGATGCGCAAGTCGGCCTTGAAGCCCGAGGCCTCGATCTCCGTTTCGAGGCGGGTTACGTAGTTGCGCACCTTCGGACCCACGAAGGCGTTCATCGCCGTCGTCGTGAAACGTTCGAACTCGCGGAACTGCGGTGACACCGACGAAGAAGTCGTGGCGAAGCACTCCGGGTATTCCTCGCGCACGATCTCCAGGGCACGCGCTTCGTGGGTGGCATCGAGATAGGAGAACAGGAAGCAGATCGCGATGGCCTGAACGCCCGCTTCCTTCAGCTCCTGGACGGCCTTCCGCACGCCCTTCTCATCGAGTGGCTTCAACACCTCGCCGCGTGGCGGCACCAGGCGCTCCGTTACCGTCTTGCGATGGCGGCGCTTCACCAGCGGCCGGTCCTGCCACGGGATGTCCTGCATGATGGAATAATGCTGCGGCCGCTGGTGCCGGCCTATATGGAGGATGTCGCGATAGCCGCCGGTGGTGATCATGCCGGTGACGGCGCCGTCGTGCTCGAGGATCGCATTGGTGGCGATGGTCGTGCCGTGGAACACCGTGTCGATCGTCTCGCGCGGGATCGAGTACTTGTCGCAGAGCGCCATCAGCCCCTGCACGACGCCGCGTGAGGGGTCGTCCGGCGTGGTCGAAACCTTGTGCACCGCGGTGCGGCCGGCCTCGGTGTCGGCAAAGACCAGATCCGTGAAGGTCCCGCCCACGTCCACGCCGATCAACCGCATCACCGCCTCCCTCTGATTGCGTCCGCCCGGAGCGAGCAAGGACCGCGCCAACGCCACCACGAAGAGCAACCTGTCCCCAGGCAATTTTACAGTGCTGGCATACGCCTTGCTTTCCCGTCTGGCATGGCCAAGCAGCCGGACATTGAACTCGTTTCCCTGACCAAGCGCTACGGCGAGACGGTGGCGGTCGATTCGATCGGCCTGCGCATCCCCGCCGGCTCCTATTGCTGCCTTCTGGGCCCCAGCGGGTGCGGCAAGACCACGACGCTGCGCATGATTGCGGGTCACGAGGAGGTCTCCGAGGGCGACATCATACTGGGAGCCGAGAACATCACCGGCCTGCCGCCGGCGGCGCGCGGCACGGCGATGATGTTCCAGAGCTACGCGCTCTTTCCCCATCTCGATTGCACCGACAACGTGGCGTTCAGCCTCAAGATGCGTCGTGTCGACAAGGAGACGCGCCGGGCGCGCGCCGTCGAGATGCTGAAGCGCGTCCACATGGACGCCTATGCGGGCCGCCTGCCGTCCCAACTCTCCGGCGGCCAGCAGCAGCGGGTGGCGCTGGCCCGTGCGCTCATCACCGATCCGCAGGTCCTGCTGCTCGACGAGCCGCTGTCGGCGCTCGATCCCTTCCTGCGCATCAGGATGCGCGAGGAGCTGAAGAGCCTGCAGACGCGGCTCGGCATCAGCTTCATCCATGTCACGCACAGCCAGGATGAGGCGATGGCGCTGGCCGATCTCGTCGTGGTGATGAACGGAGGCCGGATCGAGCAGGCCGCGCCGTCGCGCGAGGTCTTCAACCGGCCGGCGTCCGCTTTCGTGGCGAAGTTCATCGGCGGCCACAACGTGCTGCCGGCCGCCGTCGCGCGTGCAGGAGCGGGCGAGGGGCCGTTCGTGGCGATCCGCGCCGACCGCATGTCGGTGCAGGCCGGCACTTCGGGAGAAGCCGGAGTGACGTCGCTGCGGGGCGTCACCCGGTCCGTCGAGTATCTCGGCTCGACCGTGCAGGTCGGCATCGATGTCGTCGGACTGGAAACACTGTCGGCCACGTTGTCGGAGGCACGCTTCGATGCGTCGCCGGTGCGGCCCGGCGAGTCGGTCATTCTGTCGTGGAAGCCCGAGGACGTTCACGTGCTGGGACGCTGAAGGGGCGTTGAGTAGGGGAGGCGGCCCCGCGCCGTCGCTGTTGAAGGAGGAAGACGAGATGGCTCGGAAATCGATTGGCGGCATCGGCCGCCGCAGGATGATCAAGGGCGTGGCCGGCGTTGCGGGCGCGGCCGTAGGCAGCGGCGCGATCACCGGCTTCCCGGTGATCTGGGCGCAGAACAACAAGAACATCGTGCTGCGCCAGTGCGGCACCGGCGTTTCGGCGATCAATGAGATTGCGGAGAAGTGCAAGGCCGACCTCGGCATCACGCTGCAGATGACGGCCCTCGATTCGGACGCGGTCGTGCAGCGCGTCGTGACGCAGCCCAACTCCTTCGACATCGGCGACATCGAATACTGGATGATCAAGAAGGTCTTCCCGGCCAACACGCTGCAGGCGATGGACGTCAAGAAGATCAAGCTGTTCGACAAGATCGTGCCGATCTTCACCACCGGCAAGCTCAAGCCCGACAGCGTCATTGCGCAGGGCACGGCGCCCAGCACCGTGAGCTTTGTGGAAGGCGCCGGCTCGACCAAGTTCGCCAAGGGTCAGACCCAGTGGTTCACCGCGGTGCCGACGATCTACAACGCCGACACACTCGGCATCCGGCCCGACCTGGTCGGCCGCAAGATCGACTCGTGGAAGGACATCCTCGATCCGAAGTTCAAGGGGAAGACCTCGATCCTGAACATTCCGTCGATTGGCATCATGGATGCCGCGATGATCTGCGAGGCAGCGGGCATCGTGAAGTACGGCGACAAGGGCAACATGACCAAGGCGGAGATCGACAAGACGATCGAGTTCCTGATCAAGACCAAGAAAGAAGGTCAGTTCCGCGCCTTCTGGAAGACTTTCGACGAATCGGTGAATCTGATGACCTCGGGCGAGGTGGTGATCCAGTCGATGTGGTCGCCCGCTGTGTCGGCGGTGCGCGGCAAGGGCGTGCCCTGCGTCTATCAGCCCCTCAAGGAGGGCTATCGCGCCTGGGGCGGCGGTCTGGCGCTCGCCAAGCACCTGCAGGGCGCGCAGCTCGACGCGGCCTACGACTACATCAACTGGTACCTGTCAGGCTGGGTCGGCGCGTTCCTCAATCGCCAAGGCTACTATTCGGCGGTGCTGGAGACCGCCAAGGCCAACATGACCGAGGACGAGTGGGGCTTCTGGATGGAAGGCAAGCCCGCCAAGGGCGACATCAAGAACCCGCAGGGCCAAGTCGTCGAGAAGGCGGGCGCGGTGCGTGACGGCGGCTCGTTCTACGACCGCATGGGCGCCGTCGCCTGCTGGAACGCGGTGATGGATGAGGACCGCTACATGGTCCAGAAGTGGAACCAGTTCATCGCCGCCTGATCGCTTCAGGTGAAGTGCGTAACCCCCTCACCCAGCCTCTCCCCCTAGCGGGGGAGAGGAGTATGTATTGATGAACCGCGCCAAAGCCTGGGTCACCTATCTGCAGGTCGCGCCGCTCGCGCTGGTGTTCCTGCTGTTCCTCATCGTCCCGATCGCCACGATCGTGGTGGTGAGCTTCTTCGACTACACCACGACCCAGATCATCCCGGCCTTCCTGCTGCAGAACTACGAGGAACTGTTGCTCTCGCCGGTGACCTGGCGGACCTACCAGCAGACGATCCAGTTCGCGCTGATCACCTGGGCGCTGACGCTCGGCATCGGGTTCACCGTTGCCTATTTCGTGGCCTTCCACGTGCGCTCGCCGACGGTGCAGACGGTGCTGTTCCTGCTCTGCACCATCCCGTTCTGGACCTCCAACGTCATCCGCATGATATCGTGGATCCCGTTACTCCGCCGCCCCGGCCTGGCCAACACCACGCTGATGAACCTCGGCCTGATCAAGGAGCCGCTGGAGTTCCTGCTCTATTCCGACTTCTCGGTCGTGCTGGCCTATGTCCACCTCTATACGCTGTTCATGGTGGTGCCGATCTTCAACTCGATGATGCGCATCGACCGCAGCCTGCTCGAAGCAGCCCGCGACGCCGGCGCGACCGGCTGGCAGACGCTGGTCAACGTCATCCTGCCGCTGTGCAAGCCCGGGATCGCCATCGGATCGATCTTCGTCGTCACCATCGTGATGGGCGACTTCGTCACCGTGCGCATGATGAGCGGGGGCCTCAGCGCCTCGGTCGGCCTGATGATGGCGAATGCCATGTCGTTGCTGCAGTACCCCGCAGCCGCAGCCAATGCCGTGATTCTGCTCCTGCTGGTCCTGTTCATCGTCGCGGCCATGATGCGCCTGGTCGACATCCGAAAGGAGCTGTGACGTGCAGCACGGCAAGCGCGGTCCCGCCTTCTGGCTCCTCGGCGCCTTCTTCTGCCTGTTCGTGCTGTTCCTCTACGGCCCGACCCTGACGATCCTCATCCTGTCCTTCCAGGGACCGGGAGGCGGGCTCACCTTCCCGATGAACGGCGTGTCCCTGCACTGGTTCAGGAACCTTTTCGAGAAGCAGATGGTCGGCGACTTCGCAGGCTCGCTGCAGCGCTCTTTGCTCCTGGGCGCCGCCGTCATGCTGGTGACGGTCGTGGCCTCCTTCTCAGCCGGGCTCGCCTTCCGCTCGCGCTTCCGCGGCTCGGGCATCATCTTCTATCTCGCCATCGCCAGCCTGATCGTGCCGTCGATCCTGATCAGCCTCGGCATCGGCCTGCTCTACCGCGTGCTGGGCTGGGATCCCGCCTGGTACAGTTCGGCCTTTGGCGCGCATCTGACCTGGACCCTGCCGTTCGGCCTGCTGATCATGTTCGCGGTCTTCAACCGGTTCGACCGCCGGTACGAGGAAGCCGCCCGCGATCTCGGCGCCACCTCCTGGCAGACGATCCGGCATGTCGTGGTCCCGATCCTGCTGCCGAGCCTCATCGGCGTGGGTCTGTTCGGCTTCACGCTCTCCTACGACGAGTTCGCGCGCAGTCTCTACACGGCCGGCACCTTCAACACCCTGCCACTCGAGATCTACGGCATGACGACCAACGTCACGACGCCGGTGCTGTACGCACTTGGGACCGTGACGACGGGTGTCTCCTTCGTCGTGATCGCGCTCGCGTTGCTTTCGGTCACGTGGCTGCGCCGCCGCCGGGTGCGCCATGGCAGCGATGCCGGAAAGGCTGCCTGAAGTGACACGCCGTGCAAGAGTGCTGCGCCTGCCGACCGCGGGGCCGCAGGATACCGCGCCGCTCGCCGCAGCAATCGCGTCGGGCGAGATCGACGCCGGAAGCATCGTGGCCATCGTCGGCAAGACCGAGGGCAATGGCTGCGTAAACGACTTTACCCGGGGCTACGCCACGCTGGCCTTGAAGCTGGTGCTGGCGGAGGCGCTGGGCTGCCCGCTGGCGGAGATCGAAAAGCGGGTCGCCATCGTCATGTCGGGCGGCACCGAGGGCGGACTGTCGCCGCATCTCATCGTGTTCTGCCGCGAGACCACCGCTGGGCCGGCACCGAGGGAACCACGGCTCGCCATCGGTGTCGGATTGACGCGGTCGTTCAAGCCGGAGGAGATCGGTCGGAAGGCGCAGCTCGAGGAGACGGCGGAGGCCGTGGCGGCGGCCATGAAGGATGCCGGCATCACCACGCCGCACGACGTCCACTTCGTGCAGATCAAGTGCCCGCTGCTGACCAAGGAGCGCATCGAGGAGGCAGCCCGGCGGGGCGCCACGACGGCGACCGACGACACCTACCATTCGATGGCCCTCTCACGCGGCGCCTCGGCGTTGGGTGTCGCCCTGGCCCTGGGCGAAATAGAACGCGCGCCGGAGGCGGCCGTCTGCAACGACTGGTCGCTCTATTCCCGCGTCGCCAGTACGTCGGCCGGTGTCGAACTGCTGCGCAACGAGATCGTGGTGCTGGGGAATGCGGCGGGGTGGAGCGGCGATCTCGTAATCGACCATGACATCATGCGCGATGCCATCGATGCCGAAGCGGCGCGACGTGTGCTGGCCCGGCTGGGCGGCGAGACGGTCGCCGTGCTGGCAAAGGCCGAAGCCTCGCCTACCGGCGAAATCCGCGGCCGTCGTCACACGATGCTGGACGACAGCGACATCCATTCCACCCGCCATGCCCGCGCTCTGGTGGGCGGCGTGCTGGCCGGCGCGATTGGCGACACGATGCTCTACGTCTCCGGCGGCGCCGAGCACCAGGGCCCGGCCGGCGGCGGCCCCATCGCAATCATCGGTCGGGCCTAGGGTCGTCAACGAAAGAGGACCGGGACCTTCTCGGTCCCGGCCTGAGAGTTCACGCCGCGATCCCGCCTCAGTCCACCGACGCCTGACCCTCGTCGCGATAGGCCCAGCAGGTGTCGGGAGGCAGGGTTAGTGAGACCTCGCCGTCGTTGTGGCGGGCCGCGGTGCCGAGTTCCAGCACCTCGACCTTCTGACCGCCGAACTCGACGTCGTAGATCGTCTGCATGCCCTGGTAGCGCCGCTCGGTGACCCGTCCGGTGAAGCTGTTGGCCGGGCCGCTTTCACCCAGGCGGATGTTCTCCGCGCGCAGCGCGACGCGGGCATCGTCGCCGGGGCTGAGGGGCTGCGGCGTCCAGGCGGCGATCCTGCCGGCGGGGCCGAGGTCGATGACGGCCTGGTCTCCGTTGCGCTCCAGCACCTTGCCCTTGAGCACGTTGGAGGCGCCGGTGAAGTTGGCGACGAAAGAATCGGCCGGCCTGTTGTAGATCTCGCCCGGGGGCGCCATCTGCAGCAGCTTGCCGTCCTTCATGACGCCGATCCGGTCGCCCAGCACCACGGCCTCGGATTGGTCGTGCGTCACGTAGAGGCCGGTCATGCCGGTCATCTTCAGGATGCGGCGCAGCTCGTCGCGCAGGCGGATGCGCAGCTTGGAGTCGAGATTGGACAGCGGCTCGTCGAGCAGCAGGAGCTGCGGCCGATAGACCAGGCTGCGCGCCAGCGCGACGCGCTGCATCTGGCCGCCCGATAGCGACGTCACCGGCCGCTGGGCGTATTCGCCGAGACCGACCAGTTCGAGCGTCTCGCGGACCTTGGTCTCGATGCTGCCGCCGCCGTCGCTGCCCTTGCGGCGATACTTCAGCGGATACGCCACGTTCTGCTGCACCGTCATGTGCGGCCATACCGCATAGGACTGGAACACCATGCCGATGTCGCGTTCGCGCGGGCTGACCAGCGTGCCGCGCTCGGGCTCCGAGACGACGCGGCCGCCGATCGAGATGCGGCCGCCGGTCGGATGTTCGAGGCCGGCGACGCAGCGGAGCGTCGTGGTCTTGCCGCAACCCGAAGGCCCGAGCAGAACCACGATCTCCCCCGCCGGCACGTCGAAGCTCACGCCGTCGACGGCCGCCTTGCCGGTCCCGAACTTCTTGACCAGGTTCTCGATGAGGAGCGCAGCGCTCACTGGCGGTACCCGTAGGTCTTGTTCCACTCTTCCAGCCAGGCCGTGCGCAGCTTGCTGAATTCGTCGAACTTCGGCACCCACACCTTGATCACCTTGGGATCCCAGCCCTTCGGATAGGCCGGCGGCTCCTTGAGCGACGTGATGTTGCCCAGCTTGTTGATCATGAAGGTCTGACCTTCCTTGGACAGCCGCCAGTTCATGAACAGGCGGGCGGCGTTCGGGTTCTTCGACGCCTTGGTGATGCCGTCGGCGTAGGGGACGATCGGCACGCCCTCGGGGGCGAAGATCGCCTCGGCCGGGGCACCTTCGACGATCTTTGTGTAGATGATGTTGTAGAGCAGGGGCGCGATCGAGACTTCGCCGCGCACCAGCGCATCGGAGAGCGGCGCGCCCGACGGATAGAGCGCGATGCCGAGCTCGGCCTGCTTCTTCCAGTAATCCTCGCCCAACACCTGGCGCTCGAACATGATGCGGGTCCAGGTGGTGCCGCCCGACGGCCCGATCACCTGGCCGATCTGCTTGTTCTTGTATTCGGGCTTGGTGAGATCCATCCAGGTCTTGGGCGCGTTCTTCACCAGCTGCGTGTTGTAGGCGATGGCCCAGCCCAGGGTGACGCCGGGCCACAGCTTCGGCGAGACCAGCGCGTCGGGACGGTAGTCGGCGGCGTTGGGCGGCGCGTAATCCTGGAAGAGATCGGCGATGTCGAGCATCAGGCCGCGGTCGGAATGGTTGACGACGTCGGCGCCGAGCTTGTCGGCCGCGGCTTCCGTCTTGATGCGGGTGATGAGCTGGCCGCCCGGGGCGCGCACCATCGCGACCTTGATTTTCGGGAAGCGCTTGTTGAATTCCTTGATCACTTCCTGCTGCGTCTCGGCGAAGTCGGCCGTGTACAGGGTGAGCCCGCCTTCCTTCTCGGCCGCCGCGATGAGTTCCTTCGAGCCGAACTGATCGGTCTGGGCGCGGGCGGGGAGTGCCGCGGTGGCGGCGGCGCCGGCGATGCCGGCCAGTACGGTTCTGCGCTTCATGGTCTTCCTCCTGTTGGTTGTTGTCAGCCGGCGCGGCCGGCACTCTCGGCGGAGCCGCGGGAAAGCCAGGTGGTGATTCCCAGAAGAACCCCGAGGATCACGGTCTGCACCAGGCTGAAGGCGGCGGTTTTTCCCACGTTTCCGCCTTCGTAGTAGTCGAGCAGCAGCACGGCCATCACGGTCGTGTCGCTGGTGTAGAGGAACAGCGACGAGCCGAGCTCGCGCACTGCCAGCACGAACAGGAGCGTCATCGAGGCGATGATGCCGGGGCGCGCCAGCGGCACCATGATGGTGGCGATGGTGCTCAGCAGGCCGCGTCCGCAGATCCAGGCGGCTTCCTCGAGCTCCCTGTGGATCTGCATGAACGAGGTCGACAGCGACTTGACCGTGTCGGGGATGAAGCGCGCCACGAAGGCCAGCGCCAGAATCCAGATCGTGCCGTAGAGGCCGCCCGGCAGGCCGATCCAGGCCCATAGATACGCGACGCCGACGACCAGGCCGGGAATGGCGACGGGGATCGTCGACAGGATGTCGATCGACTTGCGGCCGGCGACGTTGGTGCGGTTGATCGTGTAGCCGATGGCGAAAGCCAGGACGCCGCCCACGATTGCCGTGATCACGCCGACCTTCATCGTGTTCCAGATCGAGATCATGGTCAGCGGATTGTCGAAGATCGAATTGAAGTGCACCCAGCTGTAGGCCTTCATGTCGAAGACGGCGTCGAAGTCCTTGAAGAACAGGAACCGGCGGAAGGCGGCGATCACCAGGGCGATCGTGGGCAGCACGACGACGATGAAGAGATAGGCGAGCGCCAGGCCGAAGGTGAACCAGCGCCACGGCCCGAGGTTCAGGCTGCGCGGCCGGAAGGCCTTGCCGGCCACGGTGGCGAAGCTTCGGCCCGAGAGGACCCGTTGCTGAGCCCAGACGAAGATGGCCGTGACGGCCATCAGCAGGATCGCAACGGCCGCGGCCGTGTTGTAGAGGGGCGGGCTCCAGGCGGTGAGCTTGAAGATGTAGGTCGTGAGCACGCTGATGTTGGCCGGCGCGCCGAGTGCCGCCGGGATGCCGTAGATGCCCAGCATCACCACGAACGACAGCAGCGACCCTGCCAGGATGGCCGGTGCGATCAGCGGGAAAGTGACGGTGAAGAGGGTCGTGAAGGCGGAAGCGCCCGAGACTTCGGACGCTTCCTCAAGGCTCGGGTCCATGTTTCGCAGCGCCGAGGCGGTGAACATGTAGACGTAGGGTGCGTAATAGAAGCCGAAGACCAGGATGAGGCCCGACATCGAATAGAAGTCGAAGCGGAAATCGATGCCGGTCCACTTGAGAGCCGTGTTCAGGAGGCCGGTCTTGGGCGAGCCGAGGATGCTCCAGGCGACGCCCGCGACCAGCGGCGGCACGAACAGCGGGATCATGCTGGCGCCGGCGATGAAGCCCTTGAAGGGCGTGTTGGTGCGGACGACGATCCACGAGAAGGCGAGCCCGATCACGACCGCCAGGATCGTGCCGCCGCCACAGGCCACCAGCGCATTGAAGAAGGCCAGGCGCACGTTCTCGTTGCCCAGCACGGCAATGAAATGAGTCAGGGAGGGGTTGAATTTGCCGAAGCCGTCGATCACCGGGTTGGAATCGCTGATCGCGCCGAAGAAGAGCATCAAGAGCGGATAGATCACCAGGAAGGTGAGGATGATCAGCAAAGCGCCAACCCAGAGGGGCGCTGCCCACCGGCGTGTCGCCGGCGCGGCATCCGTGGTCGCAGGCAAAGCGGCAGCACTCGTCGCCGTCAACGCGTTCTTCCTCCCGGTTCGTCCGCAGCCCAAAGCGCATGCGGCTTCTTCATTAAGTCTGCGACCGTAGCCCATCCGGGCTGGAGACGCTACGCCTTGCTGATGCGCGCGGTCGCCACTCCCGGGCCCAGTCCCGTTGGTGACGTTCCGGACTGGAAAGAATCAAGCGGTCCTTTCAGTACCGATCACCCGAGAGGCTGGCCGGACATGAGCTCGATCAGTTTAGGCACTCGACCCCGCCCCAAAGAGCGTCACCGAGCTTTGAGGCGCGCGATTCCCGGTCTGGGCAAGGCGATTCGAGCCAACGCGTTGTGGGTAATGCGGTGGCCTTCACATCATGTGGTGTCACGTGCGGCGCGAGGGGGGTGACTTTCCCTTCGAATGATTCGTTTATTACGATTATTTCGTTTACGTGGCCGACAGGGCAGTCGAAGGGATGCTAGCGGTCGCCGTTCACGCCGGTGAGGAAGCGCTCCGAGTAGGAGTTCATGATCTGCTGCCAGCTGGTCCGCGTGCCGCGAGCCGACCAATCGAAGATCGGCTTCAGCGTCTTCGTCGTAAAGTCGGTCATCGAACCGAAGGAACCGGTGATGCCGTTGGTGATGATGTTGGCGTTCTGCGTGCCCTCCGGATCGGTGGGCGAGGCCTTCGCCGCGAAGTAGGAGAGATTGTAGTAGCTGTAGCTCGAGCAGCCGAAGAACGCGTAGATCTGGTACTGGTCCTTGTTCATCCGGATCGGAGCGCCGATCTGCTCGCCCATATAGCTGAGATCCAGCAGGCCGACGCGGGAGTGTCCCGCATAGAGAAACACCGAGCCGCGTTCCGCGGCCTCCTTGGCCATGCAGAAGAACGCGACGCTGTCCTCGCCGATGTTGGTGACGCCCCAGAACAGGCGGACGATGAGTTTGCGGGCGCCGTCGGTCCGGACATATTCCTCGACATGCCCCGGCGAGGCCGCCAGCGACCTGGTGTTGCCGCAATCCCGCTCGCGCTCGGCCGCCGGGACCGTACGGCCTGCGAATCCCTGGTTGACGAGGAACTTGCGGATGTCGCGGTAATTGCCGGCGTTGTAGTCGCCGTTCTTGTCAGGCGAAACATTGCCGTTCCGGTCCTCGTCGGCCCCGAAGGTCAGGACGAAGCGGATCTCGCCGCTTGCATTGGCCAGCCGCTCGTAGGCCGGCGCCGAATTGGCGGTATTGGGGCGCTTGGCGAGGATCGCGGCGTCCGACGTGGCGTAGTCGGTGCCATCGACCAGCGGGCAGCCCTTGTTCAGCGGCGCCCAGAAATAGGCCATGCGGTACTTTTCGCCCCAGCTGAAGCACTTGTCGGTCGAACGATCCCAGACCTCGTCGAGGTTGAGCGGGAGGCGGATCTTCACCGTGTCCTGCAGCGCGTTATCGAGGACGAAGGTGCCGGTGTAGCGGTAGCGGACATAGTGCCTGCCGGTCTTGTCGTCGCGTTGGCGGCCGAGAATGTCGACTTTGGCATCATTCTTGGCGGCCGCCTTCTTCGGCGCGGCCTGTAGTGGACCGGCGAGGTAGAGCAGCTGCCGGTTGATGTAGGAGGGGAGGAGTATGTAGTCGGGCGCATCCTCCGCGATCTCGACCCTGCTTTCGAAGCTGACCTCGGCTTCGTAGGAATCCTTGGAATAATAGGCGAAGGCCGGGGACCCGGCGAGGAGAAGCAGGCAGCCGGAAACGGCCGCCGACGTCAGGCGATTGAACATGGTTCGACCGTAGCCCTTCATGGCTTGCGACGTTAGTTTGTCGGGATGGAACTGAGAACGCACGACCGATACGACTACGTCCCCCTGCGGGGCCGCGCCGACTACAGCTGGCCGGCAGGTCGACGTCTCGCCGTCTATTTCGCTCTCAATCTCGAGCATTTTTCCTACGGCGAGGGTCTGGGGGCCGAACTGGCACCGGGTGGTCCACATCCCGACATTCTCAACTATGCATGGCGCGATTATGGCAACCGCGTCGGCGCCTGGTACATGCTCGATGCCTTCGATGCCCTCCGGCTGCCCATGGCAGCCCTGGTGAACAGCGCGATGTACGACTATGCGCCAGAACTGGTGGCTGCCTGCCGGGCGCGCGGCGACGAGATCGTCGGCCATGGCCGCACCAACGCGGAACGCCAGGGCGTGCTGGCCGAGGCGGACGAACGCGCATTGATCGCCGAGGCGACGTCGCGCCTTGCGGACGCGGAGGGATGTCCGCCGGAGGGCTGGCTGGGACCGTGGATCTCCCACAGCCACGTGACGCCGGATCTGCTGTCGGAAGCCGGCTATCGTTACCTGCTGGACTGGTGCATGGACGATCAGCCCATCTGGTTCCGCTGTCGCGGCGCCAGGCGAATCCTCGCCGTGCCCTATCCCCAGGAAGTGAACGACATTCCGCAGATCGCCGGCCGCAAGATCGGCGGCGACGCCTTCGCCGACATCATCGTCGACCAGTTCGACGAGATGCTGGAGCTCTCCCAGGACCGGCCGCTGGTGATGGGCGTGGCCTTGCACGCCTATCTCGTAGGCCAGCCGCACCGGCTCCGGCACCTGAAGCGTGCGCTGCGTCATATCGCGAAACATCGCGACCGCATCTGGCTCACGACGCCGGGTGCCATCGCGCGTCACTGCCTTTCCCTTCCCGCCG
>VFQN01002314.1_pt1 | contig 29866 bp, 38 predicted proteins | sample 3512371 | NCBI WGS metagenome assembly VFQN01 (sample SAMN10412370, study PRJNA504923) | tailings metagenome | isolation source: Replicate 2 from Balatoc abandoned mine | place: Philippines: Itogon, Benguet | collected 2017-08-28 | reverse complement strand
GGCCCCCCTTGGCTCTCCGGACGCGCCCTACTGGGCCTGCAACTGTAACTGTAACTGTAACTGCTACACCCACTGACTCCCGGGAGCTGGTGGAGGGCTGTGTGGCCCCGGTTGGGCGAGGCGGGGCACCGCAGGGCACACAGTGCTTACGGCAACAATGCAGGCCATGACTGCAGTGGTAGCAGTTACGGGTTTTCGGAGGCGGCACTGGCGTCTTGCGGCATCACAGAGTGACCTGGAGTTGTCCTGATGTGCGCTGGAGGTCGCGTTGCCCTGCGGCACGGCCAGGCGGCTTGAGATGGCTTTAACCGAAAAAAATGTGCAGACTGAGCCTACTGGTAAATGGGCATACCTGCTGCCGTGCAGTGTCTGGCTGTCCCCAAGACGTGAAATGGGGGTGCACGGCCGCGCACCTTCCCGGTGCTGCACGTGGCTGGTCGCTGTGTGGCACTGCAGCAATGCCTCCCTTGCGCCAAGTGGCACGGTGAATCAGTAGTCAAACTGTGCAGCTCTCATGCCTTTGGTGCGCTTCAGGCCACGACAGCGAGCAGAAGGCACGGCAGAAGGAAGCCGGTGGGCCAGGGCTGCACGCCCCTGACGGCCAGCAGTTAACCCTGTGCACAGGAACAGGGCTGCTTACTCAGGGGAGCAGATACAGTTCAAATAGCGCTACGGACTAAGTGGCATCGGACCTTCTGGCGCCTGGAGGCGCTGGTTTGGACGTTAAAAGGCCTTTCAGCTGCCACCTGCCACCTGCATTGACGTACTCCTGCATTGACGTGCTCCTGGCGCGTTGGCGGGATGACTCTCCAAACCTGCAGATATCCTTTTTACACAAAAGCAGAACATCTACGGTTGTCAATGCCTTCTGGAGTGGCTTAAAGACTGGGTTGAATCAAAACCGCAGCTGTATTGTTCAACATGTTCAGCTTGCGCGAACGCGAGCGTGCAATTGGTGATGCAGATGCTAGCATAAGAAGATTAATTCATGCCGTGAGGCCCGAGGAACAGCGAGGCACGCTTAACACGCGGGAAAGGTTCAACGCCACCCAGGCTTTGACCTCTCTGGCTAGTTTAGCACGCAAGAAGCTAAACGCCTGCCTGGTAGTAGACTCTTTGTACGAGAGTCAGGCGGCAAGGGCAGCACTAGCGCAGGTTCACAGCATCAGCATTCGCATAGTGGCCGAGGCATGGGGCGCTGCGCTTGCCGCGACTGACAGCCGGCACCTACAAACAGTCCAGCCAACTTCGGCATCCTCAGCTGCACCCAAGGAGGGCAGCGCTGCGGCGTGGACGGAAGCGCTGCAGTGTAGCTCAAAGCTCCTAAGCTGTCTGTCCAACCGACTGGTCAACTGCATCGACCCTGTGACCGTCGACCTTCTGACCGGGGAGGTCAGCGAATGCGACGCGGACAGCATCGGCGCCCTGCAGGGGCGCGATCAGCGCCCGATCTTGGACGCGGCTGCCGCCCTGCTGTGCACCGACTACTTGGAAGCCCTCAGCCGGCTGTTGGCGGCCGAGGAGCACCGCGGCCCAAACGCAGTACTGGACACCGACGCTGTCATGGACGCCATTGGGGTGCTCCCAGGCCTGGTGTACGCCGCAAGCCAATCGCCTCCGGGTCTGGCGCTGCCCTCCTTTTACAGCAACAGCCGTGCTTACAATGGCGGCAATGGACGCAGCAGCCAGGCCTGTTGTGCAGCACCGCAGGCGCAAGGGCCACAGCCGGAGCTCACAGGGGAGCCGCAGGGGCACAGGCCTGAACCAGAGAAGCAGAAGGGCGTGAGCTGGGTCGTCCTGGAGGCGCTGGCACGCAGCAGTGCGGTGGAGCACGTGTGCCGGTTCACGGTGCAGCGGCTGGCTGGGGCGGACCGGCGCACGGGGCTGCCCTCAAAAGCGGCGGCCGGCCACTTGCGCGGGGTGCTGTCGCTCCTCGACTCCGTAGGCCACCTATCCATGGCGCCAAGCGAGGGTGGGGCCAGCGCTGCGGATGCGGTGGCGGTTCTCCTCTCCTCAAACATTCAGGTGCGGTCCCGTTATGTAAAGCGCAACTCCATCCGTTCCAGGGAAGGTTGCTCAACATGTTTTATCACCACGATCTGCCATTGTGCACCGTTGCCGGCTGACCTGCGGTATTGTGGTTGCCACTGCTTGCCGTACGATTCGCCTGTCTTGAAGCACCCTCCCTCCCTGCCTGACCGGCCCGGCCCCGTAGTACCTGCTGCACCTGCACGTGGTGTCGCAGCTGCACGCCGTGGATGGCAGTACGACGTACGGCCTGCCGTACGACGAGCTGCTTCCGCCTATGCGAAGCCTCACTGGCGAAGCCAAGCCCGACAGCCCCGCTCTCCTGGATTGCCAGGGCATAAAGACGGCCCTGCGGCTATGGAAGACAGCCTTGGAGCTAGGGGGCTCCGCTTCCTGGCCCTCCGGCATGCGCCCAAAGAGCCTGATGGAGCTGCTGATGCGGACCGCCCAGGTGGCGCTAGACAGCTGGGAGCAGGGGGCCAGGGCTCGGGCTACGGGTGAGCAGCGGGAGGTGGGGCAGCAGCTGCTGGGGGGCGCAGGTCATGTCAGCGGCGGGGGTGGCGGTGGCTTAACACCTTCGCACAGCAGCAACGGTGGCTCGGCTGTGGCGGGGTGTGGGGCTCTCCTGGACCTGCCCCAGGGCCCTGGCCTTGCCCTGAAAGCGCTGAACTGCAGCAAGTGCCTGCTGTACTCGCACCACCCCTGCGATGGTGGGGTCTGCGGTCCGCGCGGCAGGGGTGGCTGCGGCAGCGGTGGGGCTAGCGGAAGCAATGGCATCGGGGGCGAGGACGGTGTCGCTGCAAAGTCAAGGGCACCGATGCCAAACCTGGCTGCTGTAGCCGCGCCCGGCGGAGGGCAGGCGCACGCGGACGGCCTGGGAGGTGGTGCAAGCGACGGCAGCAGCAGCGTGTTGTGCGACGATGGGGAGGGCAACGGTGACAGCACAAGCAGTGCCAGCGCCTCGGGCGGGTCGCGGCAACAGCCGTGGCTGTCGTGGGCGCGGCGGCGGCGGTTTGCGGGGAGGTGGTGGCTGCTGCTGGTGCGGGCGGTGCATGCGGAGCTGGATGCGGACTGGACGGAGGAGGCCTCACATAACATAGTACGCTGCATTTTAGCCGTCTCCGTCCCTACGGGGTGGAGCAGCTGGAGCGTGGCGGCAGCGTGCCCAGGTGGGTAGCCAGGACGACGCGCGTGTGTTAAGCAACAAGTACGTACCTGTAGCGCGCCACAGCCATGGCCCTGGCGTGATAAAAGTGTCCATGCAGGCCATGCTCTGCGCCTCATGACGAAGTTACAGGTCTTGAGCCCTTGTGGCAACGGCCTAGCTTTCCTTCCTCCGCTAAACCCATAGAAGATTACAAACCTTTTTAACGTCTGTCTGCCGTCCACTGCCTGCTGTCCACTGGTGGGCTGCTGCCTTCCACGCCGCCCGCAGGCGGCTCCTCGCCAGCACCGCTCGCTATGCCTGGCCCATCCCGCCTTCCCGCCTGCTGGCTTTCCGCGGCCGTGTCGGCGGAGTACATCCCCTGCTTGGAGCGCCTTATCCGCAGCGCGGCCGCAGAGGCACGCCTGCCCACCACCCTACTGGCCTCCCGCGGCCCCCTGGTGCTGGCGCTGCTGGAGGGGCGATCGCTCGCAGCGCTGGCGGCGTGCGGCGAGGAGCGGCAGGCGGCGGCGCTGCTGGTGACGGCCATTAAGGCCACTGTAGACTTAGCTGTCAACTGCAGTATGCGGCGTGTCAGCGAATGTAAGGGGCTGGCTATAGAAAGCTTTGCAGCCATTCCTGGGGCTCTGGTGGACCTGACGCTGGAGCTGCTGCAACGGACCAGGGTGGGCAGCGACGGAGGCGACTGCAACGGTGCAACTGGTGTTGGCGGCGCAGGGTGGCAATCCACAGCCCCCAGCCCCGGTGCCAGCAAGGGAGCAAGCGGCGGCAGTGGCGAGGACACCTTGGACCCATCACAGCGCTCCGCGGCCGTGCCGGCGCCTGAGGCAGGAGCAGAGCAGCATGGGGGCAGTAGCGGTGGCGGCGGGGCGGCGGCGGCACGTCAGCAGCCGACCGCACAGCAGCAGCTGAACAAGTTGCTGCGGCTGGTGTCCCTCTGCCTTGCGCGCTGGCTGCCCCTTTCAGCGGTGATGCTGTGGGCGCCTGAAGGAGAGGAGGAGCACCCGGCCCGGCGCCACATGCTCCGGCTGGTGGAGCTGGCCCAGGGGACGGCGGAAGGGCGGGGGGACGCGCGGGGGGCGGAGAGCTGGGCACAGCTGCTGGGCATGAGTGGCAAGGCGGTGTGCGGCATGGGGCAGGACATGGGTGGCAGCGGTGGCCAGCAGAGGGGCCCGGTGAGGGGCGGGGAAGCAGCGGTTGGGACGGAGGGCGTTGCTGTGGAGCGTGGGTTGGAGCAGCTGGCTGCGCTGCTGCTGCCACCGTGCGACGTGGGGCGGCAGGTGCTGCCGGTGTGCAGCAACACAATGTGCATGAACCTGGCGGGGGACAGCGAGGCGGAGGTGCAGCTGGTGGCGTGCGGTGGACTGTGCGGCAGGGTGGGGTGTGACGGTGCCCTGCCGTGCCGCTGTGCTCCGTGCGTCGCGGGGGCACAGACGTAGCCTTCTTTTGATATGCCTGGCATGAACAGTGGAGGCAGCTATGTCCCAATGGAGATAGCGGGACGCCGGTGTAGCTGGCGGTGTGCGTGGGGCTGTACGACGCGGTGGGGTGCAGGAGTGGCGCACGGAGGCAACCGGGGCTAGCGGACTGCTTGCTGCGATGGTGGACGCGGCCCATGTGGCGAGGCGGCATGGCGGTGTGCCCAGTAAGTTGGAGTATCTTCTCTTCCAGCAACTGACGGCTGCGACAATGCGGCGGTTGCAGCACGTTGAGGAGGCGCAGGGCGTTCCATGAGGGATAGAGATGAAGGCGAGGGTGGAGGTGAACGGCCCTTCGTACCAGTCGCGCTGCAAGCCCGTTGTGTACCATACGCAGGGGAGGGGGAGCGCCGCTGTGTGGTTGGCAACTCGGAAGGGGCGCACGGCAGTGGATAGGCTTCAGTACACTCGGCATGCAAAGGGTGAAGCCGGCGAAGGCAGCTCCACCTAAAGTATGCCGGCATGGTGGGGTTGAGGCTGGTGGTGCGCGCGGGCCTGTACGGCGCGGTGGGATGGGGTGCAGCGGTGCCGAACCGTGGCGCCGCAATGCGTGTGTCACTGGGAACATGGAGTTTGTTGTCACATGCACAGTGCTCACCGTGCAACGGGCTACCGGTGGTGAAGGCGTGCAGGGGCAATACCGGCCCTGTGACCGCACATCAGGCGTGCATGGGGCTGCCGTGGTACTGTCAGGCAGGCCCCAGTCGCACGACCGTTGAACGAGGACGGCAGAGGTCCGTGTTGGCGGTGTATACTGCAGGCGGGCAGGGGCCTCTGCTTGTCCTTGGTGCAGTAGCCCCTGATTCCGCTGTCCTCTCGTTTCATTGAACGTGCCCTGGCGTGCCAAGTCAGTGAAGTATGTGGTGGTGGAAGCACAGCAAGCAGCTTGTGCCGCTTCGGACACATCGCTGCTGGTGGCGACCCCAAGGGCACAGCCGTCAAGCTCCTTAGGGCTTGCTTAGGGCTCAGGCGACCTTGCCCAGTCGGACCAGAGTGTGGGTGAACGAAGGAGGAGGTTTCATCCCCTGTTGCCAGGGGTTTGCTGCCTATGTGCAGCAACCCTGTTCAGCATGGGTCTTGAAGGGGACAGCGAAGCGGGGGTGCAGCTGCTGGATGGAGGCTTGGAGGGGGAGGCGTGTGGCAGGGTTGCCCAACAGGGGCCGAGTAGTGTGGGTAAGGTAATGAGTTAGGTGATACGGGGGTTGAACTTCTGCGTGGTTTCCCATGGTCGGGGTAGCACAACCCTTCTGGTCCAACACCCAACCACTCGTTGTGAGGCCGCAACTGCCTAAGCACATGACCGGGGCAGAACAGCTGTGTCGGGGAAGGAAGGTAAACCCAAGGGAGCAACTGAGTGGCGCGTTTTGAACGTCACACTGCGGCACTGCCACCTGTTGCTTCCATCGCTCCTCGCCAGGGATCCTCGCTCTCCCCCTGCCTCCCCCTTTTCAGCATTGCAGCAGTCAGCACCAAAGGGACCCCTGGTCAGCACAGGTAGGGGACTGGAGCTCAGCTCACATGCCCCATGTCAGGAGAGAGCTTCAGGTTCTGTGCTGCTGCACAACACCTACAGGTATGCAACTAGCACAACCAGCGCCATGGCATCCTGGCCTCGTGTCGGAATGGGGCTGTACGCGACGTCTCTCCGTCTCCTCTCTTGGACGCTGTACGTACGTACACGAAGTTGTTTGGTGTACCATACGTTGCAAAAATCGGGCTTTTGTTATAGGATGGCAACATACTGTGGACTGTAGCACCTGCGAGGCAAGCGGAACGGTCGCATTCTTAGGTGTGCGAGCGTTCAGGGTGCAGGCGCCATGTGGGCACTGACAGCTGAGCAACATGCGTGGGGTCAAGCTGCATCGTCGCATGCTGCAAACCTGGTAAAGGCTGTGAAGCCAGAGGAGCAGCGAAAGGTTTGCAGCCACGCAGGCGCTGAGCTCCCTTGCCAGCTTGGTACGCGAACAGCCTACGAAAGATCTAGTATGCCACACGCTGTTCAGCCAACCAAAGGCTCGGGCAGCTGTGGTGCAAGTGTACAGCATCGCAATTCGCACAGTTGCCGAGGCAGGGGGAGCCGCGCTCTCTGCCTCCAATAGCAAGCAATACGGGCCAGATATGTCATCATCATCGACTGCGGTTACGCAAGCAAAAGCCGCGGCCTGGATGGAACCGCTGTGCTACAGCGCTTTACTCCTGCGACTCCTCCTTAACGGGGAGGCGGTCAAAGACGGCCCTGACCCGCAGCAGCTCATCGACCCGTTGTACAAGCACAAGATGCATATCCGCTGCTGCGTCCTTGACCTAGCTGCTGCACTTCTGCGCTGCGACGTCCTGCGGGCCACCAGCCGGCTGCTTGCCGCGGAGCAGCACCGCGGCCCAAACGCCCTGCTGGACATGGACACCCTCGCGTCCACTGTGGAGGTGCTGGGCCAACTAGTGAACGTCGCAAGCTACTGGCCACACGACGCGCTGATACCTGCCTCCCCGGGACCCAGCTACGCCACCGACAGCGGTGCGGCCTGCTCCACCCAGCCACAGCAGCAGGCGCCCCGGGACCTGCGCACAGGGGACTCGCAGGGCCAGGGTGCCGGCCCAGGGCTTGAACAGGGCCCTCAGCAGCTGCACATGAGCTTGCTGACACTGCGCCTGCTGCCCGAGAGTGGTGTGCTGGAGCAGCTGTGCACCCTCGCTGTCCGGCGCCTGGCTGTGGTAGACAGGACCTCGGGGCTGCTGGAGCGGGGTGCGACCAAGCCCTGGCAGGCGCTGCTGTTGTTCACGACCTCGCTGCGCAAGCTCGTGCAGGGGGCTATGGAGCAGGGCAGCGACAGCAGCACCGCGGCCGGGAGCGCTGTGCTCTTCTCGCCGTGCCTCCAGGTGAAACCTCTGGCACGCATGGGTTTGGGGTGGGAGCGCAGGGGATCAAGCGTGCCCCGGTTGCGCCTTCCGGGTACGGCAAGCTGCCATCTGCTGTCGGCGTTGGCTGCGCCCGAAAATAAAATTAAGATCAGACTTTCAAGGGTGGTGTGTGAGTTGATGCCAGTGACAAGCCCTGGAATGCAAGGGCATTGCGTAAGATGGTATCAATTGGTACCGCTGCGTGCCCTGCCTCCCAGATTGCTTGACCGCCAGCATGCATCACGGCAGCAAACACACGATTTGCTCAGTTGTCGCTTGCATGACCCTCTTCACCATACGTCAACACCAAACCATATTGCCCTCCCACACCCGTCCCTCAACCATGTCACCCCGCAGTACCTGGTGCACCTGCACGCGGTGTCGCAGCTGCACGCCGTGGACGGAGGTGCGACGTACGGCCTGCCGTACGACAAGCTGCTGCCGCCAATGCAAGCTACCGCCAGCAATGCTAGGGTTCTGCGCCTCGGCAGTGGGGTGGTTCTCAGGTGCTGGGGGCTCACGACCGCCGCGCTGTACTGGCGCCTGGCCGTTGGCCTGGCCACCCCCAACCCGCTGCTCCCGGGGCTGGGCCCCAGGGAGATGTTACACGTGCTGTTGCGAACGGCCCAAGCGGCGGTGGACAGCTGGAAGCACGAGTGCAGCATTGCAGCCGCGGTGGTCGGCGGCGGCGGCAGCGGTGGGCCGTCCAGCAGCGGCGGTGGCGGGCAGAGCACCCCGCAGTGCAGTACGGAGCGCTCGGACACCAGCTGCAAGGCCATTTTGGACGCGCGTCTGTGCCCCGAAACCGCTGTGTGGGCGCTGGAGTGCATCCGGGCCCTCCTGTGGTCGCACTCCGCGCCGCCAAGGAGGGCCCGCACCACGCACGGCTGCAGCAGCACCGGCGGTGGCAGCAGCGTGGCGGTTGGACCCGGCTCCGTGGAGAGGGGCCTCGTGACACCGGTGGTGGCGGTGGCGAGGGTGGGGCTAGTGGCAGCGGTGGCGGCGGTGGCGACGGGGCTAGCGGCAGCGGCGGTGATGAGGGGAGCAGCGGCAGCGGCGGTTGCAAGGGGTTTAGCGCCAGCGGTGGTGAGGGGGCTAGCGGCAGCGGCAGCAGCGAGGGGGACAGCAGCAGCGGTGTGGCAGCTGGTCGTGATGGCGATGGTGCAGCGTGCGGCAGCGGCAGAGCTGGCGTGGCGGCAGGCGGCGGCGGCACTAAAGTGGCGGCTTGTGGTGGCTGCGGTGGAGTGGATGCGGGCGGCAGCGACAGCGGTGTCAGGGTCAGCCCGGGTGCAGGCGGCAGCAGTGCAGCGGCTGCGCCCGCTGCATCGGGTGAGGAGGCTCCCTGCCTGTCGTGGACGCGGCGGCGGGGCTTTGCTGAGAGGTGGTGGCAGCTGGTGGTGTGGGCGGTGGAGGCGGAGCTCAGCCTTGAGCTGAACCCCCAGACATCCAAGCTCGAACCGGAGGGCGTGCTGCGTGGCATTGGCAGCATCCTCAGCCTCACCTGGAGCACGCCTCCCTCCACACTGGCACCGCATGCACCGTCAGGTAGGGACGGAGGGGCGTGTTGGGGGGTGCTTGCTACGTAGGCACACGCGGTCTGACGGAGGTTCAGGGATCAGGCCTCGGGGGCATGTCCTGGAGGGGCGACTGAACGCGCAGCGTGCGCGGGCCACAGCCTGCGCTGAATCCTTGACCTTGTACTGGAAACGCAGCCGCATGAGGAAAGCCACAAAAGGTTGCAAATAAAAGATTATATGCCATTGTAACACACAAGAGACAGCGTACCATTTGCCAAATGCAGGGCTGACGTCCCTACGACACCGTTTACTCTTGAAGCGGTCCATCCACCTAACGCCCTTTCCTGACTGCCTTGGCATCCGTCCTCACTCTGTCTGGCAACCCTCCCGTCATCCCCCAGTGCTCCAAATGCAACCGCTGCCACCCGCCGGCTGGCTGTCCGCGGCCGTGTCGGCGGGGTACCTCCCCTGCCTGGAGCGCTTCGTGCGGATTGCAGCCTCAGACACGTGCCGGTACCCCCTGTCCGAGGCGGACCGCGGCCCCTTGGTGCTGGCGCTGCTGGAGGGGCGCTCGCTCGCGGCGCTGGTGTCGTGCGGCGAGGAGCGGCACGCCGCGGCCCTGCTGGTCACCGCCATCAAGGCGACCGCGTCCGTGTCCCTGGGCTTCCGCGATACCCCCGCAGACTCGCTTGAACGTGCTGCTGCCAGCCGGTTTGCAACCATCCCTGGGGCTCTGGCGGAGCTGACGCTGGAGGTGCTGCAGCGGACCAGGGCCGGCAGTCGCGGAGGCAACGGCGACGCAGGAGGGCAGATCATAGCCTCCAGCCCCGGTGCCAGCGGCGAATCGAGCAGCGGCGGTAGCGGTGGGGACACCCCTTGCCACACACAGGGCTCCGCCGGGGTGCCGGCGCCTGAGGCAGGAGCAGTGCAGCAGGGAGGCAGTGGGGCGGCGGCGGCGACGGGGCGGCAGCCGGGCGCGCAGACGGCACAGCAGCAGCAGCTGAACAAGTTGCTGCGGCTGCTGTCCCTCTGCGTTGCGCGCTGGCTGCCCTTGTCAGCAATGATGCTTTGGACGCCTGAAGGAGAGGAGGAGCACCCGGCCCGGCGTCCAATGCTCCGGCTGGCGGGGCTGGCCCGGGAGGCGGCCGAGGGCCGGGGGAACGCCCGGGGGACGGAGAGCTGGGCGCAGCTGCTGGGCATGAGCGGCAAGGCGTCGGGCTTTGTCGTACCGGCTCTGGACATAGACGACGCCCCGGGGCAGCAGCAAGGCATGGCGGGGGGCGGAGGAACAGCAGGTGGGGCTGGAGGTGAGGTGGAGGAGCGCGGGTGTGGGTGGGAGCAGCTGGCTGCGCTGCTGCTGCCGCCGTGCGACGTGGCGCGGGAGGTGCTGCTGGTGTGCCGCAACCCTGCATGCGTGAGCCTGGGCGGGGTCAGCGAGGCGCGCGTGCAGCTGTTTGAGTGCAAAAGGGTGTGCGAGTCGCTGGGGCACGCTGACCCGGAGCCTTACCGCTGCATGGGGTGCCTCGGGGGCAGCACCAACGGGGCGTTGTGGATGATCCCACTGCCAGGCGGAGGGTTTGAGTGGAAGGTGTGTGTGAAGTAGTTGCTTGGAGCTGCTTGCGTGCATGTGCTGAACGCCAGTATGCACGAACATTGGCACTGGCTTGGAGGCTGTACCGGTATGCGGCGTGCCGACTGCAAGGGACCATCAAACGCAGGGCGAGCACTGTGGCCTGCTGGTGTGCGGGCTGGCTGAAGTTGGGGCGGGTTGCAACGGAAGGTTGGGTAGCAGGTGTTGCGCAGAAAGGGCCAGAGGTGTTGCACGTGGGCGAGGGCTCATCGCTGCGCCCCTTCGGCGCAAGGTGACGCGGTGTGCACGAGCCAGGAGGGAGAGGAGCTTGAGGCCAGCTCAGCTCGTGGAGGCGATGTCTTGCGAAAGGCGGAACGAGGGCTTGCAGTTGCAATGGGTACGGCATACCTGGCTATTCGCGGCGACTTGAAAGGTACCGTATCGCTGTGGCATGGGCTTGTCGGGAGGCTGGGGAACAGCTGGGGCACCAAGGCACGTGCCTGCCCAACCCTGCTATTAATATGCCCATTCGAAGCTTCGTGCAGATAGCTCAGTCGTAAGCATATCAGAGGTCTAAGGAAGTTGCGTGGCGTGCCGTTGTTTAACTTGAGAGGGTTGCTTCGCATGGGTTGCGCTGGGTTGTGTGTTGCTGTTCGGCCTTTGCACCCAGTTTGCACTCAGGGGGCCATACGGTCCACGCTCCCTTGTGTGCTCGTGCAAATGGGTTGCGCATCCAGAATCCAGCCCCAGCCAGCCCAGTTTTTTTTTGTGGCGATGCATGGTAGGCCCTGCAGATTGCTCGTGTTCATTGGTGGCTGCCGTTCAGAAGTCTTTCACAAGCTGTACCTCCGCGTGACGGTAACCATCCATGTGGGTGCAGTCCACGCAGGGATGGAGTAAACTGACGTGACGAGGTATCCGTATGGTGTGCGCGGCAAGCAAGTGCGCGTTGCTGCTGGTGAGGCTGATGCCTTGGGTATTGACCTTGCAGGTGTCCTCGGGAAAACGGAGCTCCCCCGCCAGCCCCCTTGCGGCTGGCCCTGCTGGCCAGTCTCCATCGCCGCCAGACGTTTATTTAGTCAGGCGCCGTGTATCTAATAAATTCTGTGCATGTGCAGGGCCTGTCTTGTATTAAGAGTTGTCGTAAGGTGCTGAATGGCAAGTGCTAGGAAGGGGCTGAGGACGCGGGGCGCGGGGATCCTGTGCTCTGCCTGAAATTACATTGCATGCAGGGTTGCACTGTTGCCATAATTTACTAGTACTTGAATGCGTGCAGCCTGCGTCCCGCGCGGCTTGTTTCGATTTCGAAGCCCGCGCGTCACTCCGGCGTCCGGGCAACTGCTCTCACTCCACGTCCGCGACTGCCCTTTATAGCGGGCCCTTGCACTGTTTACCTGCACACAGTTTACAAGTAGTTATAATATCGCACTATCAAAGTATAAAAGGATATACTAGTTAAGAAATCAACAAGTCACCTAAGGTGGAGGTACCGCTCATCGGTTTTCGCACTGCCCAAGACGCACAAGCACAGCGGGACACAAGAGACACAGGTAAGGAAATCCTGAACTTAGTAGTGCTATATAAGCTGGTGGTGCAAGAACGTGTTGTCCCTCGCACGACAGCATCCTACCTTGCCTCTTACCTTGCCGTAGGCTGACGTGCTGCCTGAGCCTCTTGCAGCCCCCTGCTTGCTGAGCCTGTATGCCCATACCAGGAACGCTCCCCAACTGTTTGTGCCCAACTCCCGACGCAGGATGGCCTGCCGTCACCAGCGGAGCGCCATGCCAGGCGCTGTGGCGCTTGCATGCCTGCTGGCTGTGGCTGCCGCCCGGCAGATGCCCGCAGCCCAGCCCACCGACTCGCAGCCCGCAACGCGCCTCCCCATCATCGTTGCCCGGGGCCCCTCGTACAAAAACGACCTGGTCTACGTCCCAAACACGTAAGCCCGCTGCCAGTGCCTGCAATGAGGCAGTTCCAGATATGCTTGTAGTGGGGTACGGAATTGAGCAGAGCGCTGCCACGTGCCGGAAAGCCATCACTGCCAGCAGTTGCCCCACCAACTACCGTACTACCCTATCGTTGTACCGTAACTCCTAACCGCTGCTCCACGTCATCCACCCGCAGGCAGCTAAACGCGCCACGCGGCCTGGCCTTCCGCCCCGGGACCAACGAGCTGTGGGTGGTCAACGGCAGGTGCGCACCTTGGTCACCACGTGCGTGGCTCTGCTGTGAGCATGCGGGTGCCGTAACTGACATTCGGCAGCATAGCCTGCCGCTCGTCTGTTCCTAGGGCTTCCGCCCGCTACCCTCATACTCCCTCATACGGTACTCTTACACACAGGTCTGACTCTGTGACCATCATCACCAACCCCGGCCAGCCCAACCAGAAGCTGGAGAACCGACAGGTGTGTTCCACGCCAGCACCTGCTGTGTCAGCACACGGATCGAACGGTAGCACCTTCCGCACTGCAGTACTGCTCCCTGGGCTCCGTGCACGCACTCCTCTGTCATGTGCTCATGTCCTGCCCCGACCGCGCCCCGCACCCTGTTGCAGGACGCCTACGCGGAGCACTTCACTGCTGTGCCCGCCGACATCGCCTTCTCGCGGGACGGCTCCGGGACCTTCGCCGTGGCGCCCGAGTCCAAGAACGAGGTCCGCAACATCACCTTCAACATGTGGCCAGGTGGGGAGTGGGAGTTTGGGCAACACACGCTTAACTCACATGAAAGGGGCGAAGGAGTGGACGTTGGAGAGCAAGGAGGGGGCCCAGCGCCGCTGAGCGCCAGATAGCCAGTGGCTAAGTGCGTGGCTGTGAGGCAACCATGGTGCAAACATGGTGCCTATGCGCCCCGTGCATGCCTGCAGGCCGCAACGTGTACTTCAAGGGCAACGGCTTCATGGGCCCCACCCTGTACAAGCCCTCCTCCTTCGGCCTGACCTTCCAGGTGGGTTCTGCTGCTGCTGGAATGACCCCTTCGACCCCTGCCTGGATCACGTGGCAGCCACCAATGCGCAGTGCGTTCTCGTTGTTCCTAGTCGACCCGCTGCCGACATGCTTGCTCTTCCCCTGCACCTCCGTCTGACTCGGTGTGACTCGGTGTGACTCAACCACGTGTGCACGCATCGCAAGGTCTACCTGCATCACAGCCTATCTACTTGGTTCTCCTCACTTGTGCTGCTGTGTGGTAACCCACCCGCTGCAGAACAAGGCGTACCTGGGTGACTGGCCCCAGGGCGGTGACATGTACGGCATCTGGGACCCCACCACCAACACCACCACCCACAACCCATGCACGCCCGGCTACTACCCGCCCGGCTACGACTGCACCAAGGAGACCCAGGTGGGGCCGGGCCGGGCCGTTTACGGGCTTTGCAATGCATGGTAATCGCATCTGTGCGTGTTGGTGCAGTGTTAATGCCGACGCTGGTGCCTTGTAAGCGTCTCTGCGGCGCTGGCCGGCGGCACACAGCTGAGTCCTCCCAGTGTCTTTGTCCCCATCGTGTGTTTTAACCCACAGGGATCGCACCTGGACATGCTGCACCAGAGCCCCTTCTCCCACGGCATCGAATGGTAAGCCAGGGTGCTGCCCACCTTCCCTGCTGTGCGACTCCATGCGCATAATCACTGCAGGTGCACTGCGATAGCGTACAACATTGCACACGGGGCCACCGTAGTTCGAGTCGCAGCGATGCCGACGGCTGTGCCTGCACCGTGCACGTGCACGTGCCCCTGCCAGGCTCTAGGCTACCGGTATCACTTCCTTTGTGCTGGACGCGCGTTGGGCGCAGATGCTGTAGCTTGCGCACTCATGCTGGCCATCCTGCACTCTGTGTGCACCCAGGCTCAAGGCCAACACCTTCTTCGTGCTGGACGGCTGCGGCCGCATGAACTACCCCGAGCACACCGTCTGCGGTAAGCATGCGTGCCTGCTTCACTGCCCGCTGTGATCCTGAGTCCTGAACGCGTGCTTGTGCCTGGCCAGCTACGCGCCTTCTCCATACGCATGTCGGCTTTGCTGCAGGACTGTCGCGTATACCCACCCGTGTCGCCTGTACCCAACAGCCGGCATGCCGCTTTACATGTCAACTGCCTAACCGCCACAACCACCAACGCACCCATCGCTCCTGCCCGCAGCCTCCGAGACGGGCTCCGACCACGGCCACCTGGTGCTGTACGACTTCAACAACGACCACGCCGAGGGCAGGAGCTACCACGGCGACGGATACATCTCAAGGTGGGTTACTTTCCATCTGTATCCACCTGCTAGCTGCGTACGTTCGTACGTTTGTCGTACTGTGCGCACCAGCCCCTTGCTGCGCTCCAAGACGGCAGTTTCCGGGTGCTCAGGCGCAAAGTACCGGTATCGGTATCTCCCGTGGCACTCGACCAAGACCCCGCCTCCCATCGACCCATCCATGCACGCAGGTGGCTGGACGTGCCGTTCACGCGCGTCAACGGCGTGCTGTCGGGCATGTGGCTGGACGACGCCCGCCGCTGGCTGTACTACTCCAACACCGGGTCGGGGCAGCTGCGCCGCGTGGACATCAGCAGCGGGGAGGAGATCCCGCTGGTCAACAACTGGCTGTCCTGGTGCGTGGGCCCGGCATGGGTTCCGGGGCGGCGTGAACGTGTGAGGCATGACAGTCTGGGGTTGCACGACTGTGCAATAGCCGTTGCGGGTTGCGGGGCCGACGCACCAGTGGAGCCAACGTGTTGGTACACCGTGCATGTGCTGACGCTGTCCGCTCCTGCTTCCATCCATCTACCCCAGGTACAACAAGGACCTGAACGCTAGCGCTGTGGACACCCCCCGCTTCCAGTACGACTGGTGGGTAGCTGCTAGCTGCGGCTGCTAGCTCCTTCGTTGCATGAGTGCATCAGCCCTGCTGGCAGGGTGCATGGCGTACCCGGACGGACGTCACGCGCATGAACTGAGTTGCTGACACAGCACGCGACGCAGTGTGCCACAGATAGAGCACGGGTGGCGCACTCTGTCTCACTCTGGTCATCACCTGCGTCCCTTGCATGTGCCCGTGCCCGTGCCCGTGCTTCCACACAGGTCCCCCCACTGGCCCCACTGGTCTGACGTGCCCGCCGACCTGGCGCCCGGCCCCACGAACTCCTCCCGTGAGTGCCGTACTGCACCACCGCAACCGCATGCATTGATCCCTAGCTGTGCTTTGGCAGCATGCTGTTGCTGTCCACTGTTGTCCGCTGTTGTCCACTGTTGTCCAGCTGTTGTTCAGCTGTGCGGGGTTTGGCAGCAGCGAACCCGGTAGGCCCTGCAAGCAAGATTTCCTTTTTGTGTCCAAGCAAGACACACAAACCCACAACGGTCCTTCGTCCTGCACCCTGCTGCTGCTGGTCCCACAGACGACGGCGAGGACAAGGAGGTCATTGAGTGGTGAGTGAGCGGGGGCCAGAGGGACACCGGTGCTGCAACTTAATGCTACCGTAGTGCGCTTACACAGTGTCTCCGGCAACGCGTGTTGGACGTCACCGCCTACCCTCCCAAGCAGAAGTATTTCAAACCTTGGTGGCCGGTCCTGCCCACCATTCCGAACCGCTACCTTACGAGCTACCACCATAACCAGCATGCATGACGTGTTTGCACTGCTGCTGTTGCTCGCCGCGCAGGTGGGTTGCCACCATGGGCGACAAGCGCAACATCCAGCGCGTGGAGGAGGCGGGCAAGGCGTCCAGCGGCGAGACCAGGTGGGGCGCTGGTGCTCTTGCTGCAGCTGGGCACGCACTGCCCTCCACCCACGCCCTGCCGTTTGCACCTTGCTTCCATTTGTGGTTCTGCTGTGCCCACGCCTGGCAGCTAATCCTCTCTCCCTAGCTACTACCGTGCTGATATCCCCCCAACCCCACCCACCAACCCCGTACAGGTTCAACGGTAGCCTCATCATGCCCCGCGAGCTGACCTACGGCTACTCGGCGCACCTGGGCGCAACACAGGAGGTAGGCGTGCGTGGACGCGTGTGCGGATAGGGGTGGAGGCGTACGGCTGAAGGTCCTCTTCAGCTCGCGCCACACCACAGTGCAAGATCGCGCCAGCGCCCTTGCCAGCGCCCTGTCCCCCCCCCCCGCCCCCCGTAACCACACGTGGTGCCACCCGCACGCTCCCACCTCTTCCCGCAGGTGCTGGTGCAGAAGGACGGCTGGCAGCCCGCCGGCATCGACGTGCTGGACGGCCTCATGTTCGTGGCTGACGCCAAGTCGGGCGAGATCACGGCGTACGACATGCGCGCGGGCTTCCGGCAGGTGTGGTCGTACGGCACGGGTACGACGGGGCTCCAGGGCGTGGCGCTGCAGCAGGCGGAGCGCCTGCCCAGCGACGTGGCGGGGGGGCACGCCGCCAGCGGGCGCGCCAGCTACCGCGACTCTGACGGCAGCGCGCTGCTGTTCTACACAGGTGAGGGGCCGGTGGTGGGGCTGGGGGAGGGGCTGGTGGTGGGGCTGGTGCATGGACTGGGGGAGGGGAGCAGAGTACGGTACTGGTATGGAGGATGTGCAGCAGTTCTTCGTTTGCAGCTGAGTATGCGGGGGTAGTCTGGTAGAGGGGTTGGTGGGGGGCATGGCCGCATGTCTGGGCTTCTTGTATGTGTGCGTGGCGGGTGCCCCAGGAGCCACCTGGGGGTTGTGGACTGATACCGTATCAGCGCCGGTGTGTGTGGTGTATCTAATCCTTGGCGCTCGCTTGACACACGCTCAACACGTTTCTCGCTGTGTGTTGCAGATGCGGACAACAATGCGCTGATGATGCTGGAGCTACCGGGCGGCGCCGCCGCGATCCGCCACGCGGCGTCCCTCCGGCGGCGTTAAGACACGCACGGGCCAGACGCGGCCTGTAGGGGGCAGCGCCGGTGTGCAGCGTCGGGCGTGGCTTCTCACAGGAGTGCGAATGCAAACATAGGCCGTCAGCGGTAGTGCTGACGTGTTCATAAGCTCTGACATACATACGTGCATACGTACATAAGCAATAGAGCTGGTGATTGGGGTGATCGTGAGCACGGGGCATCCGCCTGAGCATGCGGCCAGCTCACAGCAGGGCCTGGCTGATAGCATCGTAGGGGTACAGGATGCCGCGTAGAGGCTGCATGCCAGATTTTTTATTGTCTCAATTGTGCACCATCAAGCTGTACATACCAGTTACCGTAGTCTAGGCAGGAGGAACATTCGTGATGTTGCAAGGGCTTCTACAGCATGCCCGGCTAGTGGGCCTTCCCTATGCCGACCTGGCACCGTGGCTGTTGTAAAAGGACACTTAGGTTTTAGGACAATATATTCGTTTCCTTCCAGGTGTGGGTAGGCCCCTCCTGCGTGCCCAACAAGGTCGAGCTTGCATGCAGACTTGGCGAGGGGATGTGTTCCCAGCACATGCGGTTTGTCCGCTACATGCCTTCGTATGACCAGGGATATGACCTTGACATCCACATGATTGTACTCTGGCACACGGCGTCGCTTTACCGATGAAGTACCGCTGTACCGGTGCCTGCTGGCAGGTGCCGTACAGTGGGGCCAAGGGGTAGAGTGAGCATGGCGCCTGGCAAGTGGTGTAAATGAGTGTATCGTGTACGGTTTTTGCTGCCTTATTCGGTTCCACCATGGCTCCATCTCTCTGGATAAACCAGGATGAACCCACGCGAGCCCACCAGTGCCCCACCCTCGATGCATTGTACCGCACCCGCACGTGGCATCTTGACGGTGTGCGGCCGGCTGTCTTGGTCGCTATGCCTTGCCATGCCCTTCTACAATAATGTGAAGCAGGAGAGCGCAAAACCTCCTCTGGACCGGGGGGGAGTCAACTAATGCGATCTCCGTCACCTTCACCTGCTGACGCTCGTAGCAGGGTCAGTTTGAAGGTACTGCACAAGCAAAGCCGTGGTCGCCAAGACCGCCCCAGCATGCATAGCTCCACTCTTCCTAGGCTCGTTTGTGCTTTGCCACCCTGCCGCCGCTGCCGGTAGCTCATTTGCTCTACTCAAACATCTGTATCAACGGTAAACCAAGAGACTCATCGTCGCGAGCGGCCGCACAGCACAGGCACGTGCTTCACAACCTCGGCGGCTTAGGTGCATGCGTTCAACAAGCCCTCAACCTTCAACACAACCGACACTCTGCCCCCTCAACAAGCCGTACGATACACACTGCTTGCAACCGCCACAACCACCGCCCCGGATGTAGCCACCAAGCGGCATAACCCGGCAGGGCCCCCTGCTGCATTGCCTAGACTGCACGCCATCATCGCCGCTTCTCATCAGGTCTTGACGGCCGCCGGCTCCAGCGCCTGTCCCGCCAAGCCATAGCCTGCGTGCCAAATCAAGAGCGGCAGCACCAAGACATCCGCATCGAGGTGACGTACTGGTCCGCACATTAGTCGAGGTGCTGTACTTGTCTGCACGTTGCGGCATATGCAGCGGGTGTGCGCCAACCTGCAAAAGCATACGTAGTGCTGCTCGGCGGCCGCATTGCTGCCTCGGGGCATGTAAGCCCCTACCAGGGTGACTCGACGCGTATTCCCATACGTGGTCCAAGTGGTCATATACAAATACAAATACAATTTCCATGACGCTCCAGGTCTGGCTCCAATGCACCCTGCCCGTTTCTGTCCAAGGAAAATGTTCAGGCCAGCAACTTCGCATCCGTGTTTGCTGGCAGCAAGAGCCCTGCTCCCCTCCTCCCCACCCACCGGTCTTGGAGTGGTCCACCTCCCCAGGCAGGTCGTCCCGCAGCTTCCTGCCCGACGTGACCTCCAGCCCTCCCCCGGGCGCCCCCGGCGTTGCCTTCACCCCCCGCGGCAGCCCACACCCCGCCCCGCTGCCGCCCCCCGCCCCGACCGGACAGCTGCTGCTGCTGCTGCTGCTGCAAGCCTCGCCGCCGCCGCACGTGCCGCCCTCGCCGCCCTGCCCCGCCCCTGCTCCGTACGGCTCCCCCAGGACCTGCTGCCGTACAAACCGCCACGTCTCCTCCAGTACGTCCAGGCAGTACGCCTGCACGCCCATGCCGTACATCACGGTGGGCGCCATGACGCGGTCAAACAGCAACCGGGTCAACGGCCCGAAGCTCCATGTGAAGGCGTACAGGCTGACGTGGTCGTACTGCTCGTACACCAGGGGCCGTCCGGTTTCGGGGCAGGGCCGGAACTTGAGCAGTACGATTGTGGGTACGATGGCCTCCACGTACGGCAGGGGTACGAGCTTGGGCGTCACGTGCTGGTCAAGCCACACCATGGCTGAGCAGCTGCCAGCAGGGGGCGGGGGCGGGGGTGCGGCTTTGGAAGCGTGGGACCCCGGGCCCGTCACGATGCCGACCCCAGTGGCCGCCGCCAGCTGGTGGCGGTTGGCGGCGGTTGGCGCGTGCGGGTTCCGGAGCTGCGTGTCGATGAGGATGTCGCGAACCACGGGTCGGGAGCGGAAGGAGGCGGTGTAGGTGCGGTAGACGCGGTAGATGTCGGTGGCGGTGGCTGGGGGGAGGGGCAGGGGCAGGGAGGGCGGGGAGCAGGGGAGCATGTCAAACACACGTGGCACAACGGGTGGGTCTTTCGCGTTTACCACTGCACTCCTCACACCACTGCATGGCAGACGTGCTGGACAGTGGACAAACGAAGAGCGGTTGGAAACGAAGCTCGTTCGACCGTGCCAACGATAGGCCCCCATCCGCACCTGCCCTGGTGAGGTAGTGGTACAGCACGGCGCCGGGTGCGTAGTAGCGGGCCACGGTGCGGCGGAGGTATGCGGGGTCCTGTGGGGGTGTAGGGGATGGGTTGTGGGTTAAGGTCGTGGTTCGGATTGTGACGGTGCGGTGGTGTACAGCGGGCGCCACGCCGCAAGGGTAATTTCTTAAACACGAGCATGTAACAACACCGTTTGCCATCCTCATGCCGTTTGCAAGAGGAGACCTTGAGATGCCGCTGGCATGCATTAGGTGCAGACCCGGGGCGCATATGCCACACGGCTCACGCCGCAGTGCAGGCAGGGGATCCACGCGCCATGCACACCCGTCCCGTGGGTCCCAAGCAACGAGGGGTTGTGTAACGCCCACGTAGCCGGCGCACGAGCAGCGCCCTCCACTCGCCTGGCTGAGCATGCCGCACACCAGGTCCCTCAGCATGGCCTCGTCCGGGACCGCCGCGGGAGGGTGCGCCACGGCCATCGCGACACGCGTGCGTTGCGCGGCCTCTCCACAGCCGTTCCTTGCGGCGAACTTGGAACAATCTAGATGTTATAGCACGCGTGTAAGAATTTCACGCTTGTGGAGTTGTGTAGCAGAGCGGAGCTGGTCCGAGGAAGCTGTCCAAGAAGGGGCTGTCAGCACCGCTGCGTTCTCGGGCTTCGCTGCGGCTAGAAAATAAGAGCAAACGGAGTTAGAAGTGTTGGAATATGAGTTTTAGTTCGCGTTGTTAACCACTGGGCGCTGATTCCTCTGTTGGTGCCGATGCAACTGCAGTTTGGTGCCGATGCAACTGCAGTTTGTCCGTTGCCAAGGGCGGGTGGAAGGACCGACGCCTACGGTGCTGTCAAGGGGGCAAGCTGCAGCTCCCAGGCCGCCGCCAGCGACCAGCCACAGCCTGCAATGGCTGTGGGCCAAAGGATTTTGTGCACTACCTCAAATGTAATGATGCGGCGCAGCTGTTACGTGTTAGGGGCATGGCTGCTGCAGTATTTACGGCTGCCTGGTGTGCCTGTGCGACGACAGGCAGGGGGCCAGCGTCCAGGGCCCTGCAGGATCCAAAGCAAGCATCCTCCTAGGCGGTGAAGCAAGGGTCTCTTTCCAGGCCAGGTACGAAGCACGAGACATTACTGGGAGCAGCACAGCACAGCAGCTGTCGTACCCACGCAGCTCACGATTGGAGTCACAGACCACCGTACGGTCGCTGGTGCAGGAGAGCGCGTGCAGGGTGCCGCATGCGGCCTGGTGGCTGCGTGCACAAGCAACCACCCGCCTCCATGGCACCAGTCCGCTCGTTACCGCGCCTGTGCAGCAGGCCCCACAACCTACGCAGCGCACGTGCCCATCCAGTGCAAGCAAGCCCCTCCTTCACCTTCCCTCGACCATCCAGCAGCCTCCCCATGCACGTCCCCATGCTCCCAAGTCACCCCTTTCAATCCCATCTTAACATGCAAGTGGCCGTTCCGTGTCTGTGCGTCCCCTCCAAACTATCAACCACACAGTGCCCTGGCCTTCCCCTGCATACGGTATGCAACCTGCAGTGCGGATGGTACGAAGGGCCGTCTACGTCCACCTGTGTCTCCACCTTCATCTCTATGCCCGTGCGAAGCCTGCGCCTATCCAACGTCGCCTCATCCGCCACGCGCTCCGTTGCGGCAGCCCGCCAGCTCCGGTTGCCTCCGTGCGCCCACTCTGCACCCCACGCACACCGCCAGCAACACTCCCGCCCCGCTATCATCGTTGGGACATAGCTGCCTCCACTGTCCATGCCAGTCATACCAAAAGAAGGCTACGCCAGTGCCCCCGCGACGCACGGAGCACAGCGGCACGGCTGTGCACCGTCACACGCCACCCTGCGGCACAGTCCCCCGCACGCCACCAGCTGCACCCCCGCCTCGCTGTCCCCCTCAAGGTTCATGCACATTACGTTGCTGCATACCGGCAGCACCTGCCGCCCCACGTCGCACGGTGGCAGCAGCAGCGCAGCCAGCTGCTCCAACCCACGCTCCACAGCAACGCCCTCCGTCCCAACCGCTGCTTCCCCGCCCCCCATCGGGCCCCTTTGCTGGCCACCGCTGCCACCCATGTCCTGCCCCATGCCGCATCCTGGCTTGCCTCTCATACCCAGCAGCTTCGCCCAGCTCTCCGCCCGCCGAGTGTCCCCCGCCCCTGGGCCGCCTTCCGTGCCAGCTCCACCAGCCGGAGCATCGGGCGCCGGGCGGGGTGCTCCTCCTTCCCTGCAGGCGTCCAAAGCAGCACCGCTGACAGGGGCAGCCAGCGCGCGAGGCAGAGCGACAGCAGCCGCAGCAACTTGCCCAGCCGCTGCTGCTGTGCCGTCTGTGCACCCGGCTGCTGCAACGCAACCGCCCCATTGCCGCCCTGCTGCTCTGCTCCTGCCTCAGGCGCCGGAGCCCCGGCGGAGCTCTGCGCAAGGCAATAGGTGTCCCCGCCGCTGCCCCTGCCTGCGCCACAACCGGTACCGGCGCATGCGGCTGCAGACGGCCCTCCTGCGCCTCCACCACCACCGCCCGTGCCGTCGCCGTTGCCTCCGCCGCCGCCACCCCTGGTCAGCTGCAGCAGCTCCAGCGTCAGCTCCGCCATAGCCCCAGGTATGGCTGCAAAGCACTCCACCGCCAGCTGCTCCTCACCGCTGTCACGCCACAACTTGCTGTTGACTGCTGCGGGCACGGCTGGCCAGTTGACCGCTATATCTGCCGTTGCCTTGATGGCGGTGACCAGCAGGGCCGCCGCCTGCCGCTCCTCGCCGGCCGCTGCCAGCGCTGCGAGGGAGCGCCCCTCCAGCAGCTCCCGGACCAGGGGGGCGCGGGAGGCCAGGAGGGTGGTGGGCCGGCGTGCCTCCGCGGCCGTGCTGCGGATGAGGCGCTCCATGCAGGGGATGTACCCCGCCGACACGGCCGCGGACAGCCAGCAGGCAGGGAGCGGGGGCGGGCAAGGCGCAGCGGGCGGCGAGCCGCCTGCGGGAGGCATGGAAAGTAGTGGAGACTATGGTCGCAGTACACCGTCAGACAGCAGACTGAAATGAAAGAGGTTTGCTGGTCTCGCATGACTTCGGCGAGCAAGGAAAGCTGGGGCGTTGCCGCGAGAGCACAAGGCCTGTGGCTGCACGGCAGCACAAGACACACAGCATGGTTCCAGTGCGCTCGGCAATGCACTCCCTGCCTGCGACACGTGCGCCTCCCTCGCTACCCACCTGGGCACGCTGCCGCCCCGGTCGGCCCGTTCATCCTCAGAGGGATGAGGATGACGGAGAGGCAGCGCCATATGTCGTCTGCGCCCGCCTCCTTCTGGCCGCTACCGTCCGCATCCAGCTCCGCATGCACCGCCCGCACCAGCAACCGCCACCACCTCCCCGCGAACCGCCGCCGCCGCGCCCACGACAGCCACGGCTGCTGCCGCAGCCCGCCTGTGGCGCCGGCACTGCTCGTGTTGTCACCATTGCCTTCCTCACCGTCGCACGATACGCTGCTGCCGTCGCTTGCACCACCTCCCAGACCATCCCCAAGCACCTGCCCCATGCCGTCACCACCGCCAGCCCTACTGCTGCTGCAGCTACCTCTACCGCAGACCCCACCATCGCAGGGGTGACGCGAGCGCAGCAGGCACTTGCTGCAGTCCAGCGCTCTCAGGGCCAGGCCAGGGCCCTTGGCCACGTCCAGGACAGCCCTAGGCCCCGATGCAGCCAAGCCCCCGTTGCCCCCGTTGCCGCTGTGCAAAGGCGCCAAGCCACCGCCACCCCCGCCGCGGGCGTGACCCGCACCTCCCCGCAGCTGCTGCCCCACCTCCCGCTGCTCACCCGTAGCCCGAGCCCTGGCCCCCTGCTCCCAGCTGTCTAGCGCCACCTGGGCGGTCCGCATCAGCAGCTCCATGAGGCTCTTCGGGCGCACGCCGGAGGGCCAGGAGGCGGACCCCCCTAGCCCCAAGGCCGTGTTCCACAGCCCCAGGGCCGTCTCGATGCCCTGGCACTCCAGGAGGGCGGGGCTGCCGGGCAGAGCTTCCCCGGCGGGGCTGCGAATGGGCGGCAGCAGCTTGTCGTACGGCAGGCCGTACGTCGTACCGCCGTCCACAGCGTGCAGCTGCGACACCACGTGCAGGTGCAGCAGGTACTGCGCAGGTGGGCCGGTCAGGCGGGGAGGGAGGGTGCTTTAGGACAGGCAAAGCGTACGGCAAGACGTGCTCAATGGCAATCGCATTACAACCAGTCAGCCGGCAACGCTGCCATAGCAGCAGGTTCTAGTGCTACTGCTTGATGTGGGTTACGCAACCTGTCCTAGAACAAAGGCACGTGTTCCTTGACCTAGGGGCCCGCACCTGGATGTTGCGGGAGAGCAGCACGGCCTCAGCATCTGCAGCGCTGCCCCAAACCCTAGATGACAGGGAAATAGAGTGTACGGAGTCGAGGAGCGACAGCACCCCGCGCAAGTGGCCGGCCGCCGCTTTCGAGGGCAGCCCCGTGCGCCGGTCCGCACCCGTCAGCCGCTGCACCGTGAACCGGCACACGTGCTCCACCGCCCTGCTGCGTGCCAGCGCCTCCATGACCACCCAGCTCACGTCCTTCTGCTTCTCTGGTTCAGGCCTGTGCCCTTGCGACTCCCCTGGCTGTGGGCCCTGCGCCTGCGGCGCTGCACAGCAGGCCGGGCTGCCGCGTTCATTGCCGACATTGTAAGCACGGCTGTTGCTGTATAAGGTGGGCAGCGCCCGGTCCCAATGAAGCCATAGGCTTGCGGCGTACGCCAGGTCTGAGAGCACCCCAACAGCATCCATGGCGGCATCTGTGTCTAGCACTGCGTTTGGGCCGCGGTGCTCCTCGGCCGCCAGCAGCCGGCTGAGGGCTTCCATGGAGTCGGTGCACAGCAGCGCGGCAGCCGCGTCAACGATTGCTCGCCGGTCGCGAACCTGCAGGGCGCCTAAGCTACCCGCGTCGTAGTCGTCGTCCTCTACGGTCTCTGGGACGCAGTTGGCAATCTCCTTCAGCATGCAGCTGAGGAGCTTCGAACTGCATTGCAACGCTTCCGCCCACGCCGCAGCGCTGCCCTCCTTGGGAACAGCTAAGGATGCTAGTGTCTGTTGATCTGTCTGTGAATGTCGGCCACTTGCCGCGGCAAGCGCAGCGCTCCCTGCCTCGGCCACTATGCGAATGCTGATGCTGTGAACCTGAGACAGTGCTGCCCTTGCCGTCGGGTCCCCGTAGAGAGAATCTGTAACCTGGATGGCTGGTAGCTCCTTGCTCGCCAAACTAGCCAGAGAGCCCAATGCCTGGGTGGCGTTGAACCTTTCGCGCGTTTTCAGGGTACCTCGCTGTTCCTCGGGCCTCACAGCCTGAGATAGTTGTCTAGTGCTACCATTTACAACACCAGCTACAATGTCACGTTCGCGCGAGCCGCACAGGTGCAGGGCACGATACAGCTGCGCCTTCGACATTTGAGGTTTTAACCAAAGTTTGTCAGCAAACCAGAAGCTTCGACAAATGTATGCACCTCTTTGTTCATATGCATTGCAGATTTGGAGGCTTCTAGTGGGGCATCTTGCCAACGCGCCAGAAATGCCACCAAACGCAGCCGAAAGGCCACCAAAACAAAGGGCGTCTGATGCAGCTGATTACAAGACGCGAAATGTGGTTGCTCCTATAAGAAAACAAAGTGTTTGAGTGCATGAGCTAGTCGTGAAAGGCTTGCAGCGGCGTACAGCGGTCCTCCCTTGCTGGGTGCGGCCACAGCGCGCAGGTCGTGTTACGACTTGCCTGCTGGCTGCTTCGTGCCACAAATAGCCCCATGATGTTAGCCCCATGCACCATGCGCTTACTGGCACGAGAACCGGCAAAGCTCCTCTAAACAAGATATGGGCTACATAAGCAGACTGCTTGCCTGCTGCTTGGTTAACAAAGGTTAACAAAGGCACCAAGATGAGCAGCAGTTTGTGCGTGCTGTGCGACCTGAACAACACCTCAGCGTACGATTGCATAGCCACATGCCACGTGGCCACACACCGCTCAGCTGGCAAGCGCAGCAGGCCCCCCGCCCCTAACCACCCCACCCCATCAACCCACGCGCTCACGGCTCTACCTCCATTAATATATCCAAACACAGACAGGCACCGTTACTAACCCGAACCCATGGGTCCTGTGACCTGACGCACCCGCTTTCGCATGTATCTGCATGTATGTATCCCCTGCCTGGCTTGCCCCCCACGCTCAAGTGCTCAGGTGCTCCAGGGTGCTCTGGGCGCCGCCACCGCCATGTCCACCTCCAGCCCGTCCCCCTCACTTCCCACCTCTGCGGTAGCATCCTCCACCTCCACTACCCACCCCACGACCCACAACCTCTGCCCCCTTTCCACGGCCCTGCCACGGCCAGGATCAGTGGCAGTGCGGCAGAACCGCTGCACCCTTCCCTGCTTCACATCCCCTGCAGCCGCACGGCTCCACACCACCGCCCTCCACGCCGCCAGCTGCACCCTCGCTTCGCTGGACGCCCACCAGACGCCCATGCACGCAGGGACGCAGCAAGCAGGCAGCACCTTCCCCCAACCCCCACGTCGCATGGTGGCAGCTGCAGCAGCACAGCCAGCTGCTCCGTGTCGTACCCATCGCACCATCGCCGTACCCCCTCTACTTGCAGCTGCCCCAGGGCCGCCGCACCTGCCCAGCGTGCAGCTGCTAGGCACGCGCGGCGCCCAGCAGCCCTCCGCACCCCGCATGCATGGCCCCCGCCAGATCCCTTCGCCGCCCGCCCCTGCCCCCCGGCTGCTACGGCCGATGCCGCATCCACGATAAACATGCATGGAGCCTCCGGACAGAAGCAAATGCAATTAGGTGACGAATACATCATCGTTGTACAGCCTCCCGTGCCGCCGCCACCGCCACCGCTCTGCGCCTTGTCTGTGAACCTGGGACTCGTGGTGCTGCTTGCTGCGCACGCTGCCGCCTCCGACTCCGCCGCCACCACAACACGGCGCATTGCCGCCACGTTTCTGGGTGCTGCAGCTGCTGCACGCAACCGCTTGCCATGGTGTTGCAACGGCGCTGTTCAGTGTCTCGGGTGCTGCTGGTGCACTGCGAACCAGCCCCGCCATGCCCGCCATGTCCAGCTCCAGCCCCCACCCCTGACCCCCTGCCATGTCCGCCCTAGTGCACCCCCGCCCCCACCCCACCCCACCGCCCCGCCACGCCTTGCCCGGCCCTGCACCCACCGCTGCCGCTGCCCTCGCGACCATCCTGCAGCCCACACTACCGCCAGAGTGGTTGTGGCCAGGGCAAAGACTGCCGCCGCCGCCGGCCGCTACCGTCACGCCGTACCCAGTTCCGGGCAGCACAGGGCATGAGCACGTGATGAGGCCCCGGCTCTGGTCCAGGGCCCAGGCACCTCCAGCACGTTGCGTTTCGAACGCATGCCCACGCTCCTCGTTGGGTCCTTTGCTGCGCCTGACTTGCTGCTGCCTGTCTTGTCCCCGGACCCAGCCTGCTGCCGCTGCTGCTGCCGCCACGCACGTGCACTCAAGCTCGACGCCCCCCGCCGCCGTTCCGACGCACGGGCGCGGGGAGCACACAGATCAGCGCGGAGATTACCATCGCAGCTGCCATCCACCTGGCACTCTGCAGGCGAGCTTCGTGACCTGCTCTGAGCGAGTGTGCCAGGCTTCCTACATACCGATCATCGGAGGCTCCCCCAGCCGGTCTGCCCGCATTGACGGTTCCAACTCCCTGCAGCCCCTGCTGGATGCTGCTGCCGAGGGCCTCGACCCCCCGCGCTACTGCACTGCTGGTACGGGAGGCTCCGCCGGTCTCCGCATTGGCAGTTCCCACCCCCTGCTGTGTGCCGCTGCCGCCGGGCTCCTGAAGCCCCTGCGCTCCTTCACGAGCGGCACGGATTTGAGGAACGCTCCCAGGCTTGTGACGAGCTCCCCGGTTGCCGCACAGTACCAAGCAAGATATGCTGAATGCAAGCATCAGGCTGACTGCTGCTGACGCACCGAGCACCAAGAGGAGCAGGTGCATTTCATCAGGTAGCATGTGGTACCGGTGGAGTGGCTGCAACGGAGGGTACACACGCACGGGATGGAGCATGAGAGGCGCAAACTTTAGTACCGTACATCCCCCATGTTGGGTTCACGACACATGCTGAAGGAGAAGTGACGGCCGACGTGATACCAGTGTTCCACCATCATTGGGCCCGAGTACCGCCGGCAGTGCACCCCGCCCAACTCCTTGCCTAAACTCGACCCTATCACCACTGCGCGTGTTCGTGCGCAAGGCCCTCATGCGTCTAGAGCAAGTGACATACCTCTTGATGGACGGTGAACCGACGAACTTCTGGACGGCTGCCTTGTCCTTGTGTGTCGGGATAGCTGCACCTGCTGCAGCAGGTAGGCACGTACACGTCAGCTAACGGGCGGGACTTCAGCGGCCTCCTTGAGGGCTGCCGGGAAGTGGACAAGGTTGTAAAGACAAAAGTGCTTACGTGTTCATCTCGCATAGCTGCTCGACGTCGCCCACGCCTCCCCATTGGGTTTGTGGCCTTTCCCCGGTGGCATTCCCGGGCCAGGACACCAAAAGGACCAGAGCAATAATGGCTATGAAAAGTGCTGTAGAAGTCATTGTAGAGGATATTGTGCAAGGTGCAAGTGGGTCTCGCGAAGTGAGAAAGCAATAACCTTGTCGTGCCTTATCCGTGCAGCGCGATACGTTGCCGTGGCTGACGAACTACCAAGTATTATCGAAAAGCACAGGAAACCTAAGTACAATTGCAATACTATGAACGGCAAGGCCGCAGAACATGTCCCTCTCCTGTGCATGTGTGGGGTATCTGCTGTACGGAATGCATGGTACCCTTTCGGGAAGTGACCTTTTGCGTACAGTCGACACGCTGTCCCTGCTGCAGCCGCACCTCCCAGTGCCACATGCCCCGGCACACCCCGCCGTCCCTGTCCCCGAGGGCGGACACCTGCTGCATCGCGCCAGACCCAGTGCGGCTGCTGTGCGCACCACGCACCTGCGCTACCGCCGCCCCCATGCCAGCTGCAGGCACAGCAGGCGGCGCTGCAGGCTGCACAAGCAGAAAGACCCGGTCCAATTCCGCCCCGCAGCGCCGAGCAGGCTGCCTGGCGTGCAGGCTGTATGCATGAACGTGTTGCGCGTGGACAGGAGGTTCCCAACCTTGTTCCAGAAAGCGTGCCTGCCTGCCTGGTTTCCAGACCGTTGAGGTTCTCCCGGGATCCCACGTCCAAAAACGCTTGCCTCTGCTGCCTACAGTACCGTATGTGTTTGACAGAGCGCTCCCCGCAATGCCGTGTAGGCCTTATCGAGTAGGGTGCAACGGGGAGCAACGAGGAACGAACACTGAACCCTCTGAGGCCGTGCCTCCAGTACCGTACAAACAACGGGGTGCCAGCACCACGGGAGCTCCCCTGACACTAGGGCCACGGGTGACCACGTAAAAGGCACGTTAGAGGCACGTTAGGGTGTCACTACGTGCCGTCACGTCCAGCATCACGTGGCACGCAAGGCCATAACGTACACA
>VFQN01002313.1_pt1 | contig 29867 bp, 40 predicted proteins | sample 3512371 | NCBI WGS metagenome assembly VFQN01 (sample SAMN10412370, study PRJNA504923) | tailings metagenome | isolation source: Replicate 2 from Balatoc abandoned mine | place: Philippines: Itogon, Benguet | collected 2017-08-28 | reverse complement strand
TGCCGAGGCACGCGGCGGGCGCCACGCAGCAGCGACACCACCGCCCGCTGCAGCCGCTGCAATAATGCCACGTGCCGCAGCGCCGCCTCCGCCTCCGCCTCCCGCGCCTCAACAGCACTGCCTGCATCTGCCACGATCCCTCCGCTACTTGGTTCCTCCTCAACCCCTGGTGGGGTGGTAGCGGCGGCGCCGGCGGCAGCACGCTCCGCCGCCGCGCCCACCGCCTCCGCCAGCGTCCCCCACGGCCCTGCGGCGGCCAGGGCGGCCAGCAGGTCGGGCTGCGCGGAGTCGGGGGCGGCGTCCAGGTCCTGGAGGGCCCTGGAGGGGAGGAAGTGGGACGGCGGTCGGGGAAGGGCAGGGGTCTTAGGGTTTGCATGATGTGTCAGGGGCGGCGGCCAGGTCCTGCAGGGCACTGCAAGCCATGGGAGGTAGAGTGGGAGTAGGTTGTGGTGGGGAGGCGCATTGATGCAGGAACGATGGATTTTGGGGCGGCGTCCAGATCCTGCATGCCGCTGCGAGGGGAAGACAACGAGAGGGCCAAGGGGCGAAAGGGCGGCAGTGTAGCGGGTGGCGGGCGTCGGGGGCTGCGGCCAGATCCTGAAGGGCGCCGCATGTACTGTACAGCATATACGACATTGGTGGGTGAAGAGGATGGGGGCGGAAAATCGTATCCTTGGTATATGACCAAGCGAGAGTTGGAGGTAGGGGCGGGGTGAGGTAGTGTCAAGCGATCGAGGCTAAAGGAGGCGCAGGAAAGGCTCTGTAGCGAATTTTACAGGCCATGAACATCTATGTGGCACCCTGCAGCCTTGGTATAGCCCTAAAGCAGTTTCCCTCTATGCAGCGCTTTGCCGGTGCTCATGTCCTAAGTCAGGCCGGGACTCACTCCTCGCACAGGGCCTCGCGAAGCTCCCACGGCAGCCCACCGCCGCCTTCGCCGGCATCAGCGCCGCCACTCGCTTCGTCGTCCGCCGCCGCCGCCGCCAGCCCCAGAGCCGCTACCGCCAGCCGCCACTTGAGCTCCAGGAACACGGGCAGCAGCTCCAGCCGCCGCGCGCCGCCGCCGCCGCCGCCCCAGCCCGCGCCACCTGCCCCATCCCCCGCCCCCGGCTCGGGCTCCGAGAGCCTGTCCGATGGCTGCAGCTCCAGCAGGCACCTCAACACACTGCACGCCCACTCCCGGTACCCCCTGCACCGCTCCGCACCGTCCTGAGGGCTGCCGCTGTCGTTGCCGCTGGCGCTGCCCGTGGCGGCGGCGGCGGCGGTCAGTGTACGGCATGCCGCGCACGCCGCCGCCAGGACGCCCAGCTGCCGGTCCAGGATAAGGGAGGCCACTGTACCTACACCTGGCGCTGCTTCAGGAGCACCCACGGAGGTCTCCCCTGCTGCCGCCGCTGCCGCCACCGTTAAAGAAGCCGGCGGTTCAGGTGCGGGTGCCCCCAGGGCGGCGGAGACGGCCGCCAGGGGCCAGAGCGCTACGGAGGTCTGCAGTACATCCATGCCACTTGCATTTGTGCCTGTGGTGGTGGCGGTGATGGTGGACGCTGAGCTTGACTGGGCTTTGCTGGAAGCTGTGGACAGGGACGGCAGAAGCAGCAACACCTCCACCAGCCGCATACCGCCACGCACCAGCTGCTCGTCCCATCCGCCGCTGCCGCACAGGCACGTGAGCCAGAAGCTGTTGAGCAGCGGCGGCGCCGCCGCCAGCATTGCATGCCGCAGGGCGGCATGGGCGCTCTTCTCCGCGCCATAACCATCAGCACCCTGTCCGCATGCACCGTGTGCATCGTGCAGCGCGCACAGCAGCGTGAGCGCCGCCGCCGCGCGCTGCCGCCGCTGCCCCTCCGCAACATCTCGAACCCCACTCCCCTCGTCCCCGCACCCCTCCGCCGCCAATACTAGTAACTCCAGCACCTTGTCCTGCACCTCCCGGGGCAGGTGGGGCACCACGGCCGCAAGCGCCTGCAGCTGCACCGTGTCCCCTTGCCCCTCCCCTGCGCCCTGTCGCTGCTGCACGGCACCTTCACCGCCCCCTGGCCCTGCTGCCGCGCCTGAGTACGAGTCTGCGGGCAGGTGCAGCTGCAGCTGCGCCGCCAGCCACGTGTCTAGGCCGGCGGGCGGCGGGCGGGCCATGGCGCCACGCAGCCAGGCAGCGACCCGCGGGTCGTGGGACGCGCCGGCCACTGGGCCGTCCGGCGCCCCGGCAACAGCACCTGCAAGGGGAAGTGACCATGGGCGGACGAGAAGTGCGGTCATTCCATTAAGCAGCGGAGCCAACCAGGCAGCGACCCGCGGGTCATGGGACGCACCGGCCGCAACAGTGCCTGCAATGGGATACAGGGACGGAAAAGGGACGGACGTGCAGGAGATTAGATGGTTCGGTTGATGCACGGTCGAGCCTTTGCAGATGCTTGCCAGTGTGTTGCTGCCCAACATGGATAGTGCCGCCCTGTGCAAGTTGGGTAACGAAGTACGTGTGGTATGCATAGGCAGCGACCCGTGGGTGGTGGGACGCGCCGGCTGCTGCAGCGCCTGCATAGGATCGTCAAACATGTGCAGATGGGAAGGACGAAATCCGACAGACAGACAGACGTACCAGGGCAGCTGGCGGCCGGGTGTCAAGTGGTGCGCGGCCGACACTTTCGCAGGTACCTGTCAGCAACTACCCTGCATAGCTACTACCCGGTATAAGGGTGATCCAGAACGCACACCAAGCACGTACAACCAAGCGTCCGCGGAACTTACCGCCGGGCGCCGCCGCCGCCACCAGGTCCAGCGCGTCCCGTACGGCAACGGTTTCCGTTGGCACGATGTACGGCACCAGCCCCAGCACCGCCCCGTGGATCTCCTGCTGCAGGTCGCGCGGGTGCTGCAGCGCCTGACGCCGCAGCAGCGGCAGCAGCCGCCGTCGCAGCAGCAGCACACCGCCGCTGCCACCGCCGCCACTGCCGTCGTCGCCGCACGCCGCCGCCACCGCCACCGCCGCCGCCAGCTGCCGTACAGCGGCGGGCTCGGCTGCCGCCAGCTGCTCTACGGCGGCGCGCAGTGCCGTGACAGCAAAGGCGGCGGCCGTGGTCTTTTGCGTGCCGTGGAGAGCAAAATCCAGCACCAGCAGCACCAGCTGCGCAGCGGCAGCTGCACCCCGCTGGTAACTTCCACCTCCTGCGCCTGGCGGCGGCGGCGGCGGCGGCGGCGGCGGCGGCTGCAGCAGGTGCGCCATCGTGGCCGCCAGGCAGCCCGCCAAAGCACCCCTCAGCTGCCGCACGTCTGACATGTGCCGCCGCAGCGTGCTGCAGCCGGGCAGGTGCTCCCACGTCAGCTTATCGTGCTCGCACACGGGCAGCAGCTGCCGCAGCAGCCACAGCCCCGGCAGCAGCTGTTCCCCCTCGCCTTCCGCCGCCGCTTCCCCACACTGTTGCCCTTGTCCTTCACTTTGGACGCACTGGCCTCTGAGCCCTGGTCCCCGCAGCAGCTGCGCCCACCACCCCGCCACGGGCGCCACGGCCGGGGCCCCTGCCGCGCCACCTGCAGCTGTCACAGTCGCGGCTCCCGCTGCTGCCTGGGTCCCTTGCGTTTCCTGTGCTTCCTGTGTTCCCTGTGCTGCCTGCGGCCCAACCGCTGCCGCCTGCGCCTCCCCCACCGCCCTGGCCAGCAGGCCCATGAGGCCCAGCCGCCGCACCGACACGTTGGTGTGCTGGCAGGCCTGATGGCGTGGGGGAACAAATTGTACAAAATCATTCAAGAAAAAATTAAGGAACATGCACGGGCGGGGGATGAGGGGGCGCACCGACACGTTGGTGTGCTGGCACGCCTGGGAATGGACAGGCAACGACCGTGGGGCAAGAAAGGCGCTAAACACGTTTGACTCATATGCAGGAGGAGCAGCAACGCCTGTTTGTCACAGGGAGGCCCCCTGGCTCGTACCGTCGTACCTTAAGGAGCGGTACGGCAATCCACGTCGCCAAACCCCACGCTTCCGTGGCATGGTCGGTGACAGGGGCAGCAGCAGGGGCAGCCACAACTGCGGCTGGCGTTTGACCACCGGTTTGCGGCGGCGGCTGCGGCTGCTGCAGCAGCAGCGGGAAGAAGGCGCTCCACACGGGCTGCACCAGGTGAAACATGTGCTCCTCCTGTGGGCGTACGGCAGTCGTACGGCAAAGTCAGGAGGATGACAGACCGCTCCATCCACCATTCCGTGTCTGCGGCCTGGTGTTGGGCCCTGGGCATGGCGGGGAACAGCTTACCAGCAGGTGCACCGACGACATGTGTCCGCCCAACGCACACCTGCTGCTGCGCCACCCATCACCAGCGCTTCACCACCACCATTCCAAACCCACCAACACCCACCAGCACGTGCAGCAGGTCCGCCGCCCATCACCACCAACCCCACCTAATCCACCACCTGCTAACCCACCAGCACGTGCAGCAGGTCCGCCACTGCCTCCCACTCCCGCCGCCCCCAGCCCGCCACAGCCGGCGCGCACCCCGCCTCCGCGCAGCCCCGCAGCAGCGCCAGCGCCCGCACGCGGCAGGGCCGGTCGCCGGGAGCCAGCAGGCCGGCGGGCAGCAGACGCCAGTGCACCCAGGACGCCAGGTCTGGGAGGGCGGGGCGCAGTGGGCAAGGGGGGCCATAACGCTACGGGGTTGCGTAGCGGTCAGGGGACAGATCCCAGTGCAGCCAGGGCGTCCGGGTGCAGCACGCAAGCGGATAGCTTCCTTCCCCAGCCAGGTACAAGTACGCAAGGAGCGCAGGACGCTGCAGCTACAGCATGCCTGTGTGCCGCACCCTGCTGCATGCCGCAGCACCACCATCCCGTCGTCCCCGTGCCTCATTGTGGCCCAGGTGCAGTCAGCAGGCTGCCGGCGTCCTTGCAACGTGCAGGCCCTACAGTGTACGGCGGACATCCCCTTCCCCACAATTCACCTGCGTCGTACTGTACGGCAGCCACCACGTGCTCCTCAACAGCCATCAGCAGCGCCACCGCCTCCCTCACCGCCGGACTGGCGGCCAGGCTCACGGGCCCGGAGCGCCCGGGGCCGCCCGACGCAATCGCCCCTCCCGTACCCCCTCCTCCTTCACTCCCCTGCTGCCCCTGTCCCTGTGTGCCCTGGTCAGACGTGGTTGTGATGGCAGTGGAGGTGGTGGTGGTGATGTTGGTGGGAAAAGTTGCGTCCCGTACGGTCCCCACGGCCGCTGCCGCTGCGGCTGCGTACTCCCCTGCTGGCAGCCCCGCCCGGCAGCAGCGCAGCACGGGGGGCAGCAGCGCGTGCAGCAGCGCGCTGCGGCGGGCCGCAGAGCCTGGGGGCCAGGGCATGCACGTTGGGTTGGGGGGCCGTGGGTGCGAATCGGTGCAAAAGCGGTGCATGCGAGTGTCCTGGGATTGGCGTAGCGTTAAGCTGGCAGCAGGGGTAGTACGGAACCTTGGGCGTGCATGAGGGAGACAAGCGATCGGGCTTTCGGGCCCCGGGCCCGGCTAGCCCTTTTCCCGAACCCCCGCCTCACCCCACTGCACGGCCCGCAGCACAGAGGCAAGCAGCTGCCGCAGAAGCGCCGGCGGAAGCACCATAGATGCCACCGCTGCTGCGCCAACGCCTTGGGCCGCGCCCGGGCCTGCCGCGCCGGCCTGCTGGCCACGGCCGCCGCAGCCGCCACGGCACAGCACCGCCAGGGCGTGCGCGGCGGCGGCCTGGCCCGCCGTCAGCTCCCCACCGCCACCGCCGCTGCCGTCGCCGCAGCCGCCGTCTGTCGACCCCCTTCCCTCCAGAACACCGCAGCACAGCTCCAATAATCGGACAGACGCGCTGCTGTCACGCCCGCCCTCTGCACCACTACCGGCACAAGCATCAGCAGAGGCACCGCCGTCATCTGCCTCCCCTGCGCCTGCCGCCCCCGCCAGCTCCGCCGCCCCCGCCAGCTCCGCCGCCCCCGCCAGCTCCGCCGCCCCCGCCAGCTCCGCCGCCGCGCCCTCCGCCGCCGCCTGGCACAGCAGCGCCGCCGCCGGGCCCACGCCGCCGCCGCCGCCCGCGCCCACCACGGCAGGCAGCAGCCGACCCAGGAGGGCGTCCAGCAGGACCCTGCTGCTGCTGCTGCTGCTGCTGCTGCTCGTCACACTGCCCCCGCCGCTGTTGCGTCGCACCACCGCCAGCACCGCCGCCGCGACGCACCTCTGCAGCTCCGGGGGCTGCACCGCCGCCCCAGACCACGTCAGGGTGGCACCCCCGCCCCCGCTGCCGCCCGCAGCCGCGCCTGCAGCGCCGCCGCCGCCGTCCGCGCCAGGGCCTGGCCCCACCGCTGCGAAACCGAGGTGCTGCGTGACCGCAGCTTCCACCAGGTTCCGGAACCATGGGGAGGCTGCCAGGACCGACATGCGGGACAGGAGCTCAGGGTCGGAGGGGGCAGGGGAGGGGGAGGTGGCGGCAGCTGCTGTGGGGTTTGCAGCGGTGCTGCCGCCGACGCTGCTGTGGGACACATGGGAGGAGAGGGGCGTAGCAGGCACAATTTTGGCACAATGCAGGTGAGCTGTGTGATGACGTTTACGTGTTCATAGAACGTGTTATGTGTCAGGCGAGTTGGGGGGTGCAGGGGATGCTACCACAAGTGGCAGCAGGCGAGGGGCTTGCCCTGCAGAAGTTGGTCAGGGGAATGATGTAGCATGTAGGCCCCCCTGACGTTGGCTGTCGGCGAAAAGCGCATGGGAATGACAGCTGGGCATATGGCATCACTAGTTGGTAAATTTATGAAAATGGTTGATGCTCCGTGGGGCAGCTCCTCCCGAGCACTGCGCATGGCCGGGGGCGTTTGACCCGTCGGCGTCGGCAACTACCCACCTCGCGCCGGCTTGGACATTTGTATTTGTTACCGGTAGAAAGGCTTCTGCCAAGTACAAGAGCAACTCGTCTGCCATGCTGTTAGCGTTGATACTCCTGACAGAAGAAGGCCAGCGACGGCTTCATAAGATCAGCCTTCGCCCTATGCGACGCAAAGAAAAGAGAAATGAATGTCTACCGGCAACCTAAGCAACGCGGTACACTGGCGAGGACGTCGAATCCTTGTGCCTGCGGCGGGTCTGGTTTCGGAGGCACAGTGACAGTGTTGGCGGTGCATTAACTGGCCCAACAAGGCGCGGCTGCTGCACTTCATTACTAGCATGTATATGCAGGATACATAGCCTGCATCTCCTTCGTTACACAGCGCCGGGGTGTACTCGGGTGTACGCGTTAGCTAGGAAGGAGTTGACCAGGGGTGCACACCTCAGCACCTGCCTCACTACCTGTGGCCGGGAACCTGTGCTCCGTCCAGCCCGGAAGTGCCTGAGGAAGCCTGTCCTGAGGGCGCTGTCGCCGGGGTCCAGGGTGGTCATCCTGCAAATGTGAAAGGGGAGGAGAGGAGGCGACGTTCAAGGGCGTTGGCATCCTTGGTGAGCACTCCCTGCCTGCCCTCAGCACGATCGCGTCATCGTCCTCTGGTCACCACGCACCGACCGTGCACTGTTTATCCCATGTGAGCAGCGCTGAGCAACCAGCCCTTGTACATGTGTTACGACCACCGGTTGGTGGGCTGACATCTTATGGACCTGGTTTTAACCCGGGCAGAAGGCTGGGTGGGGAGAAAGTGTGATTGGCGTGCCACGTGTGTGAAAGAGCACCAAGGGTGTTTGCGCTTTCTCATTGGCTCTATTGTTTAAGTTGAAAGTGCATTAGATGTGTCTGCCGTGTGGCGCTTTGGCCAAGGCGGGTGGACACCCAGTGTTGGACCATGATTTGCGACCGTTGCTTTTAACGGCTTCAGGCCATGTACTCGCAAGTCGCAACCCGTCAGGTATCGCCCCTTCGCATGCGTGTCCACTATATGATTGCTTTGTATTGTTATCGACACGTTTCAGGCTTCCGCTAGGGAGGTCGCAATCCTGTTCCGGGCACACGCCATATACTGTTGCCACCCCAGACACTAAGGTAGTAGGGAAACTCTTTCATCTGCTGGTTGTAGAAGAGCTGTGCGTATCTGAGGCAGTCACGTCTAGTCTGAAACAAAAGGAGTGTTGCACTGCAGACGGTGCCTAAGCGCCGTTCAGCGCAATGAGCAGGTGGAGCCGGTACATTAGGCAAATGAAGCTTCTGTGCGGCTCATAGCAGCGTAAGGCTCAGGGGCGCAACATCGCATGGTCGAGCGGTGGAACGTCCAGCTACGCATAATCAGCGGACATGACCTGCCGAAGACAGGTAACTATCATCGTGTCACATGCTGGTTCTGTGACAGACGGCTTATTAAAACAAGCTAGCTGATGTAAGACGGCGGTCTTCGGTACCTGGCAGCACCTGTCGTCGGCGGGCAGCAGCCAGCACCCCTTGCCCGGGAAAACCATTTGACGCCGGATTTCGCCATCACCCGTCCTCATCCGCCAAAGCCTGTTCATGCGACGCTTCTGGTACTCCTCTTGAGCGCCAGAACACAGGCACGCCGACTAGGATGTGCCATCCTCGCACTCGGGATGCCCCTGAAAGGAAGGTTGCGTGCTTGCGTCGTGTGCAGCCCCAAGTGTGGTGCCCCCAGGACCAGGGCCACACGGATGCACCCCAAAACGCTGCTAACGGTCAACCCCACTGCCCCTGCCCCTGCCTCCTGCCCCACTGCCCCTGCCCCCGTCTCCTTCCCCACTGCCCCTGCCCCTGCCTCCTGCCCCACTGCCCCTGCCCCCGCCTCCTTCCCCACTGCACCTGCCCCCGCCTCCTTCCCCACTGCACCTGCCCCTGCCTCCTTCCCAACTGCCCCTGCCCCGCAGACCTCTTCTCCCACATCGACCCCTACGTGGCGGTGTGGTACGGCGACCACAAGCTGGGCTGCACCGTGGCGTACGACAACCAGCCCAACCCAGTGTGGAATGAGGTGCGGTTTGCTCCTTGGTCGTTCGTTGGACCTCCGGCCTCGCTGAGCCAGTACCCTGTAGCGCAACACGTGCGACCCGACCAGCCGAGGTCCTGGTCGTCGCCCCACCAGCAGGACCGCAGCGCTACTCCGCGCCGCAACAGACAATGTGCTTGTGGCGTGGAACAAACCACAATGCCAGTCTGAGGTTGCAGCTAAAAGCTTCTCCCCCGCCTCTTCTCAGTCTCCACTCCCCCTTGTGTTTGTCCGCGTTGCGCTGGGTGCGCTTGGTACAGGTTCCTCCTCCATGGAGCTGAGTTGTCAGTTGCCAAGGCCAACGAGACGCTCCCCAACGCGAAGGCACCGGCCACCGTTTCCCTGTCCTGCCCCCAGGGCTTCTCCTTCGAGGCCAAACTGCATCCGACGTGACCCCGCACTGTTAGCACTGCCTCACTTCTGGCTCTCACGCCCACCCCCGGTTCCCCTGCCCCGCCCCCAGGACTTCTACTTCGAGGCCGAGGTTGACGACGAGGGGGTGCTGCAGGGGGAGGTGGTGCTGGAGCTGTGGGACGAGGAGGTGACCAAGGACCAGCAGGTGGGGGGTGGATGTGGGTTCAACGGCGTGTGTGGGTGGAGCTGTGGGACGAGGAGGTGACCAAGGGCCAGCAGGTGGGGAGAGGGGGCGAAGGGGTGTGGGGTGTGGGGTGAGGATGCAGCTGGGCCTAGTGCTGGAGCGGTTGACCTGCGCGCTGCACGCGCACTACCCAACCCGACCCTGGTCATCTTGTTTGGGCGCTGAGCCCTGAGCCAAGCTACCCCCCGCCGCCCCGCAGGTGGGCGGCTGTGCCCTGCGTTGTGCCCTGCTCCCCTGAACCCCCTCCCCAGTGGGCAGCGTGTCGCTGTCGCTGGCCGATCTGCCCCCCGTGCCTTGCCCCTTGACCTCCCGCCCCACGCCCCTGTTCCGCACGGCCCCACATGTGCAGGTGGGCGCCGTGTCGCTGTCCCTGGCGGAGCTGGACCCCGCCGAGCTGCACGCGCGGCAGGAGCTGCCGGTGGTCTTCCCGGAGAACCGCAAGGGGCAGAAGCGGGCCAAGGCGGCCAAGAGCGCGCGGCTGGCGGTGCAGGTGGGGAAGCCCTACCCCGACCCAAATCGTGGCATGACAACATTGGCTAAGGAGCTGGCTCCTTGCTGTCTTCCAAATGCCCTTTGCTGTGAGTCGCTAACGCCGCGCCCCCCGACCCAGATCGTGGCAGTGGGCAAATCGCTGTCATCGTGGGCCGAGGAGCTGGTCGAGGCCATGCTTCATGCAGTCTACCAAATGCCCTGCCTTGTGTGCCATATACCCCCCCCCCCCCCGCCTCTCCCATTACAGTGGGTCGAACTACTCCTTCCCGTACTATCACTACTACTACCTCCTCTTTCTCGCGTTACTAGTACTTTGTTCCCCCCTCCCACCGTCAACCCCAGATCGTGGCTGTGGGCAAGTCGTTTACCACATGGGCGGAGGAGCTGGCGGACCACCCGGGGCTGCGGCTGGCGGAGGACGGCGCCGCGTGGCCGGGGTACGGGGCCTTCGCGGTGCCGGTGCCGGACACGGACGAGGGGCTGTGGGCGGGTGGGTGCAGGGGGGAGGGGCCGGGTTTGGATGCGGGGAAACGGGTGGGGTTAGGGGGAGGGGATACGGTTGCCGGACACGGACGAGGGCCTGTGGGCGGGTGGGTAGGGAGAGGGGTGCAAGGCTTGGTGGGTGGGGCCGGGGGTTCGGAGGCGAGTGGGGGTGAGAGGGTAGGGGTATGGAGGGCGGGCAGGGTGACAGTCACGGCGGAGGTGCTTAGGGAGGCGGGTGGGGTGAGGGTGGGGGTACATGGGAAGAGGGCGGGGGTGGGCGGCACAGGGGCGCGGTTTCAGCGGCCCGGTGTTGTGGGTCGACGGTGCAACGACGCGAGGCGCACCTTAGGGCTGGTGCTGAGTGAGTCTTACTGCTGGTGGCACTTCCCCACTTTCCCTTCCCATTGCTGCACGCCCAAGCACTTAACCGTGCACAGCACCCAACGCTGCCCCGCCTGTCCCACATCGCCCTCACTCACCACCCACCTACCGTACCGCGCTCTTGCTACCTTACTGCTGGGCGGCGCCCCCGACTCCGTCGGATTAAACACAACCATTGCGGCACAACAAACAACACAGCCCTGCACAGCCACCCACACGCTCCCGCCTGTCACCTAACCCACACCTTCCCTCGCCCGCCGCCCACCTACCCCGCCTCCAACCTCCAACTCCCGCCCCCAGGCATGCGCTTCGGCCCCCGCGCCACGCAGCTGCTGCTGCTGGGCACGTCCGACCCGCGCACGCACCCCGACACGTGGCACGAGCTGTCGTACGGCTCCGGGGCCAGCCTGCGGCTGCAGCGCACCGCCTACCCGCGGCCGGTGCGGGCGCTGGGGCTGCGCGTGTGGTGGGAGCTGGCGGCCACCAACGTGCCGCTGGACGCCAAGCTCAGCAAGGTGGGGCCGGGGGCCCGGGGTTGGGTGGAAACAAAGTACTAGTGTCGCGAAAGAGTAGGAGTAGGAGTTGGAAGGGGAGAGGAGGGGCGCTGCTTGCCCACTGTTTGAAGAGGCGCGTGTCGGCGCTTGTACGGTTGATGGTGGGAGCAGCAGCAGAACAAGCTTGCGGGGCTAGGGGACGCGCACGAGGGGGCCACCACTGCCGTCAGGCTCTAACTCCTGATTTCAAGGTCCACCCCAAACGAATTGTACACTGACTACGTTTTTCCTCTCCTTGCTGCTCCTTCCCCCGCAGGTCCGTGTCACGGAGCGCGAGGTTGCGCTGGTGGACACGCTGGACCCCGGGGGCGTGCTGGCGGAGCACAACTACATGATAGGCATGCCCTTCCTGGCGGCGGTCAAGGTAGGGGGGCAGCGGGAGGAACGGGGGCGCGCTTTCACCTTCAACCTGTAGCGGCTAGTTTACACTTTGCCGTCTACGGTTGCACTTCGCTTGGAGCCATGCGCTGCCCTTCCTGGCGGCCGTCAAGGTGGGGGCGGCGGGGGTAAGGGGGTTAAGGGGGTAAGGGGGGAGAGATATGCGGCGTGCAGACGGCCGGTGAACCTACCGGCAAAGCGTGTGCAAACGGTGCAGCCTTCGGTAGGACTTGGCGACTTGGCGCTATTCCCTTTTTTCCCGTACACACCCATTCTGTCCCCGGTCTGCCCTCTCCCTCGGCCCCCAGGAGATGTCCAAGCGCTCCGCCGCTGTGTCTGTTGACACGCTCGGCGCCAGCCTGTGGGTGCGCATGGACTCCAACATGCCGCAGCCGGCGCAGCTGCTGCAGCTGGACTACTCGCCGAGGGTGGGTGGGCGTTGTGGGTTGCGTCGTCCGAGTGTGCGATGGTGGAATGGGTGGGTGGGGTAGCTCGGATGGGCCCCTGGGGAGCGCGTGCGTGGGGGGCAAGGGGACTGCTGCAGCGCGACTACTCGCTGCGGGTGGGTTGGGTTGGATGCGGGTGGGATGGATTGGCGCAGTGGGTGGGGTGCGTTGGTGCGTCGACACCAGTCGGTTATGTGGGTTGACACGGACAGGACTGCCAGCGTCCGTAGTGGGCGGCCCGTGCAGGTGACAGCCGACCAAGCGTGCCGCCGCGCAGATGCAAGCCCGCGACCCCGGAATGTTGCACGATCCTGCTGCTGAGGTGCTTTGGCTTGTGGCCCTGCCTCCCCGCCCCTTCCCTTCCTCCCCAGGCGGTGTCAGCCGCCAACACCAGCACCCCCGTCGCCGCCGGCGCCAGCGGCTCCCCCGCCGCCTCCGGCTCGCCTGCCAAGAAGGCGGGTGGGGGCGAGGGAGGGCGGCCGGCGCGCCACCCTGCGCTGCGCGTGTGGTCCACTGGCTCGGAGCTGAACCGGGGGTACGAGCTGGCGTTCTTCAGCGCGGGCACACGAGGTGGGGCCGGGGGTGCCGGGGACAAGGAAGGGCAGGGGCAGGGAACCGGGAACCGGGGCGAGGGAAAAGGAGTGGGGGCGGGGAAAAGGCGCGGGGAAGGGGCGGGGTCCGGGGGCAGGGGATGGGCCAGGGGCTGGTGGGATGGTGAGAGGGTGACAGGTGTTGATGGAGGCGTCTGCCGCATGCCCGCACCTGTGACCCACGCACTAACCCACCGTGTGCAAACCCGTCTACCATACCACGCCCATCTACCCCCTGAGACGTGGGACTCTCCCCTGAATTCAACTCTGTTGCGCTCTGTTTGCGCCCCCCAGGCTCCTCCGCCCCGCTGGTGACGGTGTCCGAGCGCTACCGCCGGCCCGCGCCGCTGCCGGTGCCTGCCGCTGGCGAGCCGTGCGTGGGGGTGCACAGCGTGGAGCTGCGGGACGCGTTCAGGGGGGCCACGCTGCAGGTGGGGGATAGGGGAAACCGACTGTTGGATTGGGGCCGGGGGAGGGGGTGAAGGGGCAGGGGGTGCACAGTGTGGAGCTGAGGGACGCGTTCAGGGGAGCCACGCTGCAGGTGGGGGTAAGGGGAAACCGGCTCTTGATTGGGGCCGGGGGAGGGGGTGAAGGGGCAGGGGGTGCACAGTATGGAGCTGAGGGACGCGTTCAGGGGCGCCACGCTGCAGGTGGGGGCGAGGCGGGGCGCACTTGGGGCAGGGCACTCTGACGGTAGGGGGCAGGGGGCAAGGCAGCACGCGGCAAGCAGGGGCCAGGGGCAGGAGGTGTGTGCCCTAGGCCGGTATATATGCGTCACAGCATACAACGGCGATCGGGTGTTAAGCGCATGCGGAACAACTGCTGTAGCTGGTGTGGTACAACTATGTCCCACTCCAAACTTCGCCAAACCTGCCGTTACGCCGCCCTTGCAGTAATCACCTGAAGTACTCACCTACTGGATAGGTGCCTTCCTTGTTGCGCTTGACAGCGACACGTTTTCCGCTTTGAATAGAATGCTACACAAGGCCAGCACCCGCCGCCATGTGTAGCATTCTGCCAACCTTTCCGTGACTCCCTGACGCGTTGAACGGCTTCCACGCGTTCCACGCATATTACCCCCATTCCACTTCCCAGGAGTGCGACCTGGGCTGCTATGAGCCCTCCCGTAACCACCCACCAGACCGGTGCCCCCAGTACCTACCTCTCACAGCAATGGGGCATTCACTCAGTACCACCCGTTGCAGTACCCGAAGTTCTGACAAGTTCCCCCTACCTCGCCGCGATTGCTACTGCTAAATTCCCAGGAGTGCGACCTGGGCTGCTACGAGCTGCGGGGCGCCGTGCGGTCGTGGCGCTTCAGCCGCCTGATGCAGCCGCCGCCGGACCCCTACGCAGAGGAGGGGGAGCAGGGGGAAGAGGGGAAGGGGAAGGGCAAGGAGAAAGGGAAGGTCAAGGCCAGGAGCGGCGGCGGTTCATTTTGGGACGGCGAGGGGCGTGGCGACGCGGCGCAGGCTGCCAAGGCGAAGCTGCAGGCCTGGCTGGGGTGCTTCGGGTGCTTTACGGGGGCAAGGGGGGAGGAGGAGGGGGAGGGGGAGGGGCAGGCAGGTGGGGGAAAGGGCGGGGGCAGAGGGCAGCGCAGGGGTGCGGCGTACCGGGTCGGGGAGGGGGAGGAGGGGGCGGAGGAGGAGGGGGTGTGGAGGAAGCAGAGGGAGAGGGAGGGGGCGGGGGCGGGGGTGCCGCGGCGGAGGGAGGCGCGGGGCAGTGGCGGAGGCGGCGCCCCGCCGTCTGTGTCGGAGTTTGAGTACGGAGAGGGCTCGCCACCGGGTGTGGGCGGGCGGGCTCGGTGGCGGGCGCCTAGTGTTGCGTCGTCGTCCAACGGCAGCAGCGGGCAGCATGCGCTGGGGCGGGGGCCGGGGACGGGGGCGGGGACGGGGACTGGGAGGGCAGGCCTGGGGTCCAGCAGGTTTGGGGGCGGCAGCATAAAGGACAGAGCGGGAGGAGGGGGAGGGGCAGGAGGAGGGGGAGGGGCAGGGGGCGGACCCACGCCGGCGGCGCAGCTGCGCAAGGGACTAAGCAGGCAGGCGTCGTGGAAGGGCGGGTAGGCAGGAGGGGCTGGGGCTGGGGCTGGGGCCAACCTGCATGTCGGCTTTGTGCAGGGGAGGGGCCCCGCATTTGCGAGGGGCATCCATAGGGTGGGTAGGTAGGAAAGGGCGGCCTGGTGGTGGGCTGGGGCTGGAGCTGGGGCCGTCCTGCATGTTGGCATAGTGCAGGAGGGCGGCCTCCCAGTTGCAAGTCTGGCAGTCGGTGTCCCACGCAGCCGGCATGGAGCTTCGGACGTGCTAGGACGGCGGTTGTGTAGTTAATGTGCCGTTTATGTGCAGTCAATGCAGCCTTAGGTAGATGGTGCGTAAGGACGTACATATCAGGGTACTTGGGAGCGGCTGAAACAGGAAGCCGTGTTGTCGTACGAGGTTCGCGTGAGTCTGTTGATGATATGGCAAGACGTGTGTCCCGCCAGGATAAGGCGCAGCCTCGGCGCAAGGGTATGAACGACTTGTAGCCAGTGTCGTGGGAATCCGGGTTGTTGCAGTTGAGTACGGGGAGGGGGTCAGGTGATGGCGCAACTGTAGCTGGTTGTAGGGAGTGCAGGGTGCATGGCCATAGCGTGGGCGATGTCCGGCATTGGGTGCACTGCGTGGTAATGGGCAACATGCAAGGAACCTGAAGGTGGCTCGAATGACTGTGCTCGCGTGAGGGACTGCTCTACAACTGCCTGTTGCATGACATGGCATGGTATGTGTGATGTTGTTGCATGGGCGTGCGGATGGACCGAGTGACCCAATGGCTTTGACCCAGTGCATCATATGCATCATATGCGTGCTTCCATTCCAGGGGGGGTCCGCCTGAATTTGCCGTGCTAACTGAACGGGTGCTGCACGTGTCCGCATTGTTGTGGCCGCTGCTGCGTTCTGGGCCCGTCGGGCGGGAGCTGCAATGCCGCTGTACTACCGTACTGTACGGTATCACGATGTCCCCTGATGAGAGGTGTGCCACGGTACGGTACAGACCTCGCGCATGTGTCTAGACCGGTGGGCGCAGCTCCTGCTTGACCATCCACCGGTATGCCTGCGTTGGGCATGCCTTCACCTGCCTTCACACACAACAGGTCGCTAACACCCTGCACGTCCGCATGTACGGCCATGCATCCGGAGGCGGAGGAATGCACGCAAGTAGGCAGCGGAGCTATCCTGCACGCAAGCCGCATGCATGGCGCCTTATGTCCGGCCACCAGCCCATCAGCATGAAAATACCGGATGATGAGCCGGTGGCCAAGGACGTGCGTGCGGCCCCGCCAGCAGCGCATGCGCATGCAGCCATGGATGCCCCTGGTGCGTGGTGCATCGTGCGTTACTGGGGCCAAGGCAGGCCCCAGGGCTGAGAGGCTCCCATAGGGGTCCAGATCTCCAGACACCCTTATCACCACCTGCAGACCTTGGTGCGGGGTTCAGCGCCCACCGCCCAGCAGCAGCAGATGGATGAACCCCCCACCCCCCTTGCATGCTGTGCTTGATGCCTTGCTCCTGCTGCAGGCATACTTGGGTACTGGTACCCAGCAGCGAGCCGCCCACCGACGCGCAACTGTAAAACAATGCATGCGGGTACTGTACAGGAGGGCCACGCACGAAGGACAACAACACGGCAGAGCGACGGCACAAGGTCCCTGTGGTCCCACCAGGTCCCACACATGAACGCTTGGGACTTTCAAGCACTGCCTCGCACGTGCGTGCTTCGTCACCCAAGCGCCGCATCCGACTGCACCCGACTGCTTGCAAGGGTACGAGCAGGCGACTGTAATGCTACTCATGTTGTCCTGTACGGGGTAGATAGGCCTCAGGCCTGACGAGTGCCAATGCATGCACGTGCACGGCTGCTAATGCACTACGGCATGCCACATTGAACCCTGCCTATGGTTGCTAGTCGTGGTGCACGTCGCAGCACATAGGGTCGAGGCCACCACAGAGATTTATGGAGCGTGCTCAAAACGTCAGGAAGCCTAGTGGGAGGGGGGACTGGCGGGGCGAACTTGAGCAACGCAAGCGTATCCCAGCAATGCTATGCTCATCGATCACAACTTGATAGGTTCACTGCATAGGGGCTGCTCCTGAGCCCGGCGTTCGGGGTAGGACTTCTTGAGCTTTTTTCCTAGTGCGCGGTTCACCGAGTGCGACAAATTCCCAATGCACTTCCTACGGATGTGCATTGTTGTTGTAGACAACCTCGCCATACATGTTCAACGTTAATGCGGAAACGAAACACTAGGGCTTCGTTACTCCACTGCCGACAGACGCCGGAAGCTTCATCATGGGCAACAGTCCCAGCACAATATCAATGCCTCACGCGTGAAGGCAAAAGACTATTTATTGTTGGGCTGCGGTGTGCCCCTGTGGCGCGTCATGGAATACCACTGCCGTGACTTTCTGCTGTACAACATGGCAGTTGGCCTCCCCTGGCAAAGTCATTATTCCTCCCCGACACGAGTGTCAGTATAAAGCATGAGCACACCAATGAAGCACAAAGCATAAAATATAGTATAAGGGCAACGTTGGCCTTAAGGCCCAGCCAGCATGGCAGGCCGTGGCACCTGGACCCTAAGCAAGGCAGCCGAGTACACGCCAGCACGCATCCACCTCATCATAAATGGATACAGTGCGAGACTCCTAGGAGGGGCGTCGACAAGCCCCAAGGCGATTTTCGTGGCTATGGGCGATGATGGCCTTCCTCTCACCCTCGAGGAGTTTGCTTTGCGAGCAAGTGGGAGGCCTGTCGACTACGGCACCATTGAAGTGCAGCAAAGTGATGACTGCAGTTACACGGTGGGTGGGTCGACGCACCGGCCAGGGTGTTGCACCGCGTCGCCAACAACCGTAATAGGTTTTTGTGCGCCTATCAGGCCCCCAAGCAACCAACCAGAGAATACCCGACATGCTACACTTGTGTAAGCATGCTGGCTGTGGAAGTATCGGCACATCCAGGCTCTCCCGCAGACTTGTCATGGAAGTGCTTTGCACTCGCTGGACTGCAGCCATAGGTTGCAGCGAGACAGCTGACCGATACTCCCTAAGATGGACTCCTGAGAGCTGATTCCTGTAAGGACGTTGCTGGTATCTTCCGCCCTTACTAGGCGAAGCACGTGGGTTCGTTAGGAGCGGCAAACCCACACAACGGAATCACAAAGAAAATGACTAGCAGAGCCGTGTAGATGTACATTCAATACTACTTCTAAAGCATTCTAAGGCAGACTGCTGTACATTTATGGCCCTAGCGGAAGCCCTACACCCATTTCCGAACAGCGTTCTTGCAAAACATGACCTCAGGTGCCCCTCATGAGCTGGCTAAGAGCTGCAAGCATGCACATGGGAGGCGCTGCGCTCGTCAGACGACAGCTCTGTATCTTCTGGCCTTGGGCGGACACGGAAGAACCGGCGCGCGATGTTGTCGCCGGCTGCCGGCGGAACGGGCACCGCAACGACGAAGCCCCCACGCCATGGCGATCTGCAACGGTCCGGTCCTTTGACCCCGACACACTGGTCTTCGAACTCAAGTGGGTGTGAGCAGAGGTTTGACGGCCCCGACCTCATGCCTGCGCCCTTGGTGACATTCGCCAGCACACAGTGCCTCCCAAGCTAGAGGGAGAATACTTCATTAGTAATGCGCTCAATCACTCGCAACCCACTTGCTTCGGGCCTTCCATGAAACAGCGCCAGCGAGTAACCTGTCAGGCGCACAGGACGCAATGCCGCCCCCACCCTCCACCACGCGCCCTCCACCGCCCATTCCAACCCGGATGCAGCACAGCCCCGGCTGGCCCGATGTGCCGCGCCCGTAACAGTGCGTGTTCCCCTCGCCCCTTCTCCCGCACCCGCCTTCCCAACCTCATCTTCTTCTCACCCTTTCTCTTACCTTGCAACGACTCGCGTGTCCCCATCCCCCCACGCGCAGGTTCCACGACGACCGCTTCAAGCACGGCGCCTTTACCCTCCTTAGTGACGTTTCATGTTCAACACCCTGCTCATATCGCATTGCTGCCTGTGCGCCGTATCCCGTACGCGCAGGTTCCACGACGACCGCTACAAGCACAGCGCCTCCCACATCTACCTGCCGCTGACCGTCGTGCACTTCGCACGCCTGCCCCCCGCCCCCGGCACACAGCCCAAGACCGTCGCCACAGGCTTCACCCCCATCCCCGACCTCCTCCTCTCGCCCTCGGGGCACCCCATCCACCCCCCGCCCGCCGCCGCCGCCACCGCCGCCGCCGCCACCGCCGCCACCGCAATCCCCACCGCCGCCCTCGCCCTCGCTCCCGCCGCGCACTCCGGCTCCTCCACCGCCTCCCACCTGCCCCCGTCCGCGCACGGCCACCCAGCCCTGCACAGGCACACCCACAACCAGCACCACCAGCACCTTCCACACCACAGCGCAGCGCCTGCTGGCCTCAAGCGCCACGCCAGCAGCAGCAGCTGCGCAGCGGAGGGCTCCCCTGACCCCGATCCGCACTCCCCGCGGCCAGCCTACCCCAGCGCCGCCGCACGGCCCCCGTACAGCCCCCACCCCAAGCTGGCGCGCACCGGCACCACCCACTCGCTCGCACGCTCCCTGTCGGATGTGCCCCACGCCCGCAGCTGCCCCGCCCGCGTTGGCGCCCCTGCGCGGAACCCGGTGGCTCCGCTGTCCGCCCAGCACTTGGCGCTGCCGCCGCCAGGCACGGTGTACGGCAGCGCGCACGGCGGCGTGTACGGTGGCGTTGCGCTGGGCATACCGGTTGACGCAGCCGCCGCTGTGGCTGTACCCGGAGTGCCGGTGCACATGCCCGGAGCCGCCGCCAACACCCGCGTCCCGCCTGGCGGTGGCGGTGGCGGTCACGGTGCCTCTCGTGTCACGCCTAACCACGGCGGTGGTGCCCCTCCTGCTTCCACCGCGGACGCACCGGCGTGGTGCGCTGGCGGCAGCCCGCCCGACCCCGCGCCCTCGCAGCTGCTGCTGCGGCAGGTCAGCTGCGGCAGCAGCGTGCTGGCGGCGCCCACCGCCACCGCCGCCACCGCTGCCGCCGTGGGCCGCTACGCCTCCACACACAGCCGCTACGCCTCCACACACAGCCGCTACGCCTCCACACACAGCCTGGCAAGCACCGCACAGCGGCTGCCTTCGCCCGTGAATAACAGCAGCAGCAGCGGCGGCGTCCCTGCAGTCTGGAACAGGACTGGGAATGCGGCCGCTGCAGGGGCGATGCCTCACCTTGACACCTGGCCGCCGCTGCCCCCGCCGCCACCGGCACCGCCGGCCCTGCGCCAACATGGCCCGGGCCTGCAGGCGGACGGGCGGGGGCTCCTCGGCTCAAGCAGCTTCAGCAGCAGCAGCTGGGTGGACGCCATGGCAGCGGGCAATCGTAACAGCAACGGTTACGGTAACGGTAACGGCGGCGGCGGCGGCGGCATTTTCAGTACGTTACCGTATGCTGATGGGGACGGTAGCAGCATGGACGTGAGCGCAGACCAGCCCGCGGAGGCGGCGGCGGCAGCTCGGGTTACGGCGGCCGCCGGCAGCGGGATCACGCCGGGGGGCGCCTTTGGCGGTGGTGAGGGCGCCCATATTTGGGACTACGCAGCATACATATGATGTTGTGGGCCTGGCTTCACTGTGACTGTGACTGCGTGGTGCTGCCGGCGCCCGGCTTCAAGCTCCAGCCGCAGGACATGAGCCTGTTTCGTGTTGCGTGGTGCTGCTGCGCTGCACACAGTGGTGCTGCCTGCACTGCAACTGGTAGTATACTACCGTATGATGCACATGCTTGTAGCGCTGCGTGCTCATGTGCCCTACCGCTCGCCACCCGCCACGTGCTGCTGCCCTGCAGTGGTGCCGTGTCGGAGCACCCCCGCGCCCACCAGCGCCAACAGCCTGCGGCAGACGTGCACGTACATGAATGCGCAGCAGCAGCAGCAGTCGTATCCCAACGACAGCCGCGCCGCAACCAATGCGGCGCCGGCGGGCGGGGTCAGCGGCTTTGGCGGCTTCGGCGGCAAGCTTGTCCCGCAACCTGCTGGCGCTGCTGCTGCGCTTGCACCCCAGCAGCCCCAGCAGCGCATCTTCCCGCTGCAGTGGTGGCAGCACGCGGCGGCGCTGCTGCAGCTCGCCCCGCCGGACCCCGGCCCGGAGCAAGACATGTTCGCACGCGCCTCCTGCACCAGCCCCGCCAAGGTGGAGGTGGCGGACGCTCAGGCGGGGCAGGTGCAGGGACTGCAGGGGCTGCAGGGGCAAGGGCAGCCCGCCCCGGGTGCCGCGCCGCCTGCTGCCGTCCTGGGCAGCCTGCCTGCGGCGGCGGCGGCGGCGGCGGCGGCGGCGGCGGCGGCGGCGGCGGCGGCGGCGGCTGGCGATGAGGCACGGGCAGCAACAGCGCCTGCTGCTTCTGCTTCTGCTTCTGCTTCTGCTACTGCTGCTCATGGGGCGGCGGCGGGCATGCAGGAGGAGGCTGTAACCACGGCGGCGGCGGCGGCGACGCCTGCTGCAGTTGCTGCTGGCGAGACTGTGCGGGTGTCAGCAGGGTACGCTGCTGCTGCTCCGGCGGCTGCTCATGCTTTCTGGGCGGCGGGCAGGCAGGGGGAGGCTGTGACGGCGGCGGCAGCGGCGGGGGCGGCGGACGTGCGGGAGGAGGCACTGGCCACCATGGGCATGTTGCATGCGCATGCTGCTTGGGGCGACGGCGGGCATGCAGGATGGCATGGGGCAGCGGCGGGCACGCAGGCGGAGGCACTGACCACCATGGGAAGCTCTGTGGGAGCCGGCGGGGAGGTGCAGGAGGGCCAGGGCGACGAGGAGGACCGGGCGCTCGACCTGCTGTTCCAGAGTGGGTCGGACGCGAGCGCTCTCGGTTGCTTTTGTGCTATGACTACTACTGCTAGAGCTGTGCCTTTGGAGTGTGCTGTTTGTAATTGCAAAGGAGCAGCGCAGCAGGGTCAGCGGCATGGAGCTCATGTTGGGTACCGGTATGTGCATCATCATGCTATTCCCCAGAGTACTCCTTACAAAGCAGCTGCGCGTGCGATCGCATGTGGCCTTGCAGGCATGGCGGACGACACGTGGCCGTGGCACGCCGCAACCGCAGCCACCGCGCCGCCCGGCCCAGTGCAACCGCTAACCGCCGCCGCCGTACCCGCCTACGCGGCATCGGCCCCGCCACCCGTCGTGGGTGTCGCATGGCCGCCGCCACCGCTATCGGAGGTGTACGACGCCACCGCCGAGCCGACCGCCGCCGCCGCTGTGCCTACCTTTGCGCGCCAAACGGCAGGCGCGGCGGCGGCAGCAGCAGCAGCAGCAGCAGCGGTTCCGTATTCGCCCGTGTGCTTCGATACCATGCAGGGGCGTTCCGAGGTGTGCTGGAACGCAGGGGCGCAGTAAGGCGGCGCAAGCAACGTCCTGCACCAGCTGCTGGGTCCTGCTGGGGGCCGCCAGTGGGTATTGGCTTTGGCGCCAAGCTAAACTCGGCATGCACATGCCGGCGGGACTTCGGTGGGGTTGTGGGAGGGGGCTTTGATTAAGCGGCGAACCGTCTGTTGCCATTGCGCGCTGGGGGCCAGGGAACGGCACCGTGCCGGTGGCCGGAACACTGCCGGCAATTGGAAAGCCCGAGCGCACGCGACATTACTGCGTAATGACAGTGGGATGTGGGACTTAGGGAGGTGGTATACATAACATTTATACATGGGTGGAGCGAGGGTAAGCGGGAATGAAAGGGGAAGCCGGGGGAACGATGAGGCGTGGGGAGGAGGGCCGGAAGTAAGTGGTTTGCGTGGTCGTGGGCGGTCCTTGATACGGTGGGTGCCTGCAGGCACTTCCAACGAATCCTCCGTGTGGCGAGGCCGGATAAAATTGTTGCGCTGTGCGTGCACGGCACTTGGCGGCGGATGCGCACTACGGTGTAGGCCTGGCGGGAGAGGAATGCAGCACACTTGGGTGCTTTCTTGCTTGGCCAGCAGCGGGGCCAACCGTTGCCGACCCTGTTTTGACGTGCGGGACGGAAAAAAGAAACAAACGTTCATGCAACGGTCACCGTGCGACCGCCCTTGTTATTAGGTCGTCTATTTCGTGTAGCTGCTCTGCGTCATCCAGCTGTTGTTTTTTGCCTTGTGTTGTCAGGATAGCTAGCTCTAAATGATGCAGTTCTTCATCCGGGGTGTCCCGTGGGTCGCTGGGCTCAGCAGGAGCAGCTGCCTGGTGCTGGGTGGTGTGATGGAAAACGGCTGGCGAGTTTAATTGGCTTTTGGATGTACTGGTTGTAACTTACTGCTTGTGCAGATGTCAAGGCGCGGGTCATCCTGGTTTTTTTCATGGCTGTGAAAAGGGTATAGCCGTGTGTGGGTGGATGTCCCATGGGTCGCTGGGCTGGTGAGAGAAAAACGGCTGGCGGGTCTGGATGGCTCTTGGCTTTACCGACTACAAGTTGGTTGCTGCTTGTGCGGATGGCAAGCTGCTGTTCTAACTCTTTCATTCTGTGGCTCTTGGAAGTGTGTATGGCTTGGCTGGGCGTTTGATGGGCTGCGCTGACGCTGCCCTGGCGGGCCGCGGACGATTGCATTTGTCATTTAGCATTTGACCATTGGATGCATCGCTTGATGAGGCTTTATTTTAGTTGCTTGCTTGGAATGTGGCAGTGCTCGCTTCTCACCGGCAGCAGGGGGCATGGCGAGGAGGGCATGGCCGGCGGGATGACGGTGTACGGCACGCTATGCCGTACGGTTGCAAGGCGTGGGCACCACGTCTTTGCTGTGAAGTGTTGGTGCGTTACGGAGGTTGGTACGCATGCACTGCTGTGCTCCCTCAGATGACCTATCCATGCGTCATACCTTAGATTGGTGCAGCAGAAGCACTAGCTCGAAGGCCGGTTTGTTTGGCTGTGGCGGCATGTGGGTTGGTCTGTCTGCTGCTCACAAATGCTTGTAGGCCTGAGGTTGTGAACACGGTTCTCGTTGTGGGCTTGGTCGGGCGTGCGTGCGCGCTGATGGCGCACGCAGGAAGTAGGGGAGTTATGGAGCTCCCTCGGCGCACACACGAAGTAGGGGAATGGAGCTCCCTTGGCGCACAGCGTCCCAGTGCTGCTGCTTTCGTCAGTACTCATTTGCAGTACGCCTTGGGTATTGCTCTTTATCCTGACACAGGTTGGCAGCCCAGCGTACCGCTGTGTATGTGCGTGTGTTTGCGTTATGTAGCCGAGTATGTGTGTAGGGCTTGTAGTGGGTGCCGGGCCTGCTGATAGCCCCTCGGTCGTCTTCCTTTGGGTTGTCCCCATTTGCTTTCTGGTGCTTGCTTGCATCTTTGCCGTTTGTCTGCCCTTCATGGTCGAAATGTGCATGAGAAAGGTGTCGTTGCTGTTAGGCTGCAGAAGGAAGTACTGGGATTGCGTTAGACGGCACAGGCACCGTCTGCTGGCAACAGGCCAGCATGCTGTTCTTTGATCTACCTGCTGAGCCTGGTGCGTTTGGGTAGCATATGTGCACTGGGTGCGCTGTTAGGGTGCGCCTCTGGTTGCCAATGGGGCACACATGCACGCGTGCGAGACAGAGCGCGGAGTGTCGTGGGCTCAGCACGCACCGCACGGTCCCACCCCGGTGGCACATCGCATCGCAGCAGGCCCGCCGTTTCCCTGTGTCAGCTGTCGACACGCGCGGCCCGCCCCTTGATATGTACCTCACTGTGACAGCTGGTTTGTTAACAAGGTAGCATGGCAAGGCACTTGCAGCAGGCTGCCCGACTAACGGGTTGCGTTGTGCTGCTATATTTTCGGTTAGCCTTGCTTGTTCCCCTTGCACTGCTGATCTGTCGTTGAAGCACGAGTTCGCCTCAAATTTGCAAGTTCGTTCATTATTTTATGCATGCGTTACGGGGATATGGGCAGGGTTCGTTCCGGGCCATGTCAAGTCCGGAGCAGGGCGGCCTGACGCCCAAAGCCGTGCTGTGGGTCTGGGTTTGGGGCATTAGAGTTCATTGGTTGCGGGTTCATCCGGTTGCGCTGCAATATAGACTGGCCAAGCTACTGTTGCCATGTATGAGAAGCTCGAGGGCACGAAGCTCGAGGGCACGGCGTGTGGTGTGCTGCACAGCATCCTCATGCATCGATGTCCTTGGTGGCGTTGTTGGGTGTTCGTTGTCGCGCTGCTCGTTTGGACACAAGGAGCTTGGTGAGGTGCAGGTGCCGGTGTACGGTTTGTTTGTGACGGGTATGGCGGCGGGCGCATACGGGTACGGTGGCGCATACGGCAATGGCTTGCCCAGGTGGGCGCCTAGACGACCAGCCAAGGGCGATGCTGTTGCAGTGCATGTATGTTTTGCTGGCTCGCATAGCCCGGGGACGGTGTATATGTTGGTCGTGTGCACAGACAGGCCCTGCGGTTCAGCCCGAGCTAGAGGCACCGGCAGGGGCTTAGCTCTGTCAGCGGGCGGTGGGATGGAGCATTCGTTCATCGTAGAGTTTGCTCGTGGCGGTGTGGTGTTGCTCGGTCCTCACGGTGTGAAGCGCCCGGGCACGGCACGGCACAGCTAGCGCACACGTGCAAGTGTGAGGTCCTTTCGGTTTGATGCTTACCGTCAGTCGGTTAGTGTACGACGGTGTGTGGCTTGGGTGGCTGAGGGTTTCAGGTAACCGCACGGTCGGCGTGTGCTGCCCCAGCCTGCCTCCAATGCCGCAGTCCCGAGTGTGGGACGGCTTGCGGGTTTTGGGAATTGGGATGGACACGTGGGTGACTGCGGGACCACCGGGACGCCCTCGCTTCGTGCAATTTAGCTTGTTGTCTTTTTGCATACACATATGCGGTACACAATCGGTTGGTGGTTCTCCACCCAAGAGTTCTGTTGGTGCATGTATGTTGTATCATTTGTCGTGCGTTTGAAAGTAGCTGAACGGCCTGGTTGTCTTGATGCCACTGATGCTTGAATTTTTTAGGGAGTTGGACGTCGGGAGCGTCGGGGGCTAGAGGCGCTGCTGCTGGTTGATCACGTGCGTGCAATGCTGGCGTGCTGCTAGCTGGAGGGAGCGAGCCAACGGCAAAGGCCGAGGTCCTGAGGAACTGAGAAGTAGCGTTCCCATGCGTCGAGTTAGACAGCTTTTGCCGACTGCATTGTTGTCCCAAAGTTTGAGGGGTGGTGCCTGGTGCGGCGCAAAGGGGGCGCCCCTGGTAGCGAGCCCAGGTGTGAGCGTGGAGCCCCAGCAGTCGTACGTGTCTCATGTGGGCGGATGTGGGCGCCCCTCATGCATACAGGGCCTGAAGCAGGAAGCGTGCTGTTTATTGTCTACGTGTGTTAGGAGTGTTCGAGCGAGCCTAGCGCCGTACTACTACTTGGTGCACCGAGGACGGGTGGATGGTGGAGTGAACACCTCGGACACGGCAGGTGCCTTGCTACAAATAACAATGCCGTAATAAGCGCTGGCGTGTCAGGACGGCCAGCGAATGTGCTGTACTGGCAGTCTGTAACGACGGTCAAACGCACGCAGGAGAGGCTCCCCTGCCGGTACCTGCCTGGCCTCATCGGACTGGCTAACGCAGTGCGTGTTGGGCTACGTGTGGGCCCAGGTGGGCCGCACACTGGCGCCACAGCGTGGCTAAGGCGAGGGGTACCCAATGGGGGTACCCATTCTTCCTTCATTGCCAGTTGGCCACGCAGTCAGTCAGTCAGTCAGTCAGTCAAGTACGAGCCGGAGGCTCAAGGGTCTCCACGCAGGCAGGACCAACAGGATTTCATAACTCAGCACTGGCTGAACCTGGCTGAACAGTGACCCGCTGGCTGTGGCTGGCTGAAGTGACTACGGTATTGAGGATGGACAAATAAAGGGGACTATTTGCCGCAAGGACCGGCAGCCCGCCAAAGCAACCGCTCGCCCGTCACCTACACAACTTGATTGACCGGACGTCGGCCGCGGCGTGCAAGGCAGGAATGTCTAATGCACGGGCACGGCGTTCCAGGGGCAGTCACCCCAGCGGGCAGAACCATATCCATATCGTGTCGTACGTCCCATCTGCTGTGCCCCGCCGTACCAGCTGTACGGCATGCAGCCAACACGTCAACACGCCACAGCGCGTCCGGCCTTCACACAGGACAGGACCCAGTTGCATTGCGTTCACCAAGACGTTACTGAAAACTCAGTTGAACTTCATCCCTACTAGCGACCTACACACAACGACCCACGCCAGGCGTCCAAGCAGCAGCAGCAGCAGCGAGGATGGAAGGCGACACCGAGCCCGACGAGCTAGATGCCCTGCTGGACGCATATACAGCACAAGCGGAACAGGAGAATAAGAAGCTGGAGTCCAAAGCCAAGCGGGGCCGCGAGAAGCTGGTCGGCAAAGTGCCGATGAGCATGTCGCGGGTCCGCGAGGAGGCGCTGCAGCAGCCCATAGACCGCAACAACAAGGGCTTCAAGATGCTAGCTGCTATGGGGTATCAAGAGGGGTCTGCGCTGGGTGAGTACATGACAATGGCTCTGGTCAACCGCCGGGCAGGGTTGTGCTGACCGTGGTGTCCTCCGCCTTTCCACGTTTACAGACAGGCATGTCTGCATGCAGTCCCCATGCTGCAGGGTATATCGATGTTATGAGGGGGTGCAGTTGTGCACAAATTCGACACGCCTCGCACCCCCGCAACATGCTGGCAACAATTCTCCGTCTGCCTGCACACACATCCGGCCCGTCAGCCCCTGCCGCACATTGTTCCAGTTGTTGCACGCCCTTTTGCCTTAAATGCGCACCCCTACGTCCATTCTCCACGCAACCTCCAGGCCGCGCCCCCGAGTCCGGCTCTGGTTCCGGTGCGCTAACGCAGCCGCTGCCCCTGGAGCTGAAGGAGGGGCGGGCGGGGCTGGGGGTGGACGAGCAACGCAAGCGGGAGCGGGAGCAGCGGGAGCAGCAGGGGGGCGCAGGACGGTTTGAGGGAGATTGAGGGTGTGGGAAGGGCGCCCTGACATTTGATCTTGGGCTAGGGGCGGATTTGGAGCCGTGAAAGGATCACCAGGCGGGGCGGCAGCGCGGTGTGTGTGTGCCGTACGGCCACCGGCGGCCGGCGCCCAGTTGGGCCGCCGGCAGGAGTGTACGGTGTTGGATTAGGACGTACGTGGCCGCGTGCCAGGTCTTACGCGCGTCCCGTTGTGCTTGTGCGTTGAGTGTTGCAGGAGTATGAACATGCCGCCCGCTGTGCTGCCCCCACGCACTTACCTTTCCCCTCCAGGCAGAGCAGGAGCGCTCCCAGCGGCAGCGCACCGCGGCGCACCACCAGCAGCGCTTCCAGGCCGCCGTACGGACAGAGTACGGCAGCAAGAAGACCGTACGGCAGCTGCGGGCCGCGTGGCGGTTGCTGCTGGAGCTGGACCGCAGGGGGGCCGAGGCGGCGGGGGAGGGGCGGGGGCAAGGGGAGCAGCAGCAGGGGGAGGAAGGGGACGGGGTGTTGTCGGAAGAGCAGCAGGGGCTGTTGCGGCGGCTGCCGGCGCTTGCGGCGGTGCTGGTGGAGGAGGCACGGGCGGAGGCGGAGAGGGAGAGGCGGCGTGCGGAGGCGGCGGGGGAGGGCGGTGTGGAGCGGCAGGGGGATGGTGGGTTGGGTGCGGCGGGGGAGGGCGGTGCAGGGTGTTGCGGGGGCGTGGAGCGGGAGGGGTCTGCGGACGTCGAGGAGGCAGGAGGGCGGGCGGGTGGAGCTGGTGGAACTGGGGCAGATGAGGGGGAGGGTGTTGGTGGTGTGCCTACGGCGGTGGCGGCGGAGGGTGGTGCGATGGCGTTGCCCCCAGAGGAGCAGCTGCACGTGCTGCTAACACACCTGCGCACTGCGCATTGCTACTGCTTCTTCTGCGGGTGTGGCTACGGGGACACGGCGGAGATGGAGGCGTGCTGCCCGGGACTGACGGAGGAGGAGCACTGAGTGGCGTTGGGGCGTGTTACGGCGTGTTTCTTGCCGAGTGCTTTCGCCATGAACGCGTGGGGATACGGTATTAGGAGGACTGAACGAACATGTAGGAGAAGTAGGTCGGCTTCATGGTTGCACGAAACGATTGAGGCAGCGATTCCGAGTGCACCCGATTGTCAGTGCACCCGCTTGCAAGTGCTCCCGATTGCTTGCCAGTGGGGGCGTCGGTCGAAGGGGCCGGTTGAGCAGGGGAAGGCGAGGTGACCCGCAGTGTGCTGCAAGCGGCAGGCCATGGATGTGATGCATTGCACTGTACGGCCCCTGACATGGGGAAAGGCAGGCAGGCTGTTGTCCACAATTGCAACGTGCCAGTCGGGGTTGCGGCCTTGTGCAACAGGCCGGATCGTGCAGTGGCGGTGCTGGAGCTGCGTGTGCTTCAGTTGATGGGTCACAGCTGCTTACATGTGGCCTTGTCCTGTTGGTAAACAAGGAAACCGCAGTGGCGATGTACGGCTGAGCTCGATGCGGGCTTGCATTTTACGGTATAGGCTCAGGTGCAGTTCCAGGGTTACCAATAGCTAGGCAGGAACATTTCACAGCCGCGGGGCCCAGGGCCTAATGCATGTATGGCCCGGAACAGTGGTGCTTGGCGCTGGGGTTCAATGCTGGCCTGGAATGCAAGCAGCGGCAGCATCAGCGGCAGACGTACCGGTACGCGCACTACTGCGCACGTCTGTGCGCCCCATGCAGAGTATTCAACTGCCGCCAACAGCAGCGGGGCAGGGGTGCGACCGTATTGTGGGGTCGTCTTGGCAATCACCCCGTGCAGTTGGTACCAAACGGTCACGTGCTATGAGTTCTTGCAGCAGCCCCATCGATTTGTGTGTCTCATCTTGCTATCATCAGCTATCATCTTGCTTGCCGCCTATTCCGGCCAGTGTCGCCGAGTACAAAACCGGTACAGGTCGTACGTTAGTTTGCGGGCACCGGGGCTGCAGCAGTCTGACCAGTTACGGTACCGTGTCTGTTCGAGTCATCGGATCCGTGTGGGTCCATCCTTCTGCTACGGTCTTTTTTTTCTATGGAAAGGTACAAGGAGACGGGAAGGGACAGGCCAGCGGGAGTCCAAAGCCCAACCAGCACAGGCAAGCACCA